>ULRD01027815.1_pt1 | contig 57524 bp, 82 predicted proteins | sample 1955181 | NCBI WGS metagenome assembly ULRD01 (sample SAMEA4835675, study PRJEB28245) | human gut metagenome | biome: gut microbiome; material: fecal sample | place: Denmark | collected 2008
ACTGATTATGGCTGTTACGATTACTATAACCGCTTTGTTCATTGTTTTGAGTGTTTAAATGTTGTGCAGTCCTATTTAGAACGCCGGACTGCTTGGCGTATACATCATTATCGTCTCCTTTTAACAATGTATTTGGTTTTGTATCGTATCAAACCAACAATGATACCGTTCTTAAGACGGATAGCTAATGATGGTTCAATTTGATTCTGTTTACATGCATTGATGTACGAGAGAACAGTCTTAGAAACAGGGATTAGTTCTGAGATATTCTCTTGCTTATTGTTGTAAACTGCGTAGTAACGAACTGCACCTTTGTCTGTTGTTTGAGATACAATTCGTTCGATATTCTGATACTTCACGATAGCTGTATCATATTGTGCTGTTTGAGCACATGCACGAGTCGCTAAAAGCATGAATATGAATAATAGGATCAAGAGTCCTATTTTATGACCAGGATCTAACCGATCATGATCATCTTTTTTCGGTTTCGGTTCCATTTTGAGATTAATTGTTAGGTTGAATATTTGTTCATCCGTAAGTCCAAAGTCATATGAGGCTTCGTTGCTCGAAATAAACATTTTTTCTGCAGCCATAGTCTCATGATCATCTGGCTCAAGTTGACTTGTAATTAAACACATAATAACCTCCTTTTCTTCATCTCACTCTTCAGATATGAAGCTTCTGTGCGATTTACCGTTAATACTATTGCGAGGTTTTTGGTTTTTGAATTTGACTATCTGCAATATTATGAATAGGCCCCTTAGGGATGGCCTTTCGGCCGTTCCCCGAGGCGATCAGCGTGCTTCCGTGCTCGTTTGCGCAGGAGGCAGCTGTTGCAAGCTGTCGATGCCAGCAAGCTTGTTGTAGGCGTCGCAGAAGCGTCGGTATGCGCTTGAGACTGCGTATGCCTTGGCGTCGTCGCCGTCGTAGAAGGGATCGACTGAGTCGTCATCGATGCCGAGAGCTTCGAGCAGTGTGAGTGCTCGGTCAGCGAATTCTCGGTAGATAGCGAGAGAGTCTTCGGCGGTAGTAGCTCGCTTTTGGTAGGAGTAAGCGGCTGCATTTCCGTCAGTTGTGCCAATAGCATAGCCAGCTACGAAGCCTACGAATAGGCAAATAGCTATGATTGCTGTAAGAGCAAGGGAGTTCTTCATTGTCGTGAGTGTTTAAGAAGATGAATGAGGTCGTATTTAGAACGCCCGACCTCGATAGGCGTGATGGAGTGGTTATGCAGGAAGGTCGTCGCTGTCAGCCGGTGCAATACTGTCAGCTTCGTACTTCTTGTAGAAACCTGCGTGCAACAGTGACGTTACACGTTCGGTGGGAGAGAAACCTCTGCGATAGTTCTGGTCCATGTCTTTCCAGGTCACGACCGTGAATCTGGATTGAGGAACAGCGTTCTTGCGAGGCTGACCGTTGTCATCGCAAGCGATGTACTGGTCCGGCATCTCAACCTCTTCGACGAAGATGTTGGGAAGAACGTCGGCAGGGAATGGCTTGGATGCGTCTTTCAGCTGAGCAGGTGCCCACTGAGGACGACCCCATGCATCTGGAGCAGCAGGAACGCTGTCTGCGTAGTGCTGGCAGAACAAGTCAACCAAGTCCTTGTCGTAGCGATTTGGGACGAGAACCATTTCGATGGTTTGTCCGAAGATAGGGTCACGCTCGTCTTTGAGCTTAACGCGAACAACCTTGTTACCTTTGGCTTTGCCTTCCTTCGTTACCGTGGTGATAGTCACCGATGTGATTTTTCCGTTCATGATTTTGTGTGTTTAGCTGAGCAGCGACCTCGCTGCCCTTCTTGCTGTGGATACCGCAGGAATCGAACCTACGAGTCATCATCATGATGACGCACCATGGTACCCGAATGGCCTCGAAGGGCCATATATTAATTTACAAGTTCCGACGCCGTTCTTTTGGGATGGACAGTATAAATACTGTTGCAAGAGTTTCTCGCCGAAACAATTTGATACAGGATGTGCATAGCTTGCACAGCGCACGAGCCTATATTATAAATAAATATAATTAGGCTAATCCACAGAAAAGAACGAGGTTGGATAAGGAGACCGAAGGTCGACCAAGAACGAGATTGGATAAGGAGCTCGAAGAGCGACCCTCAGCAACAAAAACAGCAAGGTGTGTCCACCAAGCTGTTAAAAGAAGAAGCAAGGCTGCCGAAGCAGCCTGCTTGTTAGAAGTCGGATTTAAAGTCGACAGGATGAATCGACCAGTTCTGATGTGAAGACATCCAGTTGCCGTAGCGTTTGAGAATGTCTTCGATAGGCATCGGAGCAGAACGCTTGTAGTCTTTGTAGTTGAATACGCGGCCGTCAGCCAGTTTAACCACCTTAGTGTACGAAACGATGAGTTGTGCGAACATAATCGTAAGTTTTTAAGTTAATACTACTCAGGAAAAAGGTACGATGTTGGATAAAGAGGACGAAGTCCGACCTCCGGGGGGTACCTTGGATGCACCGGACCATGGGGGAAGTGCTATGGGAGACATTCTCGTTTAAACACTAACAACACTATTTAAAAATAAAATTTTTTATTTCATAACCAACATTCTCGTTTAGACATATATAATATAAAAATAAAATAAAAAAAAATCAAACCCGAAGGCTGAATTTCTTATTAATTCTAATAATACTATTACTTCTTCTGATTTGTAAACCAGTCATATGGAAGCCGTGCAAAATTATACAGGTCATCGATAATATATCCGTTAACTAAGTGTTTCGACAGATTAAACCAATTTCCCGGGTTCACATATTGAGATCCAATTCTATATAAACCTTCTTTCTAACCATCTGTGATATCTAACGGTTCCACGAGTGGAGATAATAGTTTGTAAGATGCTTGGTCTGAATCCATACCAGTTGTATGTTTTATCATAAAATCTCCAATACGTTCTAATCCTTGTCCTGTTGCATATTCGAGGCCAATGCGTTTCACATCCTCTCCATACATGTGATTTAATGTCTTGATATACTTACGAAACTTTTTAAAGTTATCACGTAACTGATCATAATTCATCATTTTAGCGGGTTGTGATGGTGGGGGTGATGTTGTTCCGCAGACGTAAAGCAATATTAGCATTGACACGAGCTCCTTGTAAGAAATTACGTTGGTAATCATCAATCATGTCAAGAGCTTGCTCGGCTTGTTTTACATTCACTCCAAACCTTTCCACAAAGTAGTTGATGGCAACATCTCTTTGATTACGAGTTAAATCGCTAACAGGAACTACAGATCCGTTCGCCACCCTGCTTATAATATTATTATATTCACTATGCCATTCTTCTGGACTAGACATCCAGGTTTTGAAGTCAGGGTCAACATTTGCATTTTTAACGTTGTTGTAATGTGTTCTGTATACAGGAATGTTACGTAAATCAGGATTCATTTCATTATACGTCAACCCGGGTGTGCTAAGGGGTTTCATGTCACTATATACAATACCCTCACCGATGTCTACACCAGGACCGTACATATCATATTCATTTGCTCTTTTATGTAATGCGTGTGTGGCCTCATGTGAAATCGTACCCTTTCTATATATATCGAACGGGATTGCTATTCTGGTATTTTTACTATTAAACATCGGTGTTACTACTGTATTCGATCTAGGATCATGAAAAGCACCATAATCACCCGTTGGAGCAACCTCCATTTTAAATTTAGGTTTTATGTCTCCAAAACCAGGATACACGTTTTTGTTGATATATTTATCCACAAGATCGTCATATACAGTATTGAAGTATTTAGATTCTTGTTGCGTACGTTTTAACATAGCCTTAGCTTTTGATCCAAACACATAATTCCCTCTAGCCATTTCATACGGTGCAATTATGGGATATCGTAATATATCTGAAATATAAGAATTGGGTATAGATGCATACTTCAACAACGAACCTGCGCTACCACCTAGTAACATTCCAAACTGTTCAGCATACGGCCTCATATATTCAGGAAGTGCGTCTTGTTTAGAAAGTTGATTTCCAGCAACACCACCAGCTATAACACCAGCTGTTGGATAAACTGCGTTATTTAAGTCCAAAAGCTTCTTACTATATTCTGGAAGCGGTTTAACTAAATAGTCCGCAACAGGGTCTAATATCTTCTAAGCGTTTAATTTCATTGTAGGCATGTAATATCCAGGATTTATCATACCACCTGTAAGTTGGCCTATGACGTTAGACATACCCCGACTCAAACCGATTTTTTGGAGCACAGGACTAAACAATCTCTGACCTGCTTCTGAATAATTATAACCTGTTGTTGCTTTCAATGCTGCATCAGCACATAATCCGTACAATACCTGACTTGCAAACTATTGCACATTTGGATTATCACCAAGTGCCAACCCAGCTCCGTATATCCCAGGTAGCCATAGCGGTGCTGTAGCAGCTCCGACGGTACCCATTATAACCTTATCAACATTTCCAGCAGTCTATTGCATTCTACGCTGACCATATTGTCTCCAATAATCTGGTGCAGCTTTATTGATCTACCCACCTGTTTTAGGATCGTATTTAACAGTTACTTCATCTAATGGATGTTCAACGCTATACGTATTACCAGATGCATCAGCCCACTGACCTGAATCATTCATATACGTATATGTTGGAGATCCATTGACACTGTTTAAGAAAGCTGGCAACCACTAATTACCAACCTTCATTACTTTATTTGTTTGTCTTATTTTTGGCATAATAAAAAAGAGCTTACTTAACGTAAGCTCTGAATAAATTTGTTTAAGTATATATTTGATCTTAATTGCAATGCAATTGATCTTAAATACGCGTTTATTCAACGCGTATTTGATCTACGAAATCAATCAGATAAAGATGTTCTTTTCCATATATCTGATCTTTTGGAACAGTACTCATAATCTTTCTGTTGTACTTTTTAGCTTGAGACTCAAGGGATCCTTTAAAGTAGTTCTTGAAAGACATTGTACCGTGTAACTCGTGACAATTACCACTCCAAGGAGCATCCTTAGCGAATAGATAACCTCTGTTGTATAAACTATCATTGTTGTTACAAATACCGTTCGTCCATTCTTTGTACGATTTTATTCCAACTCTCCATAGATTAGGGTATAAATCACATAATGAACAGAGTTGGCTTGTACTTTCTGCAATAAACCTTCTCTCAACATCTTTTGATCCTTTTTCGAGCCATATACGATAGATAGCATCTGGATATCGTAACTCAAAGAGGTGGCATATTGATGATATTGTTGCAAATGTTTCATTAAACTCAGCTGCTCCATGGCATACTCTCCATCTCCATCCGTCTCTACAAACACGTACATCAAACATACGAACTCCATGCTCATACTGTTCGTCCAAACTCATATTCTGAGCTTTCCATGTTCTACGTACTAAAGACTTATTGTATATACCCTTAGTAGCTTTATGGAACGTATAACTATCATGTGATCCTATCATACTTCAGTTGCTTTTAATAGTTCTATATATTTGTTTCGTAACTCATCGTCTTTAACTGGATCTAAGATCTTATCCCAATCCAACACAGATGGCTCATCTTTTGTCTCAGCCTCGTACTTAGCCATAATAGCTTGTTTCGTATCTTCATCAAGCTTATCATTATCAGCTGATATAATTGATGCAAATGCTATATACATAAGCTGTTTAGATAACGAAGTATTTACATCAATGTTATTTGTATGTTCTATATTATCCATGATTTTTATTTTTAGATTTTTTCAATGGTACAAACGCATATTCGCACGCATATAATGATATCATTTTTTTCTTCTTTCCTGTAGCTGGATATTTGCCAACCTCAAACAGGTTATCTGATGTGTATAACTTACCTATTGGCACTAACTCTATTGGTTTACCAGTGTACCAAACCTCACCTGTTATATGAGCATTTGGACATTGTTTTTTCGTAGGTTTATGAACCTTTATCTTCTAATTAACTGGCACATACACTACGTATGAATAGTTAAAGCGAAGTGTGCCTTGCGCAGCCAAACACCCTATCAACGAGTCACTGAAGCATAATCTAGGAGTTTTGTTATCTTCATGACCATTCTCGGTGAGACCATTGATAGGAATGGTTGGTGTCATCGTTATCTTATCTGCATAAAAACTATCAATCCTGTATAACATCGTTTAGTATATCTGATATTTGATGTGCTATTAGTTGAGCATCTGGATGAGCTCCTTTAGCTAATCTTAACTTTAACATTTTATCCCAATCATCTATGAATCCTGTCATAACAAACTCAGTCTTAATTCCACAAGGGAGAAGATCTCTAGCTCGTTCAGCTTTCAAACCTTTAGATAACAAGGTCTTATATACGGATTCAGATGCTGTTATATGATCTTTAAACAGCTTTTTTGTTTCAGCATCATACGTATTCCAGTCAGACGGATAGATATATTCAAGATCTCCGTTATACGTAACATACCTTGTACTTTCTTGCAGGAATGAAAATACTCTATGTCTCATAAATGATTGAGAGTTAATCCTGTTGCACGTAATCCTGAATGAATAACGCTTTACGTGAAGCTTATGAGGCTCTGTGAGATATTTGAGATCGTAAGTCCAACCATTCTCGATAATCACTCGATAGTTTGTTGTTATGTATGCATTCCCATCAAACTCGATAACTCTAGAATACTTGTTTTGTTGATACATCTTAACCATCCCTTTGTACAACTTCTCGGTTTTAGGTATTGTCAAATAGATCGTAGCATGTTCTAATGCGGCACCATGGTTGTACGATATGAGTTTATTAGTAAATGCCTCAGCTGTTGTAGAACGCCCATTCTCATCAAAAGACATATTCTTCTCTGATTTGTACGAAGTTCTACCAGCAAGCTCAACCATTTCGTATATTCCAAGTTTGTCGTACTGCTGAGTAAGTAATTCAACATGTGGTTTAATCATCTTCATAATCAACGTTGTTATATATTCTTAATAACTTCTTCTATGCCTATATCATACGATCAACAGATTTTACATATTCAGGATCTATTGCTGTTGATTTTAGCCTAGACGTGCGCTACATATTTTGTGCACTCTTTTGTTTCTGGTCCGTGTTCTCCTTGTGTGACATAGTGATATGATTGATTCTATTTAAACTCGTTGTATTTTCTATATGCTTTGCTTCGTATATATCTATCACTATCTCGATGTATGTGTTTTAACATAGACTCTCCTGTAACGCATCCTGAGACTCCTAGGTTGCAAATATTGTCTAAAAAAGATAAAATTCCATCTTCTCCAAACTATTTTTTTAATATTCCATATGTCTCTGTTGCTTGTACAACATAAGGATTGTGTTTATCGTACATGGGATCAACACCAGCTATATACGAAATATTCATAGGAATTTTGTGTATATAGAAATATTTGCATGTATCTGTTACAGGAACTGATTTCTACTACATAGATAAGAAATCCGCATAATATAAAATAGCACTTAATTCAAACTTATTCATGTTATCTAATATAATCTAATTAGTCTCATGAGTCTATGTAGGGACGTAAGAAGTAATATTATATAGTCTTACTTTCCTAAGGAGACTCATGTTATATTATATATAGTCTTACTTATTATCATGAGACTCATGTATATATATTATTAGTCTTACTATTCTACTTAGACTCATGTTATTATATTAGCTAATATAATCTAATATAGTTTATATATAATATAATATTCCCCCGAAGCTCTCGTGGCTGTAACGTATTAACTAAGCGTTTTGGTTTCATGAGATGTGAAAATTTTTATAAAAAAATAATTTTTTAATATTTTTGCAACCAAAATGTGCACTTCATACGTTACTGCCCCAGTAATTTAAAACAACAGATTGCTATGACAAAGAAATTAGAAGTGATTGAACCGTTCTTCGGACTTGAACTTGGTGACGTTATGAATCTCTCTGATGACGAAAAGTCTTATGTTGCAGAGTATAATTCTGCATACAAGGAGAATGACGATGATGATTCTTCTGTAAAGGCTACCTATTCGTCCAAGTGCTCTATCTCTGTCGATTATGCAAAAGAGCTTATTGACGAGGGCATGCTTAAGGAGCTCATTGATAAATCAGAGCCGTTTATAAATGTGTTTGATGAGATCGATTCATTGATCGAGAAGTATACGTATAACCTGAACAAGGTTGATACACAGGACATGCCTGAGTGTATGAAGGTCGAACAACGTACAGTGATGCTTAATCTCATCAAAGTTCTTAACTATTTAAAGGGTCTTAAGAAGTAATGCAAGAGAAGATTGATCAGAAGCCTTTGGCTATGGATGTGAGCGATAAGATCAAATATGAGTTCTTCGACAGCTTTTTAGTAAAGCCGCTTGCACCGACAAAGGTTAAGAAGGAATTCAGTACACCGATTGCGACAGATAAGCCTAAGGCTGATAAGAACGGAATCGAGGCAACTGATTATGATAAAGTAAAGAAAGAAGTTAAAGAGGTTGATTCAGACTATTTAACAGGTATTGTACTTAAGGTTCCATACAGATATACTAAATGGATGGATAATGAGAAGAGTTATGATCTTCCTCCGATACATGTTGGAGATACGATTTTCTATAAAGCCAGACACTTTGAGTACTTCGATCTTGTTAAAGACTCTCATCTAGTACGACAATTTGACATTATCGGAAAGGTTCATGATTGATGTTAATAGTTTGAGCAATCAAATATCTAAAGAACTCAATATTGATAAAAACATTGTCAATGATGTTATACACCAGGTATTTGATTGTACAGCAACGATTATGAAAGACCCGAATGATCAAAGAGATATATTGTTTGCTAAGTTATTTAAATTTAAATTAAAACCAAGATTTAAACATGAAAACGATTGCAGCGACGTATAATTCAGATGTACTTATTGTCGATACAGAAACCGCTAATATCGAACCGCTTGATGTACAAAGGAATGCGTGCAACAGAGTATACATGGCTCCTGAAGATATGCATTTCAAGTTCATAGATCGCGACAGGAGTGTTGAAGAGTTCGATGTTAAAGCTGGCGATATTATACTTGCGTTTTGGGACACAGATTTCCCGCATAAGTATATAAAGATAACATCTGACGAGTGGAAAGAAAACCTTGATAACTATAATAAACGAATTAAAGAACTTAAAACAACTAACGATGAAGTCGACGAAGCCTGTTAAGAAATATGTGATCGTAGATCTTACAAACGTTGAGAACCCAAGTGACGTATATGCAGCTTTTGTAGAGGCTAAGTGTGGTGTGGAGCCTATCACTAAAGAGGAGATGCTCAACTATGCTATGCACGTCACAGAGCTGATGAACTCAACCATTGTCAAGTCATGTGCTTCTCTAATGGATTATATCGATGCACTGATTGATACGATTGAGAGTGCTTATGATAATCAGGAGGATCCTGATGACCTTGTGATAAAGCGAGAAGAGGAAGAGGAAGAGAAGGTTGAGAAGAAGCCTAATATCTTCAAGCGTTTCTGGAACTGGATCACACGTAAGAAATAAATAGTTGGTTACTAAAAACCATGCAGTGGCACACAACACTGCAATGCTGGAGTAGCTTATGAGGTAGAGCAAAGTGAAGTCTGGAATAATACCAGATGGGATCCTTATGGAAGCAGGTTCGAGTCCTGCCCCCAGCGCAAAAAACTACAATATGTGGCTAAAAGAATCTAATAGACCAAAACATTTGTTGTACGCTATTCCTCAGCATTTGTTGGTACGATATTATTCAGTACAGGTCTAGCGTTTGGAATGGAGTTTAAAGATAAACAATGGGGAGGTAAGTTCGATTGGCTTGATATAGCTGCTACAGAAATAGGTGGTTTAATCGGACAAGCACTTCAAATAGGAGTGATCTCATTATTTGTTTAACGATTAACCTCCTTAAGAAAGAGGTTAACACTGCCCTATAGTATAACGATTATTACTACTGTCTCTTTTATCCAATGAATAATTGAATATATGGAAAATAAAATATATAAGCTCTCAGACGAACAGTTTGTTGAGCTGCTCAAGAAAAGTTCAACAATATCGGAAGTATTATTTAAACTCGGTTATAGTGTAAAAGGTAATTCTTGGGGATTTGCTAAAATTAGACAAAGAATGTCTGATTTAAACTTAGATGGGAGTGTATTTAAAGGTAAATCTCCAATTACGAAATATGGTAGTTTACATAAAATAAATGCTTCGGATATATTAAAACCTAATTGCAAACATGCTCGTTCTGTTTTAAGACGATATGTCATAAAAAATAATCTAATCCCATATCGATGTGCGATTTGCGGATGTGTTGAATGGCAAGGTCGTACATTAAGTTTAGAACTTGATCATATAAACGGAATCAACAACGATAATCGTATAGAAAATCTACGATTTCTATGTCCGAATTGTCATAGTCAGACAACTACTTATGGTAGTAGAAATCAACAGAGAAATGATTCTGAATATGAAATTAGTGATGATCTTCGAGATTTAATTGAAACAGAATATCGAAAACGTAATAACATCAAACAGGTTTCTGCAGCACTTGGAATTCGCAGACGTGTTGTAAACAAGGTTGTTAGTGAAAGTGGCTTGAAGAAATCTAATCAGAAATACGTAATTAGATATGACAAGGATTGGAATGAAATTGCACGATATGGTTCTTTGATAGAGACTGCAAAGCAACTCATTCTCAACAACGAAGTTAAAACAAAACGAATTAAGACATGTACACGTACGATCATGTACAATAAGGATAATTTTTGGTTGAACAGTCATTGGAAAATATTGGATGGTAGCGGGATAATAAATAATCCGCTATTAGAATCTTCTCTAATTGACTCGGAAGACATAGTCGACGAGGCGCAAGCGAAAGCAGCGTGACAGACTAAACGAGAAGACTGATCTTAGGATTGGATACAATAGTCGAGTTAATGAAAACAGAAGAAGTGGGTTTGACTCCCACTGGGGCTACTAAAATATAATAAGATGGAAATTAAATTCAAGAAACTTTCTCATAAGGCTGTAATGCCTTCAAAAGCACATAAGACAGATGCTGGTTTTGATCTAACTACTACGGGTATAACGACAGAGTTGAATGAGTGTGGTCAGTTGGTGATCGTATATCATACAGATCTTGCATTAGAGATTCCTGAAGGATACTTTGCTCAGCTGATGCCAAGATCATCTATTGCAAAGAAGTCATTACGTCTTACGAATAGTTGTGGCGTGATTGATTCAGGTTATCGTGGCGAAATACTTGGTAAATTTATAGCAACTACAGATGTTGTTCCGGCCGTATACAAGGTTGATGATAAATTTGCTCAGCTGGTGATCTTGCCTGTTCCTAATGTAGAGTTTGTTGAGTCTGATAGTCTTTCAGAATCTGATCGAGCTGATGATGGTTACGGATCTTCTGATAAGGCACAGACTGCTGTAGATTCTGATGCTAACACATCTAACAACAGTGAGCCTGTTGTTTCAGAACAGGATGAGCCTATCATGATGCAAGGTCCTTCTAACATGCAAGGTCCTTCTGCAGAATAATATATAACAACAGCCATCAAGGTTGTTTGGAAGTTTAGCTCAGTTGGTTTAGAGCGTCTGCCTTACAAGCAGAAGGTCGATGGTTCGAATCCACCAACTTCCACTTTACAAGAATATTTTCCATAAAAGACTTTTAAATTTGCGTTACTCCAACTTCGGTTGGAGTAATTGCGTATATACGTATATATAAATATGATTTATTCAAAGCTTAGACGTACAAATATACAGAATGCGGCAGGTACTCCTGTCACACCTCGTATTTTACATATGCAAGAGCCTGATAAATTGAAAATCGTGGATAGCTCTCAGTTTCAATTCGGAGATGTTCTCGATGCAAAATCTACAATGGAACTCATCGGAAAGGGCGGTGGTTCTGGTGTAGATATGAAAATGCTCCAGGCATATGTGAACAAAATGACGATTGAGTATGATCCAGCAACTAAATCTGTAAAACTAATCTCTCCAGATGGGATTGTTATTGGATCTGCTGATATGTCATCCATTGTAACAGAGGGTGGTGTTGCAATTGAATCTGGTTCTTACGATAAGGGTGGTGATAAACAGAACGTGCTGCGTCTGAAGATGACTGACGGATCTTCTAAGGAGATCCCGATGAACGATGTTATGGACTCTAATGACGATTATTCTATCGACTCAGAAGACATTGCATCAATCTTAAATTAATCACTTAAATTTTTAAATTATGGAAGAGATTAACAAAATTTATACGAGTGACACGGCTAATAGCTTTAGCAATGGTGCTATGATTGGCGCAACGACGCCTTGACAGCTATGTTAGCTAATGGTGGTAATCAGCAGATGTGGAATAACCCGTTTGCATATCTGATATGGTTGATATTTGCCGGTCAGTTCGGTGGCTTCGGCAATAACGCAAATAATTGCATTGGTAATCAAATCCATAGTTTACAAAATCAGATTCAAGACAACCATAATAGTGATTTCACTATGTAGGCTGTCAATGGTAACACTGGTGCTATTGCACAATTGTCTCAGACATTGAATGTCGGATTCGATCAGGTACAGTCAGCTGTTAACCAGATGAGTACGATGATGCAGGGTGGTATGAATAATATTAATACATCCATTTTGTCTCAGGGTTACCAGAATCAATTGAACAATTGTCAACAGACAAATACTATTCTGATGCAGAGTCAGGCGCTTCAGAATGCTGTTCAGAACGGTTTCGCACAGGTAGATTTCCAGTCTGAGCGAAACGCATGTGATGTTAAGGAAACAAGTATACAGAATACACAGAAGATCATTGATACCCTGACTAATCATTGGAATCTGGAACAGCAGACTACGATTCAGCAACTACGCGATGAGATTGGTAGACTAAATCAAACCAATGCTCTAATCTCAGTTCTTAAACCTAGTGCTGCTGTCACAACAATTACAACAGTTTAATAAAATAATAAATGCAATATTTAGATCTATTAGGCCTTCAGCAACTTTGGACGTCTGCTAAGGCCAAGTTTGCTACAAAGGGTACTCTTGCAAATAGTGGTATTACAGACGGTTACTCAAGCATTGAGATTGGTACTGTTGTCCCTATTAAGAGTCTTGCGAATGGTATTCTCGCAGATATTGTCGCTGGAAGTGATAATCATAAATTTAAGACTACGTATGTCTCAATTAATGGTGCTGATGGTCTTGCTACAACGAGCTATGTTGACACCAAGGTTGATGCTGTAAAGGTCCCTGCTTATACGCTTACCAAGTCTACATCTACTAATTATGCTGCCGTATATCACCTCCAGAAGGATGGTGTTAATGTTGGTGAAGCCATCAACATTCCGAAGGATATGGTTGTTTAGTCTGGTAAGGTTGTTTGGGGTTCTTATGCTGATGGTACGTTCACTCCCGCAACGGATAAGAAGAATGCTACTCCGTATGTTGAGTTGACTCTTGCTAACAGCTCCGCTAACAAGATTTATATCGCTGTTGCTGATCTCGTTAATGAGCATAAGGCTGGTACTGGTATTGAGATCACGAATAACACTGATGGTACTCGTACGATTGGTATTACCAATGCGGTTAATACAAAAATTAACAAGAGCGTGGTTTCGTTCGGAGGTAGCCAAAAAGCAATTACAGCTACCACCAATGGTGGAGACACCGTCACCGCATTTGAAATGACGGATGGTATTGAAGGCGTTCAAAGTACAACCGGTACTTGGGCTATACGTGTAGACGAGCCTACTCGTAGTAATATTAAGACTGCGAAGTCTCAGTCAGACACTAACAAGACTGACATTGCTGCACTAACTAAGCGTGTTGACGGTATTGTTGCAACAGGTGGTGAGGCTAACCAGGATGCTTATTCTAACGTTAAGGTTGGTTCTACTACGCTTACTGCTACAAGCAAGACTGATACTGTAGAATTTGCTGGTTCTGATCTAATTTCTGTAGCTGGTTCTACTGCTGCAGGCAAGAAGGTTAAGATCGATCACTCTATTCCTACTGGTGCCGCTTCTAAGACAACTGGTTTCTATAAGTTTGCTACGGATGCTGCTGGTCACGCTACTAACCTGACTGCTGTTGCTGCTAAAGATATTACGGCACTCATCGGTGCTCACAGCCTTACGCTGAGCAAGACGAATGCTGCAAACGATACTGCTGCTATCACGATTGGTAGCACTTCTTATACGGTTGGTCCGATTCCTCTTGGTGATGAGACTAACCCTGTTGAGGGCACTGTTCGTTATATTCTGAATCATTAATATTGGATGGGCACGGAGTTATCTCGTGCCCAATCCATTTTTAACAACATACATATGCTATTTAAAGATTTGAAACAAGGATGTTCTGTCTACATGTTTGACAGGAACAACATTGAGGTACACACTGTACAAGTTGTAACAGTCTCAACACCTCATATGGATAAGTACAATAACCAATTTGATATGGTGGTTGATGTCGCAGTTTTAGATGCCGGTAAGACCCAGACGTATACGTTTAAAGATAGCAATGAAATTGGGTATACCGGTCAACTTATGATAACTCCTAATAAAGAGTGTGTTATAAAAGAACTCTAGTTACTTAAATCTCAATCACAGACTATACTTGATAACATCGATCAACATAGAAATAATGTTGAAAAGTGTAATGCACTTATTCAAGAGTTTGATCCTGCTATAAAAGCAAAGCAGGAGAACGATGCTCGATACGAAGAGCTAAAACAATCTATAGAGAGTTTGAAACAAATGATTATTGATTCTAATAAACCTAACGATGGAAACGCTTGATAAGATGTTTAAAGATTATGGATACGATAAACAAACGTCGGTAATTCATAAAGCGATCACAAACATATCTGAATATTTACAGAAGGTTTTGGATAAAGACCAGTATTGTAAAGTGATCAAAGATACATATTGTACGTTTGTTGGTGGACATTACAATGAACCGTTTGCTGATGATCAGGTATCTAAGATGTATTACGAAAAAGATGGGTCTAAATACACAGGACCATTCTTGAACAAGAATCTCGTACTAAATAAGTACAAAGAGATATGTGACGTAATACCTGATTATAATGAGTGGGATTATTATGTAACTGTACAGATGATATATTCAGATAACTATAATCTCATACATGAGTGGTTTCCGAACATATCAGAAGATGAGTTCAATCAAAAGATTTATCAACTTGCTACCAACTGGTTGAACGATAAGGATAACCCGTTTGGTAATAGTAAAACATGGTGTTATTTTAACTAATATAAATAATGAAATTTTTAGATCAATCAGGTTTAGTAATTGTTCAATCTTGGATCAACAATAGCTTTGCAAAAGTTGATCAAGCGTTCGGTACTATAAATTATGCAGGAAACGTATCTGGGATAACTGTTAGCCAAGCTAGCACGACAACAAAAGGTAGTCCTTCAACTGTTTATTACAACACAACTGGTGGACAATTCGTATTGAAAGCTGGTAACAACGTATATTATAATAACTGGCCAAACAAGTCTATATGGGTTATTCCTGGCATTAACGAGCCTTGGGGTGGTGTGATTTATAAGGATCTAAGCTTAAATAAGCTATATAAATATCTTCCCGCGGAAGGTGAGATGACAGCGTGTGACGTAACAGATTATCCTGCAATGCGTCTTCGTGATCTGCTTGCTGATATTGATATGTATATTGCTCAGAAAGCTATATATGCTCCGTCACAACATACGCATTCTATTGCAAATGTTACTGGACTTCAGACCAAGCTTGACACTATAAACAAGAGTTTGAACGTACTTGGACTTGGTCAATGGGGTGCTGTTAAAGTAGATGGTGTCCTGACCAATTCTATTAGTGCTGCAGTAGGTGGTGTTGGAAATCCGACTGCTATATATATTGCACAGTCTATTTCAAGTCCGTCTGGTACGATATCTGGAATTGTTGGTAAGATTGGATCTGCATATTATACGACATGGAGTGGTACTTCTGTACCAACCAATTTGTATATGAAGACAAATGGTAGTCCTTATTACAGCAAGTATTATTATACTATAGGTTCTAATGGAATGCCAAGCGCGGTATACAGATGGAACGGTCAGAAGTTTACAATCGATGAGGATTATTCAGATCATTCGATTTCTGATGGATTTGGCAAAGATCTTGAGGATGCAATACAGCCGGCATTGGATTACATCGATACAGTATCTGCTGAGTCAGTATCCAGAACAGATGGTGTTACTCATAGTGCTATTAGCAGTACGTCTAGTACAGTAAGATTGGCATATGTGCTTTCGAACGAAAGTACACATGGTAATATTAAGAATGCCAGTGCTTCAGAGCTCGGCCTTGTCAATGGTGTAAGTTCATCAGGTACAGGGAATGTTGTAACAAGTATATCAAAAGCTGCTAACTCAAGTAGTATTACATGGAATCGTAATTGGGTTGAGCCGTGGACAGTTAATGCTTATCATAACCAGACATCTGCAACAGGTGGTCTTTCAGCTACTGAAGGTGAGTTCTCGGTCCTTGATTTCAGATCAGGTTCAGGTATGTATCTTGGTTTTGCATCTCCGTATGGTTTGACTAACGGTATGAATCATCACTGGAGAGGTGTGATTATGAAAAGAGCTAAACAACCTATCAATATCGCAAAGCCAACAATGCTCGAAACAAATTCTGTAATTTTGTGCAATCTTCCACAAACCCAACTTGTTAGTGGTACGAATTTCTACTTTGACGCATACACTACGACAAATACATCTTCATCATCACATGATACTTTGGTACTAATACTGTATCCGGTCACAAACGTGTTGGATTTCTCAGCTTAATCAATAACTAGCCATGATAAACAACAAACTATTATATTATAAGACAAAGAATGGTTATGTTAAGGATGCGTCAAACATCTCTTCTGAATCAATAGTTTTCATCGAAGATGATGGTACAATACGCACACATAACAAAACATTCGGACAGCCGTTGACGGCTGACGAGGACAACCTTACTGTGAAAAACAATGTAATCACAGTTAAGAATCGTATATCGGATCGTGGTCGTGGCTATGTTGTTCTCAAGAAAAACGATGATTTTGTATCATCCATTGTAGACCAAAATACAACGTATGTTATCAAATATGATTATATACTAAATGAAGGTCTTAATCTACCTAAGGACGTAACCCTTAAGTTTGAAGGTGGTTCTCTCACAGGTGGCAGTATCGTTGGTCATGGAGCGTATATAGACGCTCCAACTGATCATTAGATATTTAATAACGTACTTGTTGGAGGAAATTTCTACAATCGTTACTTGCCTATTGAATGGTTCGGGCTCCAGAGAGGTACAATAGTTGGTGTAAACTCATTTAATCTAAAAGGTACTAAATCTGTAGACAATCTTCCTCAAGATCCTGAAGAATATGACGCATATGCCGTAGGTCATGATGTATACGTATATTATAAGGACAGAGGTTGGATTAAGCATGAGAATATTATATCAAGCAAAGCTCTTGATATACAAGCATCACAACCTTCTAAGAGCATATCTATAACTAGTACGAGTATTGATTACGCTGTATCAGAAGATGGTCAGAATGCTCCAGTAACTGGATGGGCTAAAGAAATACCTACTATAACAATAACACATCGATATGTATGGACTCGTACGATTGTGAATTATTCTGATGATACGAATACAACATCTTATTCTGTAGCATACTCTGGTGAAGATGGTAAGAACGCTTCTGCACTCACTATAAAGGGTCGTGCTGGTAACCATTTTGCAACAGTAGATGATTTAAAGGCTAGCAATCCTCCTCAGATTACAGGAACTGTTATATATCTAATCGACAAACCTTCTGCACACATCACTGTCGTAAAAGACGGAAACGTATTAGCTGGTACTGATGAACAGGTTAATGATGGTGATGCATACGTTATAGCAACAGCCGATGATTCTGGTTCAACAAATGATGTTGTTTGGATTGCTACAACAAACGGTTGGATTGAGTACCACGGAAGTATCGGATCTGGTTCTGAAGTAGATGTTATAACAGATAAAGACCTGTCTGATATGGGTATTAAATGATATGTTTGACATACAAGGAAATAAAATAAAACTAAGTACTGAGGATTTAGCAATACCCCCATTTAAAGATTACTACAACAATGCTGAAGATAAGACGTATGCATTAAAGGCTATTGAATACGTCATATGGAATAAGAAATGGAATAGTCCATATAATGCATATCCAGAAAAAGATAGAGCGTCTAAGATAGCTTATGATGTGTTTGGAGATGCTAATTATATTCCAGATGATACAGTTAAAGATTTGATGCAGCGATTTACAGAGTTTCAAGAAACTCCTGGAACAAGATTGCTAACAGCATCTAGATCTGCTGCAGAAGGACTTATTGAAGCATTGAGTAGTTATTCTGAAGATGGTATGGATATTGACACAGCTATCAAAGTTACTCGTATCCTCAAGGATGTTGGTAATATAGTCAAGTCTCTTGATATAGCTGAAAAACAAACTAAAGCTGAACAATAGGAGACTGGTAGAATTAAAGGCGGTGGTACACTCAGCGCTTTTGAAATTGCTTAAACATGATTGATTTTAATAAGAAAATAGTTAATTCAGATAAGTTTAGACAAGCTGCTTTATTCTTCGAAAAGAACGGGTGTTATACGTTTGCTCCAGAAGGTACGACAGACTACTTCAATTATTGGAAACAAGAACAACAAAGATGTTTAAATGGATACACAGCTCCTGATGGAGATTAGATAACTGGGTATCATTACTTTTATCTCAACTATAGTCCTATTATGAAGCTTGTTGAAACAGAATACACAGATCGTAATGGAACTAAGAGAACTAGACGAGAGCGTTTGTTTAGATTTCCTGATTTTTGGGATTACGATTGGTTCTATTATAATGCTATAGAACAGGCTGAAGATGAAGGTAAACATATGGTTGTACTTAAAGCTCGTGCTCGTGGATATTCATTCAAAGGCGCATCTATGTTATGTAGAAACTATTTTCTTATTCCAAAATCAAAGAATTTTGCTGTTGCATCGGAACAAAAGTTTCTAACAGGTGATGGTTTGTTAACAAAAGCTTGGCAAATCATGGACTTCTTAGATAAGCATTCTGGATGGGCTAAACGAAGATTGAGAGCAACTTCTTTAGAACGTACATCTGGATTTAAGGTCAAAGATGAGATAACGGGTAAAGAGGTTGAAGATGGTTATCTATCTAGCATAACAGGTATAACACTTAAGAATGATCCAGAACGTATTCGTGGTACTCGTGGTAGATTATTCTTATGGGAAGAGTCTGGTAAATTTCCAGACATTAAACAAGCTTGGCAAATAGCAAGACCTTCTGTAGAAACAGATGACGGTGTTGCGTTCGGATTGATGATTGCATTTGGTACTGGTGGATCTGAGGGTGCAAACTTTGAGGGTTTGTCAGATATGTTTTATCATCCAGAAGGCTTTAATTGTTTAGACTTCGATAATATTTGGGATGAGGGTATGGCTGATAAGAAGTGTGGATTCTTTGTCCCAGCATGGTCTAATCTGCAATCAGATGAACATCCTGAATGTATGGATTCTGATGGTAATACGAATAGATCTGCATCTGTATAGGTGATATTAGAACAAAGAAGAATCGTAAGAGATAGTTAGCCTGATGAAACTGTAACAGATAGATATATTGCAGAGCACCCTAATACACCTTAGGAAGCAATTCTTGAGGTTGGTAAAAACATATTTCCAAAAAAGCAATTACAAATGCAGCTTAACAAACTAAGGACGAACACGAAATTAGCTAATATGAAACATGTTGTTGACTTGGTTTGGGAAGGGGATGGTACTGTAAAAGCTATTGAAAAGAAGGGTGGTGATATAACACACTATCCACTAAAGAAAGGAGAGTAGCCAACAGGATCTGTTGTTATATACGAATATCCTGTTAAAGACCCTCCTTATGGATTATACATAGCTGGTCAAGACCCTTATGATCAAGATGGTTCTCTTACAAATTCATTAGGATCTACATTTATATATAAACGATTCTAGCCAGGAGAAGCTTGGTCAGATGTGATAGTTGCTGAATATAGTGGAAGACCTGATACAGCTGAAGAATACTATGAGAATGTTCGTAAGCTATTGACTATGTATAATGCGAAATTATTGTTCGAGAATGAACGTAAAGGTATATACCCGTACTTTACAAATAAGCATTGTGATTATATGCTAGCAGACCAACCAGATAAGGTTATAAGTGAAATATTCAAAGACTCTAAAGTACAACGTAAGAAAGGTTGTCATATGACAAAACAAATTAGATCATATGCAGAGGGTCTTATAAAAGAATGGTTACTTGAAGAATATGAACCGGGTCATCCAAATCTCGAACGTATATATAGTGAGCCGTTGATAGAAGAGTTGTTGTTAGATGATGGTGTACGAAATGTAGACCGTGTAATAGCTCTATGTATGGTCATGCTATATAGAGAAGAATTATATCAAGTAAAGATTGCAGCAGCAAAAGAGTAGAATAAACAAATAGATTTCTTTGAAACGCCATTGTTTAGTAACCAATGGTTTGACGAAGATAGTTCGTACGATAATTAGTACGACAATAACATTCCGACATTTACGTTTTAACAATGATAAGAGTAGAAGATAATTTATATAATGCGAACTTTCCGCAACAGAAACTACCTCTAAAGAAAAAAGATGAGTAGTGGTAGCATGACTGCGTGAATTACATTATCGGAGAAGGTAATGTTGTATCTGGCGGAATGTAGAAGACTCGGTTTAGCGAACTTCAAACATATTACGATCTATATAATAGTATCTTTGATGAAAAGGACTTTAAACGTATAACCAACCCGTTTAAAGTATCTGATGGATTTCCTGCTACACCACAAGACTTCAACATAATTAGGCCTAAGGTAGACCTCCTTATAGGTGAAGAGACAAAGAGGCCGTTTAATTTCAGAGTTGTACGTACATCACAGGAAGCAACATCTGACTTGATGGATTAGGAGAAAGAAATGCTAATCCAATATATGATGAGTGCTATTATGGGCAGAATGAGTCCTGAAGAGCAACAATAGTTCCAACAACAACTTTAGAGTGGTGAGATAATGCCGCCTGAAGAGATTGGAAAGTATATGCGTAGGGATTACAAAGATGTTATAGAAAACACAGCCTATCATTCTCTGATGTATATACGCGAGAAGTGTGGTATAGATAACGAGTTTATTAAAGGTTGGAAAGACGGTTTGATAGCGGGACAAGAGGTATACTATGTTGGTGTACAAAATGGAGATCCTTACATGGAACGTGTGAATCCTGTATATTTTTCATTCGATCAATCACCAGACCTTGAGTTTATAGAAGATGCATCATGGTGTTGTAGAAAAATGAGACTCCCTGTAGCTGAAGTATACGACAGATATCATGATAAGTTGTCTGAGAAAGATTTAGACAAATTAAACGAGATGTTAACGGGTCGTCCATCAAATGATCTTGGAGAAAAAGACCCTGTTGATAATTTCAATCATATACAAATGCATATATATGATAATCCTGTTTTTGATCAGAAAACAAGACATAACATTAATGTATGGCATTGTTGTTGGAAATCGTTTAAGAAGATTAAGTATGTTACGTTTCAAGATGAAAACGGAGATGCTTAGATTGAAATCGTAGACGAATTCTATAAACCTGTTGGAACAGAGATAGGTATTGATGAAGATTGGATTGTTGAAGTATGGGAAGGATATAGAGCTGGATCAGATTTGTATTTTGGTATACAGCCGGTTGCTTATCAACATATAAGTATTGACCAACCAGATAGTCAGAAGTTACCTTATTGTGGTGCTATATATAGTAACACCAACAGTAAGCCAAGATCCCTTGTAAGTATTCTCAAGCCTTTGCAGTATATGTACATTGTATTGTGGTATAGACTTGAATTAGCAATAGCTAGGGATAAAGGTAAGGTTATCAATATGGATATTACGTAGATACCTAAATCTATGAATATTACACCAGATCGATGGATGCATTATTTATCAAGCGTTGGTGTAAACTTCATAAATCCTTATGAAAACCAATGGGGTATTCCTGGCAGAGAGGGTGGTAAACCAGCCACGTTTAATCAAATAACATCACTTGATCTTACGATGAGTAATGTTATTGCGGAGTATATTCAACTCATGGATAAGATTGAACAATTAGCTGGAACAATCACTGGTATTACAGAGCAACGTCAAGGATCTATTAGCACATCAGAACTTGTTGGAAACGTAGAACGATCTGTATTACAATCATCTCATATCACAGAACCATTATTCTGGGTACACAACCAATGTAAGAAACATGTATTGACAATGCTTCTCAATACAGCTAAAGGTGTTTGGGAAGAGTCTGGTAAGAAGAAGCTTCAATACGTATTTGATAATGGGGAAAGAGCATTCTTAGCGATAACAAAACAATTCTATTATGAAGATATGGATGTGTTCGTTAGTGATACATCTAAGGATGCTGAGAACATAGCAAAACTTCAACAGCTTATTCAACCTGCAATGCAAAATGGAGCAAGCTTGTTAGAAGCAGCAGAGGTTCTTACGAATGATAACTTTAACATTATCAAACAGAAGCTTAAAGATATGCAAGATCGTCAAGATCAACTTTAGCAGCAACAACAAGAGGCTCAGCAGCAACAAGCAATGCAACTTCAGCAGATGCAGAATGAGGCTAAAGAGCAAGAACTCATGCTTAAGGAAGCTGAAATGGATCTTCAGAGATATAAGATTGATGCTGATAATCAAACCAAGATTGCTGTGGCTGAAATTAGCACATATAGAGGTACTGAGGATAAGGATATCAATATGAATGGTGTTCCAGATCCGATGGAAATTGCTAAGGATGCTACACAGCAACGTAAGATAGATTCAGAAGCATATACTAAGCGTTATGAAGCTCGTCAGAAAAAGGAGATTGAAGATAAAAAGATCAGCCTTGCTAAAGAGCAGATGAAACATGAAAGTGAACTTTAGAAGTAGAAAGACGACGCTGCCATGTAGAGAGAAAAGCTTAAGGCTAAGACCGCATTGAAAAACAAAGTAGCTGGTGAACGATGAATAAAGATTATATAAAACCTTCTGAACTTTTACAAAGACAACGACAAACAGGTGAGTCTTATTGGGACATGGTTGGAAAACCGTTGACTAATAAGACTCAGTCTGATCGTCAGTTAGATTCAGAGCTTGCAAAGATAGAATATCTAGCTAACAAGTGGAAGGAAGAAGCTAAAGCAGATTTGTAGGACTATGATTATTAATTACTTACCAGAATATAGAAAAGGCAAACCAAGGGTAAATCCAACATCCAAATAGTTTGTTGACAGGATGGGTCCTCTGGTGTATGACAAGATGCATCAGATGGGTATCTACTCAGATAGAACGTTTGATTATCTTATGCGTCAATTAGCATTTGAGTCAGCAAACGGAACATCGAATGTTGCAAGAAAATACAATAACTATGGCGGTGTTCGTATACCAGGAAAGACACAATATTAGTCGTATAAGAACGATTAGGCATTTGTTGATTACTGGCTCCCTATGATGAATCGTAAATATGCAAAAGCATTGAAGGCTCGTAATATTGATGAGTATGGCGCAGCATTGAAGAGTCTTGGTTATTATGAAGCTCCTGTGTTACAATATACATCAGGTTTAAAGAGTTTTACAAGCGTTGGATCTGCTGCTGCAGCTTATGCTGCAAGTAGAAACAAGGTTAATAAACCAATGCCTATGCAAACATAGCCTGTATTAAAACCTGTAATAAACCTAATGCCTGATTATATGAAAAATCAGAAGCCTTGGCAACCAACATCTGATATTCAAGATGTTCCTGTACAGCAGGAACCTACACAACAGACATTATAGTTTACTTTACCTCCAATATAGAATCTATATACAAAATTGATTAACGATCAACCATGGATTCCTGGAGAAGTTCCAATGAATGGATTATTATAAACAGTTATATTGAACTGAAATCAATAACATAAATATATTTATGGCAGAAAAACAAACAAAAGAGACAGCAGCATTGAATGATGTGTTGAGCATCTTCGGTGAACCTGACACTGCGTCAGGGCGTACTAATATGGATACTAGAGTACTGGATGCTGATAATAAGAATGCACAAGACCCTGAGTCTTAGGATGGCAATAACGCGGATGATAATTCAGATATTCCGCAGGATGTGATGGATCGTATGAATGGAAAGTCAGGCGATACATCATTGCAAGATAATATACCTAGTGACAACAATGTTCCAGCAAGTGACCCTAACACTAATAACAATGACAATGAACCTTCAGCAGAGGATGTTGCTGAAGCAGAACAGGTCACAGCGCTATTTGACGCCATTGTTGAGTCACTTGGTTATAATCCAAACGATATCGACGGAGATAGAAAACCTTTAACAGTTGATGATCTTACGACATCTCTTGGTAATATTGTAAAAGAGAATAGTAAGCCTCAGTATGCTGATGAACGAATTGCTAAGCTTGACGATTATGTTAAGAACGGTGGTAAGTTTGAGGATTTCTATGAAGTACAGCGTGATTCGTTGAATCTCGATGATATTGATTTGGATGATGAGAGTAATCAAAAAAGAGTGGTCAGAGAGCTTCTTAAGCTCGATGGTTATTCTGATGATCGTATCAATAAGAGGATTGAACGATTTGAAGATGCTGATATGTTGTACGATGAAGCAGAGGATGCAGTTGATCGTCTTAAGGAGATTAAGAAACAACAGGCCGAACAGCTTCAGAAAGAGCAAGAGGCTTATCGTCAACAGCAGGAGTAGGACGCTCAAAAGTTTTTCACAGACGTTATGACTCAGATTGATAGTTTGAGTACTATTAGAGGCGTAGCTGTTCCTAAAGAAGATCGTAAAGTGTTGTTCGATTATATCTTCAGACAAGATGCTAATGGAGTAACTCAATATCAAAAAGACTTTAATAAAAACTTGTCTAAGAATCTTATTGAATCAGCTTATTTCACAATGAAAGGTGATTCTCTCATCAATGAAGCACAGCGGGATGGACAAACATCCGCAGCGCAGAAACTTAGAAATATGTTAAGAGATAGTTCTCGTAATCATAGCAGTAGAACTATCGATGATGGTAAACAACCTCAGGCATGGGATATTGCGTCAAAGTTCCTATGATGAGAAAGATTATTAATAAAATTTTATGAATAACGGTTTGTTAAACAACCTTCAGCTTTATCGCGGACGTCGTTTCAGCGATCTTGTTGATGAGAATATGATTTCTAACGCATTGCTGACTAAGCCTCATGAGGTATCGGGTCTGCTTTCACTTGTCTTTGGTACCAAGGATGATGGTGTTTCTACAGCAATCGACTTGATTACTGGTGGTCTTGGTAAAACAATGATCATTGAGAATCGTGAGTATGAGTGGTCTGTTATGATTGACGCTGATCACGCAGTAAATATTCGTTGGGCTAAGGCTAACGGTCAGGAGATTACTTCAGCTAATTTCGCCGATGCAACTGCTGGTCTTAATGGTGCTCCTATTTATATCGCACTTGAAGAGAAGTTCTTCGGTCCTGGTGCTATTCTTTCTTTTGACAACTATAATTTCCAAGTTCGTGTAAGTGGTCAGCCTTATCAGGACGGCAGTTCTTGGGTATACGAGTGCTACGTTGTCGATGGTTTCTCTGGTTCTTACATTCCTGGTGAGTACTTGCTTCCTGGTCGTCAGGTTAGCCGCATGGCTTCTGCATACGAGGAGTACAGTGATGAGGAGGATATCATCAACTATCAGACCCCGTTTAAGATGCGTAATAACCTCATGACGCTTCGTCTTGGTTATGACATCACGGGTGATGCTTATAGCACGGTATTGGCTATTGCGTTGAAGGATCCTGAGACTGGTAAGACATCTTATCTGTGGTCTGATTATCAGTATTGGCTCGCTCTTCGTGAGTGGAAGAGACGCGAGGAGAAGGCTCTTCTGTTTGGTAAGTCTAACCGTAACTCTGATGGTACGTACAATCTTAAGGGCTCTAATGGCCGTCCTGTTGCTGTATCAGCTGGTCTGTTCGAGCAGGTTGCTCCGGCTAATGTACGTTATTACACAACTCTCACCGCTGAGTTGCTTGAGGATTATCTGTTTGATCTTTGCTACAACATGCTTGGTACTCAGGAGCGTAAGTTTATGGCTCTTACTGGAGAGATGGGTATCAGAGAGTTCGATCGTATTTTGAAGGAGAAGGTTGCTTCTTTCAACATGATTGATACGCACTTTGTAACTGGTTCTGGTCAGGATCTCGTTCTTGGTGGTCAGTTCACAACCTACAAGATGACTAACGGTATTGAGCTTACGCTTAAGCGTTGTGCAATGTTTGATAATATGGAGCTGTTCCGTCAGTTGCACCCGCTCACGGGTAAACCTTTGATGTCTTACACGTTCCTGTTTGTTGATCTTGGTAACCGTGATGGTCAGCCGAACATCGTTAAGGTTTGCCGTAAGGGTCGTGAGTTCGTACAGTGGTGTACTGGTGGTTCTGTAGTTCCTAGTGGCTATGCTAACAGCATCAATACGCTTCGTTCTAATAGCCGTGATGGTTATCAGGTTCACTTCCTCGGTGAGGAAGGCATTATGCTCCGTAACCCGCTGTCTTGCGGTATCCTGTATTGCGATGCTGAGGATTCTGAGCACACGAATAACGGCAGTATCAAGAAAGGTGCCTAAGAAATAACAAGCCTCGATCTCGGCTTGATTTCAACCTAACGGTTGAAATAACAAGCCTCGGGGCTCGTAATAAATGTATATATAAAAAACCGCTCGCATTTAGATAAAATGCTCGCGGTTTCTTATATATAATTTATTATAGGTGACAACACTAATTTAATATTATGGTAGTTGAATTAAAAATTAAAAAGAAAAATCCCTGGGCTGGACTGTTAAAGTATAAGCATTGTTTTGATTACATTGCCCCTTATTACACTAGATCCGGGTCGATATATACAGGATTGACTCCTGAAGATGAAAAATATTTTGAGGAAGCTATGGGTCTTCCTGAAGGTAAGTTGTCTAAGACAAGTGATTATTGGACAACGTTTTGTGTAAAGGTTGGTGCTAGAGGACTACTCCTCGATGATCAGTTCCCGACACAGGCTATGCAAATTAAATTTCTAAGTAATCACAAGCGTGTTGCAACGTCTCTTGATAAGCTAACTGCTGGTAAGGATTATTTGCTAATCAATAGTGAGGCAGAGGCTGAGCAGAAGAATAAGGCTAATAAAGTACGTAGAGAAGCTATTAAGGCGTATGATACTATGTCTATGGATGACATGCGCAAGTGTCTTAGACTATTTGGTGTTCGTTCAGACAATATGTCTAATCAACTTATAGAATCAACAATGTTCGATATTGTTGATAAAAAGAGTGATCAGTACTTGACTAAGTGGGTTAATAATAAGAAGAAGGATATCGAGTTTATCATCGAAGAGGCTGTGGCCAAAGGTGTGCTTCGTAAGGAGCGTACACAATATTATTATGGTACTGAGATGATTGCCGACTCACTTTCAGACGCTGTTGCATATCTTGATAACAAGAAGAACCAAGACCTAAAGCTTTCTATTATAAACGAGATTAAGAATAAGTAATCTTAATACACGACAAATATGACGTATAAGGACATACATAAAAAATACATGATTGAATATGACAAAGAGAATGTTACTTCGTCATATCCGTCGCTAACAACATACGAGATTGCTACTATATTAGATAAAGCTTATCTTGCACTTATTGCTCAAAAGTTAACTGGAAATCAACAAAGAGTTCCTTTTGAAGGAGACATTAAAGCCATAGAGGATGTTAGGAATCTCATAGCGTCTAAGAAAATTAGTAAGAGTAATACTACTTTACCAATAGATAACGCTGTGATATACAAGTTGTCTGACATCTTATACTTCTTAACTGCATTAGTACTGATTGATGGGAAACTTGTAACAACAAATCTTGTTAATCATGAGATTGCTAAGAAATTCATGCATACTGCGACAAATAGACCGTGGATAAAGAACAGTGTTTGTTATATAGAAGGAGATAATCTGATTGTTTTATACGATGATTATTCTAATAAAAATGTCGGGGATCTACAACTTACGTATATCAAATAGCCAGATAAGTTTGTAGATCACATAATCGGAAAAACATTTGATGACACTCAATTCGCATTGAATGATACTATGGTTGAAGAGCTAATAAGTCTCGCTATTATAATGTCTTTAGAGACTGTTGGATCTCCAAGATTACAAACAAAGTTGAACACTAAAGCACTAGAGTCATGACGAAGAAACAAACGAGAATGCTTGGAATAGAGTTCGAACGCAGGCTCTAGACAATGGATCCGACCCTTATTTAGATTAACAAGATTGATACTGATGATATATATGCTTATCTCAATGAGTATCAACAACTTTATGTAAAATAGTTGTATACAGCTGAAGATCAGGTCCCTATAGGTACTAATACGTCGATACGAATATCCGATCAGTTAAAACCGCTATTGTCCAATAAGATTCTAACAAAATCATCTATCACAGATACCACTTATGATGGAAGGTATATAATGTATAACTTACCCGATGATTATTATATGTATGTCAGATCTACATCGTCTGCCGATATTGCGTATAACAATAAAAGTGGTTATAGTATTCCAAACGTATTGATTGATCAAAATAACGTACATAAAGTTATAGAATCTGCGTACGACACGAATAAGATTATTAGAAACCCAATAGTAGTTTTATCAACGTCAGATGATAAGCCTGTGTTACAGCTTATACATGACGTATATACCAATATTATAAAGGTTAGTCTTACATATATTAAACAGCCGAATAGGTTCGGAATAGATGACGATGACGATGCTTGCGAATTACCTATAGATTGTTTTGAAGATCTTGTTTCAGGTGCTGTTAATCTATATCTCACATATAAATATCCTGGATCTAATAAAAAATAGGATAATGATAAGAAAGATGAACGAAAGGAGGAAGTGAATGAGAAACATTGATATATTGATCGGTTTTGAACGTGAAATCAATAAGTTGAACAATAGTTTGGATAAACCGACAACAGATGATTCTTTGTATTGGCTTAATCAAGCCGTTTCTAAATTCGTAAAAACAAGATTCAATGGAAATCTTCCACACCTTACATCTTACGAACAGACAGAGAAAAGATCGAAAGATTTGATTAACTTGTTGGTTGATAAAGAACTTCCTGTTGAACAAGATATTCATGGTATACGACCTAATTATGTAACTTATCATGTACAATATCCTGATGATTTCATGTTTGCATTAAACGAAGATGTTATGATATCAGATTTGTCTGGAGATCATAAAACAATGACTTCTGTGTTTGAATGCACAGCTGATAGTTTCATGTATCGTGTAACAAACTCGTTAACAGATTTCCACTATCGTCATTATAAGGCAAGACCTTTAAGAGTACGTACAATGGTTGATGGATCATAGGGTTGTGATTTGTTAACTGACGGTAAGTATAAAATATTGAAATATAGATTAGGCTATCTACGTAATCCTAATAAAATATCTTTGGAAAAACCGCTTGGTGAGTATTCAGAGTTTCCAGAGATAATAATGCCTGAGATCATTAAAACTGCTGCTCAGATGTATATAGAAAATAAATCAGATCAGCGATATCAGACATTAACTAATGAAGTGAATACTCAAGAATAATTTTAACGTGGAAACCCCAGCTAGTTAGGTCTAGTATTATTATTTAGGGGGAGTAGAAGAAATTAAATAATATGATTACATTTGTAAATACGGTTTTGGTATCTAATCTCAAAGCCGAGAATATTGCTACTGCAGCTCCTGCTGCTTGTGACAGCATGAATGCTGTATCTGCTGATTATGGCAAGTTTGTCATCATGGATATGGACAAGGGTATGTTTGTAACTGCAGCTGATGCTAAGAAGGCTGATCGTATTAAGATCGGTCTTGTTACAAACAAGAACACTGTTCGTCGTGGCCCGAAGGATATTAAGTACCTTCCGATCATAAAGTGGTCTAACGTAATTGCTATGGATGCTATTAAGAGCGTTAACGCTAGCGTTTATCCCACTGGTGATGCTGAGACTGAGGATACGGTTACGATTGACTTTTCAAAGATTGATGCTACGACTCTTGCTAAGTTTGCAGAGGGTGGTAAGCGTTTGATCGTTCGTCTTACGTTTAAGGATCTGCCCACTCGCTATCGTAAGTGGACTGAGTCTTATGAGTATGTGACTGAGGTTGACGATACTGCTAATACAATTGCTAAGAACGTTGCTAACATGATCAATGCTCAGTGGAAGCGTGCTCGTGTACAGGCTTCTGATGCAGCTGGTGTTGTTACGCTCGTAGCACTTCCTTACGATGACGACAATGCTTCTAACACGATCAACTGGGCAGGTAAGGTTCGTTTTACTGTAAATACGTATTACACGGATCCTGCTGCTGATGGTTGGGAGAGTAAGAATAAGAATTTCCCGAAGGGTGTTGTTATCTCAAAGACTGAGGGTAAGCAGTATCCTGCAATGGGTAAGCTTGTACGTGATGAAGAGTCTAAGGCAATGGGCTATTAGGGTATCCTGAACCAGGGCTGTTGCACGTGGCCGATCATTCGCCCCGAGCTCGAAGCACAGAATGACGGTAAGTACAACATGCTTACGATTGAGTTCCGCACTCCGTACCGTGCAGCTGACGACATTACTCGTTATACGCAGCAAACGCTGAACGTATATGCACAGGGTGATATTGCAGATCTTGCCGGTATCTTTGGTGTAACTCCTGAGGCCCTAACAGACGCCAAACCTTAATACTAACAACAAAGGTAGAGTAGAGGTATTCTCTACCCTACCTTTTTTTATATCAGTTCGTATGAATAACAATATATTAAATCAAGATACATAGCTTGATAATGTCAAAAGAATTCGTATAGGCAATGACATACGATTGCGTATTAATCTGCTTAATATGAAAGGCATTGATACAATCAACATCAAGTCTATTAAAGTATATATAATAAACACATCTCGCGAAAAAGAGAAGGCTGACAAGATAGCAAATTGTACTAAGTTTATCAGCCGTTTTCCATGCGAACCACATCACCCAGCATTCGAGCCTTCTGCTTACGATTTGAATCTCGCAGGTCTTCCTAGATATTATGCATATCCAGAGCATCATTGTCATTATTTTTATCATGGATTTGGTCTTCATCCTGATTGGAGCCATATATATCCTGTTAAAGACTGTACTAATGATACAGAGTTTATTGCCCCTGTTCAAGCTACAGGATATAAAGATCAAGTTGATGCATACTTTCCTGCAAATAGCCAGCTGTATTGTGGCGTATATAAGATCGTAGTAGTAGCTCGCATATATCAACCCGGTTATGGTTTGGACAATTTAAGAACTATCACAATGGATTATAATAATATATTTAGACTCGTAGACGATTCAACTGGTACTAATTCTGATGTAACTATAGAGATTGGAGCAGCTTCTGAAGTTGGTGTTCGGGGCCTTGAGCTTAATGGTTCAACAGAAATGATTGTTGGAGAAACTCAACCCATAAGTACTGTATTTACTCCGTACAATGCTACCAATAGGCAAGTTATATGTACGACTAGTGGTAATAGTGTTGAGACCGTTGCGCTTAGTCCAGCAGGAGTTATGGTTCGTGCAACACAGCTTCCCAATCCTGCTGTTGGAGATACGTATGGTACTATAACAGCAACATCGTGTGACAATAATTCTGTATCGGCATCTATTAAGATAAAGGTACATAATTATGCAATAGCTGTAACACTCGGAACGAATAATTCTATATCAATTCCTGCAAGAGCGTCTGTTATAATAAATCCGACTGTACTTCTAGAAAACGCTGATATTGTATCTAATTATAAGATTGGTGGCAAAATATACAATGCTGCACAGTTTGTTGTAGATGGTGTTTATTTTAAAACACAGGATGGTGAGACCTATGATCCTCATTATGGTAATTATGTTACAATCAACGAAGTTGGAGATATATCGAATCAGATCATTATATCAAACAATGGTGCTAATACAACTCCTGCTATATTACGAGTAAGGATTGTTTCTAATATTGTTGATGAAAATAAAGAGAATATTGAAAAAACATTTGATATTCGACTGCAACCGTCTACTGATGTTACGACCAATGACAAGTATATACAGTCTGGTGTATACAACAAGCAGAATAATAACATTGAGTTATCTAGGTCTGACAATACTATCGTTAATGTAGATCTTAGTGATGAACTTGGTTGGTATGAAGGAGAGTAATTTAAACATTTTAATAAAAAGAGTTGCACTAAAACCCACGTACACAATCGGTCATATGTATATTGACGGTAAATATATGTGTGATACATTAGAAGACACTAACCGTGATTCAAATAAGAATGGTGTTTTCGATAACGGTGAGGTTAAGATTAAAGGACAAACAGCTATTCCGTATGGTACTTATGAAGTTGTTTGGGCATATTCTCCTAAATACAAACGATTCACTCCAAGATTGTTGAACGTACCTTCATTTGAGGGTATTCTAATACACTCTGGTAACACGTCTAAGGACACTGAAGGTTGTATATTAGTCGGAGAAAATAAGAAGAAAGGTATGGTATTAAACTCAAGAGCCACTGTTAATAAGTTGTATCCTATTATAAGGAACGCTTGTAAACAAGGTAAAGTGCACCTCACCATACAATGATATGAACAATTGGAAAGATGTGACGCAGTACGCTACAGCTGTTGCTTCGTTCTTATCTGGCGTAGCAATGGCTTTTGCGTCATTTATTAGAAATAATACAGTAGAAGGAGAAATCTTAGGATTCATCGGAGAGTGCTTCACTTTAACTGGAGGTATATTTGGAATAGGTTTATATGTACGACATAAGACCGAATAGATGGGTGCAAGAATTCGACATACTATATTAAATGATCTTAAGAATGTGGACAGCGATACTGAAGTGGCTGATGAGTCACAAAAAGATCGTCTATAACGCTCTTGTAGGCTCTCTAATCGCATTTCTAACAGCGTTTGGTATAATTACTCATAATAAGAATAAAATGCTCTCAGAAGAGCTATTAGAGGCCTAGAATAACATTGAAGCCTATTAGGGGATGCTTAGTAATTCCCAATAGGCTAACAATGTTTTAACACTTAATATGAAGAAACTCGGATAGTCTAAAGATTCATTATTGGTTGAGATGGATCGTATAGCTAAAGAAAATAATATTAAGTCTAAAAATATCATAACTGGTGCAACCAACCATGAGCAAATAGACGTTACCCTCGACAAGGGGGTGGAGAGGGTTGTTGAGAGAGATACTATTAGAGATCTGGTGACTATATTAAAAGATACAGTATATACAGACTCTATACTATACAATCCTCAAACATCCGTACACTACACTATAGGTAGAGATACGGTATAGGTGAGACTTAAGTTAGATAATACACAATACTTGTACATATATAAACGTAAGGAATACAAAAACAAAAAGAACTTCTTCCAGAGATTATTTACTCTTGATTGGAAGAAAGTAACTAAGTACAAGTATAAGATAATAAACACGAATGATCTTATAGATAATAAAGATGTTCGTATAGTAAACGCTTAGTAAAATGACATATACTTCACTTAAAGAGATTATTGACGACATCCTATTGTTAGTCAGGAATAATAACATTAGTGAGAGTGAGGATTTATCAAGAGCTTAGATAGCATTATGGGTTCGTACATATAAGGCTGCTATAATCAAAGACAGGTTTGATAAATAGAAAGCTGGTCTGCTAGACGATGACGATGTAGTAAAGCTAATCGATAGCCTGTATATACGAGAGAAAGGCCCTCTTGAGTTAGAGGATGTTCAATCTTTAAGTGATAAACCCACATTTCTCAAAAGAACTAAAGATGCTCTAGAGAATATCTACGATAATGATGAGAATAGTATTCTTGCGATATATGATCAGCAAGGAGAGATTATTCAATATATGAGTCATACTCGTAGACACTATCAATACTTTAGAAAATACACATTTGGAGAAATGACTGGTTATTATAAAGATGACGGTCATGTTTACATAGAAGGCACTGCTGATAAAGGTAAGCTTAAATACATATGGGTTGAAGCTATCTTTGACACCATTGATGATGATGAAGATTCTGATAATATGGATGAGTCTGATGTTAAAATACCATCATGGATGGTTCCGTTAATTAAGCAGAATATCATGAAGTATGAGCTTGGTTTAATGGTTGAGATGCCTAGTGATGATAGTAATAATGCAACGTTGAGCAGTATAAAGAAGCCAGGACCTCAAGATAATGAGAAATAAAACTGATTCACATACGTATCATAGTATGTACAAGTATTATAAAGCAAACAGTCCATATAAGGTCGAATACAGCCTCTATAAGCGCATTTTAGACAGAATGAGTTAGATTATAGCAGAAGCTGTTTTAGATCGCTCAGAAGGCTTTAAAATGCCTTGTGGACTAGGTTATATTCAAGTTGGTAAGTATCAACCTAAGAACTATAATTCTAAATCTCTAAGTATAGATTATAAACTAACCAGAGAGTATGGCAAGGTGATATACCATTTGAATGAACACAGTAATGGATATAAATATCGACTGCATTGGTCTAAAGTCCCTATGACGTTTGCTGATAGATATAAATATCAACTATGTCTTGTACGTGCTAACAAGCGTAAATTAGCTCAACTAATATTTAACAAACACGATTATTTAAACATCAATGATATACAAATATGTAAAATGTGAATCTGTCATAGCTAAGATAATGGCTGATTCTGACGCATCAGAGGTTCGTAATAGAATATCAGATATACGAGAATGGATCTTTGAGGCTATTGAGAAGATTGGTGCTCCAATGTAGTATATTAGAAAAGAGTCTGGTGTAGATGAGCCGTTACTCAAGCTTATAGATTACCAAGTGCCAATCCCTGATGATCTTATCCATTTAGATACTGTAGCATATTCTAACACACCTAATGGTCCGTGGATACCTGCTAGAAAAGATACTTCGGATATACACCGATTTAAACATAGCGTTGTACATAAACCTGAATATGTGTATATTCCGCATGACAATGCAAATAAAACAATACCTGATAAGATACGAATTGCTCCTGAACATCAGGATCCTGCACACAAACTTATAACATCTCAATCTCAGTTGTTGACTATGAATGGGTACAAGGCATTTCATCAGTTAGCACGTAATATACAGAGTGAACCTACGTATTTTATTAAACCTGGTTGGATTGTTAGTAATAAACGAGATGGTTTCATTAAGCTTGTGTACAAATCTATCGCAACAGATGAACGTGGATACCCTCTTATACCAGACAATGCAGCTTATCAAGAAGCTATTTATTGGTACGTAATGATGAAGCTAGCATTCCCTAAGTTTATGAAAGGTAAGCTTGGAGGTCGTAGTGTTTACGATAATAGAGTGGCTTATACTCATATACAGCAACAGTGGGCTTATTATAGAGAACAAGCTTATGCTGAAGCTATGATGCCAACACAAGATGATCTTAGATCGATTAAAAATGATTGGCTGAGATTGATACCAGATATTGATGCAGACGATTATTTCTTTAAACCCACTGGCGATAGAGAATTAACTTATAACGATAGCTATTATGACTAATACAAATACTCAATAGGTAAACATGTTTTCTGGTGGTATGGATACTGATACTTCAGACATGTTTATTGATAAGAATAGATACCGCATGGCTAAGAACTTGAGGTTTGTAACAGACACTCAGTCTAGTGGCGGAGAATTACATGCGGTACAAGGATTTAAGCCTGTACTCAAAGGCTTATTGCCAAACGTTATTGCAACAACTGTTGTACGTAATCTAGGTGTTATTGTATAGAAAACGCCTAATGATGACGAGTCAAAATGGTGTGTTAAAACGTTTGACAACAACAAACCGATTTAGCTAAAAACAGTCTTCTTATGTAAAGAAGAGATTGGCTCAGATAAACCCAGTGTATTAGGGTTATACGAAACAAACAAGATCTGTAAGCTATATATCGCAGATGGAGTACATCCGTTGATGATTATAGACTTACTCCCTAAAAAAGAAGTAGTTCCTGTTAACACAGATGAAGTTGCGATATACTCATCGGTTGTGTTAAATAAACCTATTATCAACGGGTTTACATCTGGATCTCTTAAATCAGGATGTGTATCGTATGCATATAGATTGTATGGATTATATGGTCCTGGAACAGAGATGTCTATACCAACAAGACAACTTCAGATCCCAGAGAAACCAGTATCTGGAAATTAGTTGAAGGGTGCCAAGAGTGATTACGCAACAGGATGTGGAGTGTCAATAACATGTAATTTAGACAATCCTGTTCCTGATAAATTTGATCACATTCTTATATACAGAATATCATATCAGGTACAAGGACAACTTCCGTTAATAGAGCTCATATACGATGGTAAACGTACTGGTAATAGCGTAAAGTTCATAGACTCTGGTCAGAAAGCTCTTGGTACATTGACACTGGAGGAATACAACAGTGTATCTGGAAATCATATTATCCCCAAGATCATTGAATCTAAGAACGATTACTTGTTTGCTGGGAACATTAAAGAACAGCAACACGATTTGTTTGAAGACTATGACACACGAGCATACTCATTCAATCCTCGTGGAATTGCTTATTTGTATGATGCATCTGGTGCAAACCGTGTTAATATAACAAGTTCTACATATGACACCGTTAAACCAACTGGAGACTGTTTCAATAAGTATAACGATATGTCAACAGAACCTCTTGATGATCGCTATAATTATATAGACGGAGATGGTTCTTATTGTAGATATGACATAGATAAGTACTATGGTGGTACTGGCGTTAATATATCTTGGAGGTTTGTGACAGCATCATTAGTTGGAGATGCAAATGTATCTGTGCTATCAACAAATCCTAAATATGGAAATGATGGTATTGGTACTAGTTCTATATGTATCGATAAGAATACCAATAAGAGTACTGATGTTACAAAACCTGTTGTATGTGAATATTTAAAATATCACAATGATAACAGCTCTGAAAATGCACAATATGATACATCTGAACATGTTAGTGTTAGCTCAAGTTTATCGTATTCTGATGCAAAAACATCTATGTTATTCAGATCGTTGAGACGAGATGAGTTATATAGATACGGTATCGTGTTATATCATAAGAACGGATCTGCATCTAACGTTAAATGGATTGCTGATATACGTACGCCTAATATAACATGGGATGGTTGTGAAACATTCTATGCTCGTGGTAAGAATGGAAATAATCCAGAAGATCTTATTGTGAGACCATTGGGTATTGAGTTTGATGTACGTAATCTGCCGGAAGACTGTGTTGGATACGAGATTGTTAGATGCCAACGTAAAGAGTCTGATATAGCAACAATATCACAAGGAGTTATATCAAGGCCTATTGCTGAGCAATATTCGCCAGGGCTTGCATCAAGACCAACTGCAGCTGGTTCTACAGTATATACGCCAAGTGGATTTATAACAACGAATCGATATTGGACTGGTAATGATGCTTATGCTAGAGTACATAGTGATGCAGATAGCTCTGGATGGGAAGCTGATAATTTTGAAAACAATACGATATATCAGTTTATATCACCTGAAATATCTTATTTGAAAGGATCTATAAAGGATTTTGAAAATAATACATCATTATCGTTGAATCCTGTAAAATATATATTCGGAGCAAGTTCTACAACACTTGGAAATACGTACAACCAATATAAAACAAGCCTTGCGTATGGTGGTAAGAAGTATCGTGGTATATATCCATCTGCTGGTAATGGTAGGTTTGCTTGCGGCTACGACACATTCGTACAATCTGATAATGGGCAGAGTCCTGTATACAAGACTCTAAGTAGAGACGATGTTGATGCTAATGCCAAATCTAATGTGTTATTCCCAACGCTTTGTTGTAAAAAAGATGGTATTGATATTGTAAACTCATTATATAAGTTCAGATCATCATTTGAGAGATCTATAGAAGGTGTTTTGGCACCAGAAGCTGGTCGTGATGACATTAGTACAGATGCAGATGGTAAACATGGCCAATACACAGGTGTAACTCCATCACGCGGGAATATATATATAAATAATGACGGTACTCTTAGTAGAGGTGTCTCATGGGTGGCATCTACCGGAGATGAAAGTAATGTTACCAACGGAGGATTCCAAACGGTACGAGATGCTACATATATGTACGTAAAACTATATGAACAAAGTTCTAATGTTTGGTCACGTGTACATAATGCAAATCATATTGGGCAAGCTGGATATATTAAAGACGATAAAGCTATTGGATACGTACCTGTATATAGAAGAATCAACAACAGTCTTAAGTTCTCCGTAAAAGACTCTGTAATACCAAAAGAGTTTAGCTGGGATGATTATGCATCACGAATCAAAGATACTGCAAACTGGACTAAATCGTTCAATGATAAAATAGATGCTATTGGTAATACGAACTATTGCAATTATGTATCTGGTGGTGGATTCTCTCAAAACCTGGAAGCTAAAGACGGTGATAATTTCGTACGAGATTGTTAGTTATACGGTCCTGGAGGATCATGCATGTTGTTACAGATAGATCCGTACGATAATTATTTAGATAATGTGTCATACGATAAAACTGTTCCAAATCCTGAAACACAGATTTTGTTTGATACATTTGGAACATCAAATGCTGTAAATAGCATGCAGTTTACTGTTCCAGGACCTGATCCGAATGAGCCTAGTGAACCAGGTTCTGAAGATCTATATACTATCACAGGCTTTTCATCACTTATACCATAGAATCCTGATGGATCATACAATAACGTATCATTGGTTGTTAAACCCGAGAGCTTAATGGGTACGTTCTTATGTAATCTAAGAAAGAACATTATTCCTTATGGTGGTTATTCTGCTGTAGACAGATCTCTCAATACGTACTGTAGTTATGGCAATTACTTCAAGAAAGATGATACAAACACTAAACATGTGATCTTTGATGGAGATTGTTATATACAGCCGTTTGAGTATGTAAGTATGCATAAACAAGCAAATCCTGAATATCTTATCATGAAGACTATGATGGTTGTTTACGCAATACCTGTCGAAACAAATATCAACTTAGCTTATACGTATGGACACGAACTTAGCAGAAATCTTGGAGATTGGAAGACGACTTTGTCTCAAATACAACCTGCTAACGTGATGAATAAATATACTCAAACAACTCCTATGTATTAGTACAACAGTGTTTATTCTACTGATCCGACGGTTAAACAATATGCAGCACAATCTATAGAAGAGGTATCTGATACTGTTGATACTAGAGTTGTTTACGCTGGGCCTAAGTAGAATGGAGAACGTATAGACAGTTGGAGTAAGTTTCAAGCATCTAATTATATAGATGTTGATTCTAAGTATGGACAACTTACTCAACTAAAAAGCTTCCATAATCAGTTGTTATTCTGGCAAGAAAATGCATTTGGTGTACTGTCTGTAAATGAACGAGTATAGATTACTGATGATAGTAATATGCCGTTAATGCTGGGTACTGGTGGTGTATTGCAAAGATACGATTACGTATTGACAACAAATGGTATGAAAGCTGGTCAATATGCAGATACTCAATCAGATAGTGCGGTATATTGGTTTGATAATGATAGAAGGGAATTGTGCTCATATACTCAAAATGGAAGTACATCATTATCTAAGGCAAAACAAATACAGAATCTTATGAATGCAAGCACACTCAACTATGAGCCTATTGTTACGTATGATAAGAAATTTAACGAGGTGCTATTCAATGTTACAGATACTGGAGCTGTTGTATATAGTGAGCAAGCACAATCATTTACAGGTTTATACACAATACCAATGAAAGCAGCATTGTCATTCTAGAGTGATTTGTACTTTACAGACGATACGATGTATAAGTGGAATGAAGATGGAGGTAACCTTGGTCATTCTCTTAAGTATGTCGTAAACGATAACAGTAGCTATGTGAAGATATTTGATAATGCTGAGTTTGGTGCTTAGACAAACGATGAGTATAATAATATGAAATTGACATTCAGCACAAAAGTTGGTACCGGCACATTAACAAAAGACGATATAACGAATAGAGAATATTCGTATAGATACGCAATTCCAAGGGCAAACAACGCTTAGTATGGAGATCGAATGCGAGATAAAACAATGTCCGTTGAAATGACTACGGATGATGATAATAACTTTTCAATACAATATATAATAACTAAATATAGAATATCTTGGTCATGATAGATGGATTAACAAATTACCCAAATACTAGGAGTTTTGCTGATTATTATTATAATAATCCATATCCTGCAACATATACTGGCATGACTGTCCCGTCTGGAAATGGACGTGTCGATTTGTCAGGAGCTATGCCTAAGTTGGTTAACACTCCTCCTAAACTACAAGCTCCTGCATCATTTAATAAGACTCCGTTCAATATAAATAAGTACGAAGCTTTGGTACAGCCAGCAATTCAGTTCGTAGGGTCTGCTATAAACGCATTTGGTTCAACAGATAGTACACAATCCCTTATGCAGCAAAGTGGATCGTCTTACGTAGATACAGGCAACTTTGGGTATACGAAACAGAATGATGTTGATTATGCTGATCAAATGAGAAAGGTTTCTTCTCAGAATAAGATCAATACACTTGGAACAATTGGTGCTGGTGCTGCTTTAGGAAGCGTTATACCAGGATTGGGTACAGGAGTTGGTGCTGGCATTGGAGCTGCTGTAGGACTCGTAACAGGATTGTTTGGTTCTGGTAAAAGAAAGGCTCAGGCTCGTAAACGATTGTTTGATGCTCAACAAACAGTTAATAGAAATAATAATTACGCACAAGCATCTGCTTAGTCAGATTATCTTCAAAATAAGTATATACAAGAGAATGGAGATGCTTCTAATTAGATGTTATATGGTGCTAAGAAAGGTAAGGATAAAGGTATGCGATTAAATGGTAGGTTAAGTACTGAACGTGTGTGGAGTACGATTGGATTGACCAGTGCTAAACCAAATGCTAGAGTTAGTGGAGGAGAATCTATATTTGATGGAGAATCTGTTGATAACGCAACAGGTACGTATGTGAGCAAAGGAGCACCTAACAAGGATGATCAGTTAGCTAATTTAAGAGACCAATCTGTTGTATTTGGAGACAACGTTAATCTGAGAACTGGTTATAAATATAAAGACGAAGTTGCTCCATATATATAGGCACTTGAGAAAATAAATAAGAAGTACGAAATACGTACTGACAATAAACTAAATCAGCTAAGGGGCACTATTGGTCAGTATACAGATAAGGTGAATCAACAAGAGATCAATAAGCTAAAGAAACCGATTGTTGATTTTCTAAATAATAAAGCTGATGAACAAAAACAAGATAGAGAAATGATGAGTTATTATCCGTCATACAGATGCGGCAAAGATCGTTTGCCTGGATATGCTAACGGTCGTCCAACAATATTAGATACGATCATACCAACTGGTACCGGAGCACTGTTATCTCTTGGACAGTATTTCTAGGCCAAAAATCAGCGTCCAAAAGGATCTGATATATATGCTAGTAATCCTTACGAATAGGCTGCACTTAATCAAATGGATTCGTTTAGAATCAATCCGTATGCTATAGCTAGAGCAAATGCTGATGCAGAAAGACGAGCAGCTTATCAAGTTGGTAATATTGGCGGATTAACAAGCGGACAAAGAGGTGCTGGTAGAATTGCATTAGCTCTTGGTACAATGGCTAACAATGCCAAGGCCTTGAGTGATATTGAATTAAAGAATATTCAGTTAGCACAACAAGCTGCTCAAGCTAAGATTAACGCTGGTGATGCTTACGCTAAACGTAGAATGTCTGCTAGTGCTCAAGATTATGAGAATTATGCATTAGCACATGCTGCAAGACAGCAGGGTATTCAGGTAGGTTTACGTAACTTTATGGATTATCTCAACAGCTATATGTCTAACGAATACAAACGTAAGTAGGGTATTAACATGCTTGATCTATATCAGCAACAGATAGATTTAGAAAAACAGAAGCAGTTATCTGAATACGAAAGGAATTTGGAAAGAAAGGCTGGTTCAAAGCCTCTTGATCTAGCAACACTTGCTAACATGTATTCAGTAAGATATCCGTGGAAACAACCTATACATTATGACTTCACTCCTAAAATGACATTAAGATGATATATTCAAAAGACTAGTGGATACAGTTACCCACAAAAGATTTATATGATTCTCAGATCATGCTAGCATCTATCAATGCTGCAAGAGATATGTATGAAAAGGGTTTGCAGGAGACTAAGGAGTTTAATAAGCTATATGGTGATTTTACAAGCCCTATTGCAAGAGATGTTGATTATTGGTACGATAACACATTGAAACCTGTTAGAGATGCTATAAACTACATGTATGACAAGGGTATAGATCCAACACGATCTGCTGAAGGTCGAGCTCTTATACAGAAGCTTATTAACCAAGCACCTGTTGCTAAGTTAAATCAGATCAGACAATCAGCTAAGATAGCAGATGAATACGTAAAGAACCGAGGAACCATGTAGGCCAACGGCCTATATGATCCCGGATTTGAACAGTTTGCTTTACGAGATCAGTATGGTAGACCCGTTGATCTATCTACTTGGAGTACTATCGATGATGGAACTTGGGAACGTACAGCACCATATAAGTATGAATCTTTGTACGACTATACATCTCCAATGTTTAAAGACCTAAAGCCTCACGAGTTAACTAAAGATGAAGTTTAGAGTTTTGGTATAGAGTATGACCCAAGGTATCAATATCAAGGTATAAGTAAAGGCGATCTTGAAAGAGTTACAGGAGAAAGGATACCTGGTGTTCAGAATGATACTTTGTATAAATATTACAGAGATCGTGCAGCAGATGTTGTACGTAAGCAGTATATAGCTGCTGGTAAGAATCCTGCTGAAATAACTCAAGATGAAATTGATAGACAGTTTGTTCAGGATGTGATACAAGCTAATTCAGCTCGTATTATTGAGCCAACTAAATCTGCTGATCAGTTCGCTGTTATGGCACAAGGTCAAGCTAACGATATGCAGAAATTAAGATTCCAACAGGATCGTGAAGATGCCAGATTCAATAAAGATCTTGCTTATAGATACTGGGCTGATCAACAAGCTACTGAACGCGCAATGATATCTGCTGGACAAAATCCTAATACAGGAGCTCCGTTGAGCGGGTCTGGAAATGAAAGTATTGCACGTGGTGTCTATGATAGACTTCTTGATGATGTTGCTACTAATTTACAACGACGTGACGATTAGTATTTGGCTTCATTCAAAAACAAGGCTAATAATACATACAATGCATTCTTACGTGCTCATCAGAACTCATCTATATATGATAATTCTGGAAAAGCATGGACTGGTAAAAAAATGGCTAATCATTATTTAGATGTTGCTCGCAAGGAAGGTTATAGAGCCGCAGAGAGGTGGCTTGTTAAGAATTTCAATAAATCATGGCATAGAGAAAAAGGGACTGCTTTCTGGAGAAGTTTTGATCAATATCGTACAGCTCGTAAAGAATACGAAATGCCTGGTGGTAAACACAGATCTGAATACATTGGAGAGCAATATGGTATTAGTGGAAGTCATATTAGTGATGCTAATGTCGACAGAGCATTCCAAGATTATTTAATACAACGAGATGCGTCTTCTGCAGCAATACTTAGATCGGCTATACCGACATCAGGAGTTAAAGACAAGAACGGAAGGGTGCAGAATTACAAAGGTATTATTGGTGCAGAAACAGTTCTTGCGGCTGTTGGTAAAAGATAGATTGTTACAGGAAGTGGATATGCACATAACTCTGATATATCCAAGCTTAATAGAGCTATTATAGGAGTGACGTTTACAGTGTCTCCAGGAGATATAAATACTGCAAGATATGGTGCTGGAACAGGTCTTAGACGAAATAAAGGTATGAGAGGTTTTATTGTTCATAATATAACTGTTAGTAAGGCCGACTTAAAAAGAAAAGGTTTTGATCTAGACGATTATAACAGATCAGCATGGGATAAATTTGGAGTAACTTAGAGTAACACTCGTGGTTGTGTTAATATACAAGTTATAACTGATATTTCAGGATCTCAAGCAGCTCTTAATATTAAAGGTGATAAAGAGTGGGGTGGATCTAATTATTCAAAATCACGTATTGCTAGAAACCAAGCTATGCAGGAAGAACGTGCTGCAATGGAATAATATAATAAAATAAATTATGCGTAGAGAGAAACACGGTGACGTCTTAGATCCAACGATACATGTTGGATATGAGTTACTTAAAAATAGAGAAGCTATTAACTATGCTGTAGCTGCTCATGAAAATGAATCTAAAGCAATAAGGCGTAGCTACACGGAAGCTTATGCTGAGTTAAATAAAAAACGTGCAAATGTTGTAAATACGCTTATTAAATCCGATAATCCAGAAGAAGTATCATTGGGTAAACAGTTGCAAGCAATGTGGAAAATGCAGCCTGATAACGAAAAATCAGATGATACTAAAACTACTCTTGTGGACGTACTTAGTCGTAAAATAAATGCTAATTTAACTTTATCAGTACTTTCTGATAATATATTATCATATCTCAGTAGGCTTAATTCAACACAAGCTGATTCTGGAACTGGTGCTTTGCAAAGACTTAGTAAGTATGAAGATCATATCAACAATTACTTAAAAGTCCTTGATGCTAAGACAAAGATAGAGTATCTTGAACAACAAGAAGCTATTCTGAATGATCAAGTTATTAAGACGTCAGATCCTGAGATGAAGCAGTCGTATTTAAAGAGTTTGTATTAGGTGCGTGATTCTAAATACGCACAAGCAGATATTTTAAATGCGTACCAAAAAGATGTCGATATACTTGAGAAAGCAGATCCTACATCAGCTGGTTCAATGATTGATAAGGCTAGAAAAGCCATTGAAGACTTTTTTAATCCTTTGTGGGAAACAACGCCTTTTCGAGATGTGTTGAATGATGTAAAAGCACCGTTGTACGATTTAAAAACAAAGAGTGATGCTGAAAAACGTTATGCATTGCAACAATCATTACGTAACATTGCTGACATCAAGCCACTGTTACAAGCTAACGTAGAACGTAATCTAAAAGATGCTGCATATTATGAGCGTAAGATAAGTCCTGAATTTGTTGCTAAAAGAGATACTCCAGGTATGGATTTCTTTGATGTAGATACTTATTTATATAAGATGTCTGGTATAATGGGTTCATCTGGTACATCTTGGAGAACTCAAATTGCGTCTGCAGCTATAGGTGCTGTAGGTGGACTAACAGCTCCGTTTACAGGAGGTGCATCTGTTGCAGTAGCAGCTCCAATAGTATTTGGATTGAATTATGCTGCAGGCATTGATGAGAACCAAGCTGAGGTTGCAACAGCAGCTCGTGAAAAGTTTACGGCAATGCTTGGTGGTGAAAACAACCCTAAGTATAAGCAGTTTATAAAAGATGGTCGCGCTCAATTACCTAAGAATATATCTGTTTCAGATTCTAGGATTGTTGATATGTATCTAACCGGTTAGATTGTATCGAATAAATCTTATATAAATAGAGCTAAGGTTAATACTCATAAGGATATTGAGGCTTTGTTTACAAAAGATATGGTTGCCACTACAGCAGACAATCTCATTGATACTGCGTTGGAAGTAATGCCATTCGGTAAGAGTGTATCAGAAACAATGGGTCTCAAAAATTTGAAGTTCTATAGGAGAGCTAGCGTAATACCCAGATACTTACGTAAAAAAGGTGGCCTTGCTAAAGAAGCTTATGAAATAGGTTCTGCATTTAAAGCTGGTGCTAAAACTGGTTCTAAGTGGTTTTCACCACTTGGTGTTGGAGGAACAGTTATTGGTTCAGGTATTGGTGGAGCTACAAACACTGCGCTTAGATATATAGGAATGCCGTTCAGAGATCCTGGTTTTAAAAAGCTTTATGGTAGTATTACTGACAAATGGCATAGAGTCGTCAACGCAGTAGATAGAGTAAATATCAAATGGCTGAAGAAGTTTAATGCTAAACCTACTAAAGGAATTTTTGGTGATAGATTTATCGAGATGAACTATTTTCAAAACAAGAATTATGGTTTGGAATTAGCTAAACGTCTAGGTATATCTGGTGTTTCAGAAGGTGTTGAGGAAGGTAAACAGTATTAGAACGCAGAAGACTTTAAGAAAGGTTATGATGAACGTCAATTAAGAACTGACGTTATAAGTCTTGCATTCGATGATTTCTTAACAGGTCTTGATGTTGGTAGAGATATACTTTCAATACCACTTGACCCTATTGGTATACTTAAAACTAAAGATAAGGATAGACTTGCTGACATTAAGGGCGGTATGTTAGCTGGTTTAACACACATCGGCTCAATTTCTGTTATGAACTCTGTAATCCCGTATCTTGAAGAGAAGAGTGCTAATAAGTTCTTAATTGAGAACATGCTTACTGAAAATGTTATCGCCAACGACAAGTTAGATAAGCTCATGCATTATTCTAACTAGTCGAGAGAATAGTCTGGTACTTGGGATAAAATAAAAGCTGGTATAAAACAAGGAATAACACGCTCAAACAGACTACAGGCCCTTGAAAAAGCTTTTGCTAACTTTAAGGAGCTGAACCAAAAGGAGTACGAGAATACTGGTGACTATATCACATCTCCTGATAACGTAGACAAAGAATATGATGACTTTAGAAGAGCTATTGGATTAACTAGATCTACACGTATGCAAGAGATGGCTGAACGTGCTGGAGTTAACCCTAACAGTGATTACTATGGTGCATTTGTTGCTACGTATATGATGGCTGCTGATAATCTTCTCGACAAGTCAAAACAGTTTGATAAGAACGAAAGTGAGCGTAGTACTGAAGCTAATAAGATACTAGATAGTATTAGTATTGTTAATGAACAAGTACCTGAGGATGCTGGTGTACCTGGAGCTTCATAGAACGATCCTAAATCTAATGGCGCAGGACATGATACAAAACGACATTTTGTTGAACTTCTTGCCAGACTACAAGCGTTGCTTGAGACTAAGTAGGAACTTGAAGATGCTCTAAAAGCTGGTGCTAATAGAGCGATTATGCGTAAATATATTGACGGTATTGAGCGTTATATAGATATTGTAAAGAACGGACAATATCAAACGGATCCTGAGACTGGTGAACAGGTTATGGTTAGAGGATTATCTTACCTTGCTCAAAAACTTTATTCTGCAAAAGTCGGAGTTGATGACAGAGGTTATAATCTACATGTTGGAGAATCTATTAACACTCTTGATGATATTGCGGCAGTATCTGTAGATCAAGAAGCTCAAGATAAACTTGCTGATATATACAGACAATCATATCTCGAACAATTCAACGTGGAAAATGCCGGTGCTTCTTTAGAACAGATTACTGGTACCACAAAGACTGTTAAAGATGAGAATGGAGAAGACAAAGTTGTTGTTGATAAACCGAGTGGGTTTCTCTTTATTTGGGATATGATAAGGGAAGCTCGTAATGACAACGATATGTTTTGGAATGAGCTTACATCTGATGCGTTTAAGACGGATGAAGAGCTTGAAGCCGATAAAAATGCTGGTGAAGTTTATGAAAGTGGTTGGAATAAGCTACGGACTATTACCACAGAATATGCTCTCGATGAAAAAGGAGACCGTATCAAAGCGGATGAAAATACTAAACTAAAAGACAATTAGACTGTAAGTCAAGATGGGTACGTATTAAATATAACAAAAGAGTCTCCCGTTAAAGAGCGTTTGATATTTACCCCTGCAGACTAGGATGAAGTATCAAAATCTGGCGAATATTAGGAAACTGTTGAGAGTATTGCGCCTGAGGTTAAGATTGCATATGGTTACGAAAATAGTTCTAACATAGGTCTCGTAACACAACTAGTTGGCGAAGCAAAGCAGCAATTGTTAGAAGCCAAAGAGTCAGAGAAGCGTGCTAAAGAAGCTGCTAGACTCAGAGCTGAATTAAAACGTAAACTTGAGAAGGAAGCTGATGAAAAACGCAAAGCGTTTATCAAATCAAATCCTAAGTACGAAGGTAAATCTAACGAAGTAGTTGATGCAGCTATTGCTAAGCATGAGAAGATAGTGCAGAGACGCAAACAACGTGAACAAGAACGTGAAGTTAGGCATCTTGCGAAGTAGATTGAAAAAAATAAGCTTACTAGAGTTGGTGGTAAAGTTCATATTGATAAAAAAGGTATTTCACATAAAGTATATTAGAGAAATGATGGTACTTATGTTACAGTACATTGGGACAAACTTGGTAATCTTAAACAAACGGTTGTCAATAAAAACGATATTATCTCTGAGGAACAAGGCCTTATAAACGACGCATATACAGAACTTGTCAAACTCATAAAAGACGTTGATGGACATAATGGCGATGTGATGCGTATAATACTGTCTAAGATACAGATCTTAGATTTTTCAGAAAATGGCATTTTTAATACGTATACACAGCTTTACAAACTACTAAAGGTTGCTGGTAAAGCAAACGCTGTTGACATCTATGATGCTATAGGTGTGCTTGGAGACGAGATGGCATCTACAGGGTATGTTTGGAATAGATATACATCTGATTACGATGTTATTAAAAGCAATGATATTGAAAACAATTATGTTGAGAATGACAAGTTACGTATTAATGAACAACGTTTGAAGTCAATAGATGCTCCGATCATTTATCACAATGGCAAGATTGTAAGCAATCCTACTGCAACTGTCGAACGTGGTATGTCATTATCAGATGCTATTAAAAAGGCTAGGTCTGGTGACAAAACGATTGCTGCTAAACTTGTTGAATATAGAAAATATCTATCTGAAAACTTAGGAGCTGCTATCACAGATGTACAATATCCTGGAGATGCAAACGCGGCTAAGTTGATTGAGAAAATCGATCACGAGTTAGATGAACTAAACAAGAGCCCTGAATAGAAAAAGATCGATAAGATTGCTGCAGATAAAGGTTTAACTAAAACAGATGATGTTTATACGTACAAAGATGGTCGTCAAACACCAGTATACTTAGATAAGAATGGAAAGAAATGTATATTGTCTAAGTCTAAGAAAGGTTATCGTGTAAACTATACTATTAAATTTGATCAGAAACCTGCAACTAAGCCTGAACCTACTCAACCAGCGCAGCCTACTAAACCTACAGAGCCTTCTAAACCAGAACAGCCAAAACCTACTCAGCCTACATCTACCAAACCTACTGATAAATCTGTAACCACGGATAAGACTACGCTTTCTCCTCAACAATAGACCGTTTAGATGCTTGCTAAAAAGCGTGCTGAAGACAAGTTAAAAGTTGGCGTTGATGGTTACGAATTAACAGGATAGGCTTATTTTATAAAAGTTAATGGTAAGATACAACGATTCAGACGTGTTCATGCTACTATTCCTGCACAAACTTTAAATCTTAAGAGATCTATTGATAGTATGGCCAATACTTTTGAGTAGATTTATAACGAATCAATGTCTGATAAAGAGATTGCTCAGAAGGTAGTAAACATAATAGAAGATGTTATAAAAAATGGTGCGTATGTAAAGCTCGAACGTGATCGTTGGGGCAACAGCCATGTCACAATTGTTGATTTTGAGAAACAACCAGGCCTTGAGAGGCATCCGCTTTCTGCGCAAGCAGTTCATGATCTGAATGTATACTTGAAATATATCAAAGAAGCAGAGCCGTTTAATTAGGATGAGTTTTTTGGTATATTTAGTGATATTGCACACATTATAGCATCAACAGAACCTGGTACATCTGTACATGTTGGTAATGTAATAGAAGGTGTTGTTAATTATGTTGTACAACGTGTATTGGATCAAGGTTATGAAAATATTGTTGGTACTGAAGAGCAACTTGTCGATGAAATACTTAATACAAGATCTCATGACAGTTTTAAACAATCATCAACTCCTGAATCTGGTGAATACGGATCTAATCGTACGTATGACGAGTGGTTTAATAAAAATAGAGACGTTGTAAAGAATCTTGTATTAGATGTATTAAGATAGCTTAAATCTTTCCATGACCTAGGTTGGGTTGTACAATCTGAAAAGCTTACATTATATGGAGAGTTTAAGGGTGTTGGTCGTGTTGCTGGAGAACCTGACCTTATTGCTATTGATCAAGATGGTGGTATCCACATGATCGATATTAAAACATCAACAAAATCATTCTACGATGGTGAAGGTTATTCTAGTAGATATGTTGATGTTTATGGTGCTGATACATGGGGTCAGAGATTTAGCACACAGACGCAATACTCTAATCAACAGACTGCATATAGAATGTTGATGAAAGCATCGTTAGGATTGGATACGACTGCTGAATTAATGCCGTATGTTGTAGATTATAACTACGGTACTGGACTGATATCAAACGTTGTGCTTGAGCCACGTATTCCTATTGTATATTCTGATTTTATAGAAGCAATGTTCAATGGTGTGGAGTATTCAACGATTGAAAACTACACTATGGTGTCTGGATTCTCTGAACGATTTGTTCAAGGTATTTTGGATACATATAATACAGCAATAGAAGATTACAACAAAGCTGTTTCTGAATTTGAAAGTCAGGTTGGACAGCTTCCCAAACAATTCACGTTTGATCTCTCTCTTAGTGAGTATATGACCCCTGCATAGTATACTCTTGATGAGATTCATAGAATAGATGCAAAAGCTAAAAGGTTGTGGGATATTACGCAACAGATACATCGTTGTATCGAACAAGCATTGGCGGAAGAAGAAAGGAGAACCAATGAGCAACCTACACAACCTACTCCAGAACCTACTAAACCAGAACCAGAAGTTACGCCATAGCCTGAGACTGAGCCGGAGAGTAAAAAACAATCTGAAACTAAGCCAAGTCCTGACAAGCATCCAGAAGTCAAACCGAACAATGGTTCTACAGAACCAACAGGTTTGGTGACGCTTTAGAATGGATATGTTTATAAATTCGCAGTTAGTTTTGAAAATCCGTATCCATAGATCCAAAGTGATCGTGCTGAAAATGATACGCTGTTTGCAGCTATAATAAACGCTGCTGATTTTGGATTACCTGAAACGACTGTTGCTACAATATCTAATACAGGTAAAACTCTTGATAAGATATAGATCAAGATTACATATAAAGATAGAAAAACAGGTAAGGTATATAACTTTGGTAAAACTTTGCCAAATGGTAATCGTGACTATTTATTCATAAATGCCGGTAACAACTTACCAGGACATGCTGTTACAGAAAATTTCAGAGCATTATATAATCTGGCTGCACAGCTTACTGAATATAATAAAGCTCATCCTGGCAAGAAAGCTGTTCTTCGTGTAACAGAATGGTATCGTACAGATGGTAGATTGATGTACGAAGAGAAAAATGGCGTTGTATCATAGGAAAATCATCCAGTTGTAGATCCTAAGTTAGGTATTATTACTGATGATCTATATCAATTTAGTGCTGAACACCAAGTTCCTGGTGATACACGTGTGATGCTAAACGACATAGGATTTGTAAAAGATGGTGCTGTTTATACATACGGTGACAGTAAAACCAGACATCAATTAGATGTTGTATCTAAAGATATTCCTAACGGTGTTATAGTATATTCTAAACGTGTACCAAGAGCTGAAGCACCTGGTGGATTTAGACGTCTACCCATTGTACTTAGAAAAAGAGCTCTGTCTGACGGAGATGTTAATTTCATAATAGATGTTCTTAAAGATCCATCATTACTAAATCAAGAATATAATGGGTTACATGGAGCAACCATTGGTTCTATAAGTAATCTTATCTTACCTATTATAACAGATGCTAAGTACCTATCACCTCAAAAGAAACTATTTGTAGATCGTGCTAGTAATACTGTTTATTATATAACCGTCAAAGAATGGAAAGATGCCAAAGATGGTGTTGGAACATTGAAAGGTTATAACATGTCGAATGAAAGCCATGTTGAAGAGTTAAAACAAATCATAAAAGGATTATCTATAGAAGTTAACTCTGATGTGATGCAATCTAGATTTGGTACTGATACTGATTCAAATCTACCGTTGAGGGCTATCCGAGAATGGTTTAATGACAATCCTTCAGAAAAAACATTTACAGTTAGAGGTAGTCTTGGTAATACGTCAATATCATTTGATAGAAGTGATTTCCAAGATCATAAGGCTGATAACGGCGATGTGTATAATGGATTAAGTGGTGCTGGTTGGTATTTACGTAGTGGTATATTACAAACAAATGCTGTTGGTATTGGTGCACCTCACGTTCACATCAACGCAGTTACTATGGACACTAAAGGATATCCGAAAAAATTGTTTAGTAACGGAGCTATTATTGATGATGCTACAGAGTCAAAACAAAAACCCGAGACTGAAACTAAGCCTGAATCGAAAACAAATCCTGATTCGAAGAAAAAGCCACCTAAACCTAGTCCGACAAGTGGTGGTTAGAAATCTGATTCTGCATTAGACGCTTTATCATCACTTCTTGACACGCAAGATGACAATCAAGTCACGACCGATAATATAGATAACCAATCTGCTGATCAACAAGATTTGGATAACGAACAGATAGAAGATTGGGAGTTATTTCATATTGGACGAGCTGCCACAGGTAAGACTATCAATAAAAAGAAAGCTCGTAGACACGCCGAACATATTCTTGGAAAAGATTTTGTTTCTGATGATAGAACATTTGGATTTATCGACGGTGTTATTAAACAATTCGACGATGGTTCTGCTGTATTGGGTGTATGTAGAAAAGATTCGATAAGATTATCATCACTTGCAGAGAACGGTGTTGAATATCATGAGGCATTCCATAGAATATTCGAGCTTATTATACCAGAGCATTTACGTGATTCTATATACGAAAAGGTTGCTGCTGACAATGACATAGATTTGCAAAATGATCCTGATTATACGAATCATCGTAAGGTTGCAGAGTTGATGGCTGATTGGTATTGGGATTATCAAGTTGGACGATTCCATGTTGATTCTTACAATATATTTGCTAAAGCTTGGAATAGAATGCGTGATTTTGCATTACGTTTCACCAATAGATATCGTAATGACCGTGCAGTATTAAAACTATTCTCTGATATACGTAGAGGTAAGTATGCATCTCGTAAGGCTAATAGTAGTGCTATAAAACGATTTGTTACGAACTTTAAAAATAACCTAATGTACAAACAACATGGTAAAGATTTCAAACACATCGTTGGTGATGAAATGTATTATCATATTGTTGAAAGTGCAAAATTCTTCGTATTTACCGGATCTAATATAGCTGTTAACGGTTCCAACATATCTGATTTGAACAATGCTTTGAACAAAGAAACTATTCTGAAAGGTGCTCAACGTCTTGCTGATGCAGGCAATGATATACTCGGAATTAACTTATCTGAAGACCAAAGAAGTGAGGGTCAAAAAGCATTGTTTGAGTTTATAGACAATCTTGATAATATACAGTTTAAATTAGATCTTGCTAATTCTATAAAAGCTATTAGTACTAACTTCGAACAAGTTGAATCTGAAAAAGCTGATAATAATGCTGATGCAGGTGATACGTATTCTATAAATCAATCTATAGAAGGTCATATAAAAGATGCTGTTGAATTCGATCCGTTTGAGAAAACGTCTCAGCAGGTCAGATTCTTCTTTGCAACAATACCAAATCAGAAATGGTCATATACGCCTAGTATACAAAATGGTAAGGTCAAGCTTGTTCGTACTAAAGAACAAGTCTTTAACGAGTACGGTTTGCCTGAGTTTATACCAGTACGAGATGCTTATAACAAGTTTATAAACACTATACATAACGTAGACACACTCGATGAATTAATTGATACTCTCAACAAGAAAGCTCAGATAGAACCGTTCTATGAGACGATTGCTGAGAACATAAAGGCTGTTATTGATAAGCGCATGTCATATGATGGAGATTCTGTCAAATATGACATTGATGCTGAAAACTTATTAGTTCAGATAATGGCACAAGCCCGTTCTAATAAGTACAACATGGTTACCATGATGAGCTCTAGTGCTGAAGAAGGTGTTGATACAACATTCGGAAAGTACAAGATTAGGGTTATGCCTACTGGTGTAGAATATCAAGCTAGAAATACAGCTATCTCTTGGTCATCTAATTTTGCTAATGGTAGTACAAATCTTGTCAAGATAACTAAAGTTGGAAAGCGTGCTATAAACAATAAGGATGCTGACGCAGCTAGTACGTTCTCAAACTTTGCCAAGTTCTTAACTGGTACATATGATAACAAACAGTTATCCTTAAAGGATTTTATACAAAACGCTATACTTGGAAAGCTTGGACTGAAACAATACTTAGGATTACCAGTTGGAAACAAGATATTTAAGATACAAGATATAGACGATGTTTCAATGCAGTTATGTAAAGAATATATCGTACAACAGTTGAATTCTATGGGTATTAACATAGAACTCAATGCATTTAACTATATGCTTGTTGAAAAATACGGTTCTGCTGGTGCTGAAGCATTGTTGAAGATGCTAACATCAACAAATGTTGAGGATTCTATGACTACATTCATACAATTCTTAAATAACATTGTTGTAAACAACCAACTAAATGTTACAGATGACAATAAGTTCTATGTTGGATCTTTGCCAGTCGCACTTGATTTGATCTATACAAAGTTTGCATTCACTAGTAATTTGGCTAACTGGCAATATAGATACAAACAAGCAACAACTCAATTATCTGTAAAGGGCTCTGGAGACAATCTTAAATACTTAATATCTCAAAACAACTTCTTAACAGATAGTACTCGTGACTTCAATAAGAGAGGTCCTCAATTCCAATTTATATCATCTGGTACAGATCCATATATCTATTCAACACGTACAGATCCAAATACAGGCCAGTCTATTTGGGCAGGATCTTTTGTATTAAATGGTTTGTTAAATAATGATTAGGCACAAGTTGAGCTTCAATTATTTGATGGATTCCGTACAGACAATAAGGGTGATTACGGTGCTGATTATTTCCAGATAACCAACGATGAAGACATGTTGTGTAAGATGAGGTTCTTGATGGATAACACACTTACAGGACCTACAATATCTGATAAAAAATCATATTATGGTGTTCATCTAAAAGGAATTCGTATACCTGGTATTGATTATTCTCACATGTACGATAATTCTGGAAAAGTTGTTGTAGATGGTAATGCGTTAGGTGATTAGGTTAAGAACGGTAGTTATTCATACGATATTGCTGGTTTCGATACACCTGTTGTAATGCAAAGACAGGATGTTATAGATCAATTCTTATCATATGCATACGCTGAACGTGAAAGTATTATCAAAACGATAAACGCTATGTCTGAGATGACTGAAGAAGAGAAGAAGAAAGCTGTTAAAAACTTCTATACTTCTCAGAACGGTGCTAGATTTTCGTCGTTACTTGGAATATGGCCTGTAACAGAAAGTGGTGTTGGATCATATCTATCGTTTAATAATGCAAAATTGACACCTAAACAAGCTCTTGAAAGAGCTGATAAAAACTTCTTTGCACCAATGATTGGTGGCAGACCTATGACAGAACGTGAAGCTAACGATTATCGTAGAACGGTACTTGAGATGGTTTTGTAGAAGCGTTTGACTACCATGATGATGAATCTAAGGAAGAAAGGACTTGTTGACTTAGTTGTAGATGGTGGACGTAAGTATTGGGTCAATAAAGGTTTGCCTGCAGATGCTATAGAATTTATAGCAAAATCTCTACTCAGAAGTCAAAACAGACTCGATGCCACTGGAAATGCAATAGATCAGAATAGTATGCTCGAAGCAATAAGTAGTGCAATAGTGTTGTTTGCAAACGACATGGTTGTTAAGCACATAATGTCTGTAGAAGAGCATGAGCGTCTTTATGCATCTAATCCCGGTTACTTCAAATGGAAGTATGATGAAGAGACAGGTGCTCTAACAAACCGTCTTGTTGACCAAGTTAAGCGTAATGGTGGTGATGGATCTACTGGTATAAATAACTTCACAGAACTTACAAACATACCAGAACATTGGCTTGATAAAGATGGCTAGTTTACAGGTGAATATCGTTGTTGTGAGATCAAAGACGAAGAGATAGCATCTCCTCAGATAGAGGAAATTAAAACACTAATGACCAAGTCTGCTCGTGTACAAGCGTTACGTGAACATTATCTAAAACAGCAGAAGTCTGAGTATGAAGAACGTATACTTAAGATGAAACGCGACGACCGTCCTAACGAAGATGAGCAGTTATATGAGCGTGAGCGTATTGCATAGGATGTTGAAAATAAACTCGCTACGATGAGTGATTACGACGTTGAGCGAGAGCTTTAGTCGTTAGGCATATTTGATATTGTAGAAAAGAAATCGAAAGCTGCATATGATAGTTATGCGGGAGGTATTGATGTAAACGATGGTGCTGCATATATTACTGACGACATGTGTGAGATGCTTCTTAGAATGGTAGGTTCGTATTCTTCAGAGGTAGCAGAAGCATTTAACATATTACGATCTAAATCTGTTAAGGATATGTATAAACTTGCAGAAGCGTATACCAAGGTGATAACAACAGTTATTGGCACATAGAAATATACGGCAAAGGGTCGTAGAGTTGACGCTATCGGCAACATTACCAACTACTATCATAAATATGCGTTGTTCCCAATATTTCCAATGAATGCTACTGGCAAGTTAGCAAACATTTATAATATGATGAAGACTAACAATGTCGACATGGTATTAATTAGTTCTGCTGTCAAGGTTGGAAGTCAAGGTGCTGTATCTAATCCTAAATGGGATGATTATCGTCAAGATAGCGATGAGAATAACAAAGCTAATTACAAAGAAGATGGTTCATTGAAACCTATATTTTCAGAATCATTTAAAGTTAATCCGTATTCTGTATCATTCGAATATCTTCGTAAACAGTTAAATACTGATCCGAATGAGAAAAAGTATATGAATATCGGTACTCAGACTACTAAGATCGCATTGACCAATCTAAATCTCCACGCACAATATTTAACAAGAAGTGGTGAGGTTAGATCTGGCTAGGAGATACATGATGATATTATGCAATCTATGATTGCTCTTAGTAACATCGGAAG
>ULRD01048249.1_pt1 | contig 53724 bp, 50 predicted proteins | sample 1955181 | NCBI WGS metagenome assembly ULRD01 (sample SAMEA4835675, study PRJEB28245) | human gut metagenome | biome: gut microbiome; material: fecal sample | place: Denmark | collected 2008
AGTTCAGCCGCTGTCTTGAGGATGAAATAAATCTGAATCTTAAAAACGGCGAGCAGACGATCCTGCTTCTTAACAGACGCGGATATCATACAATCATAAGCTGCTGTGATTGTTTTCAGCCGCTGTATTGCCCTAACTGTTCCGTACCGCTGACCTATCATAAGAAAAATGATAAACTCATGTGTCATTACTGCGGTTTTTCCGGAGATCGGGTTAAGGTTTGTCCATCATGCGGATCTGACAGGCTGAAAAGCATGGGCTTCGGTACTCAGAGGCTTGAGGAGGAGCTTGAAACGCTGTTTCCTTCGGCAAGAATCCTTAGAATGGACGCGGATACAGCTTTTTCACGTTACGCTTATGAGAAAAACTTTGCTGATTTCAGAGACGGAAAGTATGATATTATGATCGGCACTCAGATGATCGGAAAAGGACTTGATTTTCCAAATGTTACCCTCGTTGGAGTACTGTCGGTAGATAAAGCTCTTTATGCCGGGGATTTTCGGAGTTATGAGCGGACATTTTCCCTAATAACTCAGGTCGTTGGCAGGGGCGGCAGAGGTCAGCGCCGCGGACGTGCGCTGCTTCAGACCTTTATGCCTGACCACTATATCATGAATCTTGCTGCAATGCAGGATTATGTCGGTTTCTACCGCGAGGAAATAGCCATACGCCGAGCTATGATTTTTCCCCCGCTATGCGATATGTGCGTTTTTGGTTTTGCTTCCGTCAATGAACAAGCGGTAAGAGACGGTGCAGATGCCGTTATCGCTCTGATGAACGATGAATTAAAAAAGCTTCAGCCGAAAACTCCCGTTCGCGTTCTCGGACCTGTCAAGGCAATTTACGGCAGAATAGGCGGAAAGTTTCGCAGCCGAATTATTATAAAATGCAAGAACAACGCCGAAATACGCGGCTTTATAAGAAATATTCTTATTCTCGCCCCGAAGCTGAGAGAAATGAAAGATGTTACCCTTTATGCCGATATGAACGGAGATATAAATTAACATATTAAAATTTAAGGGAAATATTTACATACAATGAATAAAAAGGAAGGATAAAAATGGCTATCAGAAGAATTTTAACAGATAAAGATGAAAGTCTTCATAAGGTTTGCAAGCCTGTTGAAAAGTTTGATAAAAAGCTTGCTGTTCTTTTAGACGATATGCATGAAACTCTTGATAAAGCTCAAGGACTTGGACTTGCGGCTCCTCAGGTTGGCATCTGCCGCAGAATATTTATTATGCATCTTGACGAAGGCTCGGTAGAAGCGATAAATCCCGAGATCACAGTCCGTGAGGGCAGCCAGAGGGTTCAGGAGGGCTGCCTTTCATGTCCGAATGTATGGGGATATGTGACGCGTCCGATGAAGTGTCATCTAAAGGCACAGGACAGATACGGCAACTGGTTTGAACGCGATTTCATTGAGCTGGGCGCGCAGTGTACCTGTCATGAAAACGATCATCTCGAGGGTCATGTTTTTACCGAGATCGTTGAGGAGTTTTTTGTTCCCGAGGAGGAATGATATAATGAAGATAGTATTTATGGGAACTCCCGAATTTGCGGTTCCCTGTCTGCGAACCCTTGCAGAAAGTTCCCATGAGGTTGCCGCTGTGTTTACTCAGCCTGATAAGCCTAAGGGGCGCGGATACAAGTTGATTCCTACGCCCGTTAAGTCTGCGGCGGCGGAATACGGCTTTGCGGTATACCAGCCGCTTTCTTTAAGAAAAGGAGATGACGCCGATGAAGCATTAAGAATTTTAAACGATATTGCTCCGGATCTGATCGTTGTAACGGCATACGGTCAGATACTTCCGAAAGAGGTACTGGAGCTTCCAAAGTATGGCTGTGTGAATATTCACGCTTCACTGCTTCCGAAGTACAGGGGAGCAGCTCCCATAAATTGGGTTATTCTTAACGGTGAAACTGAGACGGGCGTTACCTCAATGCAAATGAGCGAGGGACTTGATACCGGAGATATGCTCATTAAGGAAGCTACGAAAATAGGTGAAAATGAGACCTATGAGCAGCTTTACGGCAGACTTTCCGAAATGGGAGGAAGAGTGCTCGCAAAAACCCTTGAAGCAATTGAAAAAGGAGCGCTTTGTCCCGAAAAGCAGGATGATTCTCTGAGCAGCTATTCACCGATGATAAAAAAAGAAATGAGCGCGCTTGATTTTTCAAAATCAGCTCAGCAAATTCATAATACTATACGCGGCGTTACCGGCTTTGCAATTCTTGACGGCAAACGTATCAAGGTGTTTGCTTCCGAAATATCGAATGATTTAGCTGAAGACGCCGAGAACGGAGAAATAATCGATCCGGATGTACTGTCTGTAAAATGCGGTGACGGAAAGATCGTTATATTCCGCGAAGTTCAGCCGGAAGGCAAAAAACGTATGCGTACTGAGGAGTTCCTCAGAGGCAATAAACCCCGAAAGGGTGAAAAATTTAAATAACGGAGGTATTTTTATGCAGCTTATTATTCTGTTAGTCATGCTCGGTTTGCCTATTTTAGCGCAGATCAATGTTACTTCAACATTCAGCAAATACAAAAAGATAAACAATTCAAGAGGCTTGACAGCCGACCAGGTAGCCCGTCAGATACTTGACAGCAACGGTCTCACATATGTAAGGATCGAACGTATTTCCGGCAATCTTACCGATCATTACGATCCAAGCGACAACGTGGTAAGACTTTCCGATTCGGTATACGGACAAACTTCGGTCGCTGCTATCGGCGTTGCCGCTCATGAGTGCGGTCATGCTTGTCAGCATGCTGAGGAGTACGCTCCTATTCAGGTGAGAAGCGCTTTGGTTCCTATCACAAATTTCTGTTCAAGATTCTGGTATCTTGCGTTTATTCTCGGTATATTATTGTTTGAATCGCTTCCTCAGCTTATTTACGTTGGTATTATCATGTTTGCAGCCGTTGTGCTTTTCCAGCTTGTTACGCTTCCTGTTGAGCTTGACGCCAGCGGCAGAGCATTAAAAACTCTTGAAAACGACGGAATTCTTGAATACAGTGAGGTTCCTCATGCTGAAAAGGTTCTCAAAGCCGCTGCTTTCACTTATGTAACTTCATTGGTAGTGTCCGTACTTCAGCTTCTCAGACTTCTTGCCGCTGCAAAGAGAAACTAAGATGACTGATCCACGCTATCTTGCGGTAAAGCTTCTGAATAAGACTTTTGGCAGCAATGGTTATTCAAATCTTCAATTAAGCGGCGGACTTGAAAATTCCGATATGGATATAAGGGATAAAAAACTTTGTTCGGCTCTGTATTACGGTGTTATCGAACGAAAGCTGACTCTTGATTATATTATTTGCGGACTTTCAAGCCGCCCCATTGAAAAGCTTGACAGCGCTGTGCTGAACATTCTGCGCTGTGGGATCTATCAGCTCCTTTATATGGAGACGATCCCGGACAGCGCTGCTGTGAACGAATGCGTAAGTCTTGCAAAAAAATTCTCAAAGACAAGCGCTTCCGGTCTTATAAATGCAGTTCTCCGTAATTTTATCAGGCAGGGAAAGAAGCTTTCAATGCCTCGTGATTCGATTGAGGCGGTTTCTATAAAATATTCAGTTCCAAAGGAACTTGTAGAGACTATTACGGATGACTTTGGACCGGAGCTTGCGGAAAATTTATTTTCCGACGCGCTGACTGCGCCTCCTGTTACGATCCGCAGAAATCAGCTTTTGTGTACGGAGGAAGAACTTTTTGATTCTATAGGAAAAAATTCTTTAAAACGTCTTGATTTTCCTGAAAATGCGTATACGCTCTGCGGAAGTGACGTTGCTTCATCGGAAGCTTTTAAAAGAGGTTTTTTCCACGTTCAGGATATTGCCTCTCAGCTTTGCTGTATGGCGGTCGCGCCAACTGATAAAGATCGGATTCTTGATTTATGTGCGGCTCCGGGCGGCAAGACGTTTACTATGGCTGAGATGATGGGAGGAAAAGGCGAAGTATATGCTTTTGATCTGCATGAAAAACGTGTTGGGTTGATTAAAAAAGGAGCAGAAAGACTTTGTCTCGAAAATATCAGAGCGGCTGTCGGCGATGCTTCAAAATATAATCCTCAGCTTCCAAAGTTCACTAAAGTACTCTGTGATGTACCGTGTTCGGGCTTGGGAGCGATCCGCCGAAAGCCCGAGATCAAGTACAAGAGCCTTTCAGATTTTTCGGGACTTCCCGAAATTCAGTACAGGATTGCCGAGAATGCTTTGAATTACCTTGAGCACGGCGGAGAGCTGATATATTCTACTTGTACTTTAAGGCGCGAAGAAAATGACGCGGTATGCGACAGGCTTCTTGAAAATTATGGAGACGTTATTGAGGCTATAAAGCTTCCCAGCGTTCTCGGAGAGAGATTCGGCTGCCGTGCAAGTATTTTTCCCTGTCATTTTGGCAGTGACGGATTTTATATTGCAAAATTAAGAAAACGCTGAAACGGAGGTCGAAGCAATTGGAAAAGACAGATATTCTCAGTCTCAGTCTTGAAGAACTGGAAAGCGCCCTTGTTGACTTGGGTGAGAAAAAATTCAGGGCAAGACAGATCTTTCAGTGGATTCATGCAAAAAGAGTACTTGAATTCGACAAAATGACTGATATATCTGTGCAATTGCGGCAAACTCTAAGCGAAAAATTTTGTGCAAATGGACTATTTATGCATAAAAGACTTGAATCCTCTATAGATAATACGGTAAAATATCTATATAAGCTTCACGACGGCAATTTTGTAGAGACTGTTCTGATGGAATACAGCTATGGTTACAGCATATGTATATCGACTCAGGTCGGCTGTAAAATGGGATGCCGATTCTGTGCTTCGGCTATCGCGGGATATGTAAGGGATCTTGAGCCGTCGGAAATGCTTATGCAGATTTACGAAACAGAAAGAGACAAGGGCGTGCGGGTCTCCGGTGTTGTGCTAATGGGGATCGGTGAACCGCTCGACAATTATGACAATGTTGTAAAATTTTTGGGGCTTCTCTCGGCTAAAGATGGGAATAATCTGAGCCTCAGGCACGTTTCGCTTTCTACCTGTGGAATTGTTCCCAAAATATACGAGCTTGCCGAGCTTCGCCTGGGACTTACTCTGTCGGTTTCGCTTCATTGTGCAGATAACGACAAAAGAAGCGAAATAATGCCGGTGAACAGGACATATAATATAAACAGGCTGATAGAGGCGTGCCGCCGGTATATTGAAAAGACAGGGCGTCGAGTGACATTTGAATACGCTGTTATTGACAGCGTGAATTCTTCGGAAGCGGACGCTGACAGACTTGCGGCTCTGCTGAAAGGCATGAATTGTCATGTAAACCTTATACCTGTAAATAATGTAAAGGAAAGAAATTATCATACGGCGCGTTCGGGAGTGGCGGAATTTGCTAAGCGTCTCGAAAAGCGCGGAATAAACGTTACCGTGAGAAGAACTCTCGGAAGCGATATAGAGGCTGCGTGCGGTCAGCTTAGGCGTGACGCGGCAGATCATAATAAAGCAGAATAGGAGGCGGAAAATTGAGGTACAGATTTGGGACGGATATAGGTCTTCGGCGTGAGGAAAATCAGGACGCTGTGAGATGCGAATATTTCGGGCATAATATTCTTGCAGCCGTATGCGACGGTATGGGAGGCGAAAGAGCAGGCAAGGAAGCCAGTGCTATTGCCATAAGTGAATTTTTTCAGCGGTTTTCCGCAGGTTACTCCGAAAGTTTAGGAGATGAGGAGATACGCAAGCTGCTTATAGCCTCAGTTTCCGCAGCCAACTCGGTCATATATACAAGGGCAAGGCTGGATTTTAAAAATTTCGGCATGGGAACGACATGTGTTGCGGCCTTTGTCAATAGAAAAAAAGCTTTTATCGTAAATGTCGGCGACAGCCGTGCATATCTTATTTCGGACGGTGGATTGCAAAAGATCACTACCGACCATAATGTTTCTACCCTTCTTTATGAGCAGGGCAAGATCACGGAGGAAGAAAAGGAGACTCATCCTCAGAAGCATATGCTTGTAAGGGCAGTGGGTGTTGAAAAAACCGTCCTTACCGATACTTTTATACTTGATTATGAAGATAAGATCAGTCTGCTGCTATGCTCCGACGGATTGTCGGGTTACTGCGGCGATGATGAAATATATGACGTTATCTTGAAAGCTCCTTTCGATAATGTCGCTGAAGAACTCATTGACCTCGCTCTGAGTAAGGGCGGACGCGACAATGTTACTGTTGCGATAATTTCCGATTAACCAATAAGTAAGACGCCGACGTCGCCTGCGGCAGAGGCTTCATCTCAGGAGGAAACAGAATGGACAAGAATATTGGCAAAAAGCTTGACGGCAGATATGAAATAACAGAGCTTATCGGCGTCGGCGGCATGGCTGAGGTCTATAAGGGTGTTGATGTTATTGATAACAAGACCGTTGCCATTAAGATCCTTAAAAAGGAATACGCCGAGAACGAGGAATTTTTGCGGCGTTTCAGAAATGAATCAAAGGCGATCGCAGTGCTTTCGCATCCGAATATTGTAAAGATCTATGATGTCGGATTTTCGGAAAAGATTCAGTATATCGTTATGGAATATATTGACGGAATTACCCTAAAGGAGTATATTGAGGAGGAAAGAGTTCTGACCTGGAAGGATACAGTTCACTTCGTTATCCAGATTCTCCGTGCGCTTCAGCATGCTCATGATAAGGGGATAGTTCATCGCGATATAAAGCCGCAGAACATTATGATGTTCACTGACGGTACTATTAAGGTCATGGATTTCGGCATCGCGAAGTTTGCCAGGGAGGATGGAAAGACAGCTACCGATCAGGCTATCGGAAGTGTGCATTATATCAGTCCGGAGCAGGCAAGCGGTAACGTTACCGATGCAAAAAGCGATATTTACTCCGTCGGCGCGATGATGTACGAAATGCTTACCGGAAGAAAGCCATTTGACAGTGATAATCCGGTAGCTATAGCCGTTATGCATATGCATGATATTCCCGAAAGACCCAAAGCTATAAATTCGGATATCCCTGACGGTCTGGAGGAGATCGTTCTACGTGCAATGGAGAAGGCTCCCGAGGACAGATACGGCACTACAGCCGAGATGATAAGCGATATAGAGGCGTTTAAGAACGATCCTACGATCTCATTCGGCTATTACCGCGAGGAGAATGAGGTTAGCGAGGATACAAAATATTTCAGTACGCCCGCGTCTGTGGGCGGCGATGTTCAGTCTGAAACTCCCGAAGAGGTAGAGAGTGCCTATGCCGCAAAGGCTCCGGCTTATGCCGCAGCAGGAAGTGCGGCAGCGTCGTCGGCAATGTATCAGGCAAATGCTTCTCAGCGTTATCCTCAGCAGCCTCCTTACAATAATGGGGACTACTATGATGACGAGGATGATGAGGACGAAGAAGAGCGCTCGTCTCTTGTCGTTCCTGTTCTGACGGCTATTGTTGTTGTTGTTATTATTGTTGCTGTAATTTTTGTTGCAATGCTTCTCAAGGATCTTCTTACGGGCAGCGAGAAAAAGGGCGATTATGAAATGCCTGATTTTTACAATAAGCCTTATGCAGACGCTTACAGCGAATATAACAATACTATTCGATTTGAGGTTGTCGGATCTGAGTATACCGAGCTTGAAGAAAACAGAATAATCTGGCAGAGTATCGAGCCGAATACGCCGTTCAACAAAGGAGATACGCTTAAAGTAAAAATAAGCAAGGGGCAGGAAGAAGTTGAAGTGCCAAAGGTAAGTAATGTAAATGTTGAACTTGCCAAAGAGCAGCTCAGACAGCGCGGACTTGAGGCGGATGTCAGATCGAAGCCTCATTCGACTATTGAAAAGGGGTATGTAATTGAATCCGATCCCAAGGAAGGAACTGTCGTTAAAAAAGGTGAGACGATTCTGCTTTATGTCAGCATGGGCGAAGACGCCGGTCAGATCACTGTAGAAAAGTATGTCGGCATGAATCTTGAGGATGCAAGCAAAGCGGCAAGCTACAGAGGTCTTACGGTAAAGACTGAAAATAAACCTTCCTACGAAAAAGAAGGTAAGGTTGTCGAGCAGAGCATTGAACCGGGCGAAAAGGTAGAAAAGGGTACAGAGATTATCTTGTATTACAGCGACGGTACAACTCCTGACGGCGAAATTCCATTCAGAATAATATTCCCGGGTCAAGCTTCCGGACGATTTATGATTGATTTTGTTCTTGTCGGTGAGGACGGTCAGAAGAATATTGCAACATCCAAGAGCGTAATTCTTCCCGAAATGGGCGATATAACGGAGAATATCAAGGGCTCCGGCGAAAGCGTCGAGGTAACCGTGATAATCACTAATTCAAGCAATGGTCAGAAGGCTACCCTTGGAATATATAACTTTAATTTTGCAGAGCAGAAAGTAACGCCCAGAGAAGAAAATATTGAGGCTGCAATGAGGGCTATCGGCGGAATTCCCGAACCGACGACAGAGCCTCCAACAGACCCCCCTGTTGTTACTACAACAGAGCCACCTACGGAACCTCCTGTTACCACAACAGAGTATGTCGATCCGTGGACAGATGGAAACCAAGGCGGCTTTGGAGACGGCGAGTACGGACAGCAATGAGTCATGGAGTTTTCAGCGGAATCATAACAAAATGTATAGGGGGACTCTACACTGTAGAGTCCCCTGACGGTATATATGAATGTAAGGCAAGAGGTATTTTCCGCAACAGAGGGATATCTCCCTGCGCCGGTGACAGAGTCGCGATCAATAACGGGGTAATAACTGAGGTCGCCGAGCGAAAAAACTGTATAATTCGTCCCCCTCTTGCTAATCTCGATCAGCTTGTTTTTGTTGTTTCTACTTGCAGTCCTTCTCCTAATTTTTTGCTTTTGGACAAGTTTATTGCTATTGCTGAGTATAAGGGCATTACGCCTATTATCGTTGTTACAAAGGCTGATCTTGGAGACAGCAGGGATATATGCGAGATATACGGTAGGATCGGAATTGATGTTTATATTGCGGATTACTCCGATTCTGCCTCCATTGAGGCTGTAAAAAAGCTTTTGTACGGGAAAATAAGCGCGTTTACAGGAAATTCAGGCGTTGGGAAGTCAACGCTTCTTAATGCTGTTGATCCGACTCTGAATATTCCTACGGCCGGGATAAGTGAAAAACTTGGCAGAGGCAGGCATACTACTCGTCATGCGGAGCTGTACAGGCTTGACGAAGGAGGATATATTGCGGATACTCCCGGCTTTTCGACATTTGATACGAATCGCTATGAAATTATCCGCAAGGAGGAGCTGGCGGATTGCTTCCGTGAATTTGGAGAATTTACTGAGAGCTGCCGTTTTAAAGACTGCTCTCATACCTGTGAAAACGGCTGTGCCGTGCTTGAAGCGCTTGACAGAGGCATGATCTCGGCGAGCCGTCATGCGAGCTACCGTTCTATGTACGATGAAGCCAAACTGCTTAAAGAATGGGAATTAAAATGAAGATATGCAGAATTTTTGCCGGAGGCGATATCGGCAGCAAATGTATAAAAGTAAATAAAGACGATCTTGTGATCTGTGCGGACGGAGGCTATGCTGCTGCATTGAAAATGGGAATTGTTCCCGATCTGATTGTAGGAGATTTCGATTCATATTCAGGCGAGCTGCCCGAAAATATCGAGATTCTACGCAGTATTCCCGAAAAGGATGATACCGATACGCTTCTTGCAATAAAAACAGCTATAGACAGAAGGGCTTCGACGATTATAATATACGGTGCAATGGGCGGACGTTTTGATCATACCTTTGCAAATATCCAGTGTCTTTCTTATATACACGGCCACGGCTGTACAGGTTTTATTGAAGACGATAATAATATTATTACTCTCTGCGGTATGGGCGAGCATCGCTTCCCATATATTAAGGGGTGGTATTTTTCGGTGTTTGCCTTAACGGATACGGCTCATATTGAGAGTATGACGGGAGTGAAATATCCGCTGTCAGATTATCCTATGACGGGAAGCTTTCCTATCGGTGTGAGCAACGAAATAACGGATCTTGAAGCTGTGCTGAAAATAAAAAGCGGACTGGCGCTTATAGTTCGCTCACGCAGATTATAAGAATAAGGGAACGTCCTGAAACCGAGGACGTTCCCTTTAATTTTTACCAAAATCATGCTCGAAAATCTGTATGTTTATTTTATATAAACACGCTCTGAATTTCTGTATTCAGTAGGCGTACAGCCGCGGTGTTTTTTAAACTGGCGCATGAAATAGGAATCGTTTTCATATCCGCATTTTTCCGCAATTGCATTTACGGAGAGACTTGTTGTTTCAAGAAGCTCTGAAGCATAAGTAAGACGGCTTTCAATAATATCATGAAGAAATGTAACTCCGAACGCCTTTAAATAAAGCTTGTGAAAGTATGTCCGGCTGACGCCTATATCGTTTGCACATTCGGTGGCTATCCATTGATTCATAGGAGCTTCGTAAACCGATTCGCGCAAAGATCTTAATTCGGCAATATGAGGAATTACAGAAGCCGAAGTTCCGCTGTGCCTGTCAGCTTGCAGTTCCACGCATATCGCGGCTAAAACAGCTCGCATAGTCAGTTCCATGAACTCGCCTGCGATAGTTTTGTTTCTTATGTTCTGTTCTTTCATGCACTTTATCAGACTTGAAATAATATGATCGTCGGAAACGGCAAGAGGAATATTGACAGGAAGCCCCTCGGAAGATAGATACTGCTTATCGGAAGATGTCAGCTTCAGCTCTATATAGTCGTATCTCGGTAAAGTTTGGTATGCCGAATGAAATATTTTCCGGCTGTCTGCAGTAAAAATTACCGCAGAGCTGCCGTCAAAAGTATATTCCTTTTCGTTTACTATGATAAAGACAGGGGTGTGAAACAGAATAAATCCCGATTCATAACTGTTGTTCTGCAAATGCGCAGGACTTTTGCAGCTTAGTCGTATATTGCCTATTTCCATTAAATATTCATCTCCGTTGTCGTCAGTTCTGCCGTTCCGATCAAAGCTGCTCCGCAATATCGAAGATAAGACGCTCTGATTTTTCCCAGCCAAGGCATGGGTCGGTAATAGATTTTCCGTAAATATTTTCGCCGATTTTCTGGCAGCCGTCCTCAATGTAGCTTTCGATCATAAGTCCCTTTACGAGCTTGCGGATATCCTCGCTGTGGCGCATACTGTGGAGGATTTCTTTTGCGATCCTAATTTGTTCCAGATATTTCTTGCCGGAATTTGAGTGGTTCGTATCAACGATAAGTGCAGGATTTTTGAGTTCCTTTTGAGCATATACTTCTGCAAGGCGGTAAAGATCTTCAAAATGATAATTTGGAAAAGCGTTTCCTCGGTCGTCAACATATCCGCGGAGAATGGCATGGGCATATGGATTGCCGTCGCTTCTTACTTCGCAGCCTCTGTAGATAAATGCGTGGGAGTGCTGTGCGGCAGTAATGGAGTTCATCATAACAGAAATATCGCCGCTTGTAGGGTTTTTCATACCAACGGGAATAGTAACGCCGCTTGAAACAAGACGGTGCTGTTGATTTTCAACAGAACGTGCGCCTATAGCTATATAAGCGAGAAGATCGTCAAGATAACTGTAATTTTCGGGGTAAAGCATCTCGTCTGCCGCGCAGAATCCTGTTTCCGCAAGGGCGCGCATATGAAGGCTTCTTACGGCAATGATGCCGCTTTTGAGGTCGGGCATTTCGGTAGGATTCGGCTGATGAAGCATACCCTTGTAGCCGTCCCCGGTAGTTCTGGGCTTACCCGTATAAATTCTTGGAATCAGGATAAGCTTATCCTTGACCTTTTCCTGAACCTCGCGCAAGCGCGTGATATAGTCGAGAACGCTGTCCTCGTTGTCGGCGGAGCATGGACCTATAATAAGGATAAATTTATCGGATTCGCCGCTGAAAACCTTTTTGATCTCCTCGTCGCGGTCGGATTTTATTTTTATAAGCTCCTGCGTAAGAGGATAAGCTGCTTTTATTTCATTCGGATGAGGCAGCTCTCTGATTATATTCATTGACATATTTTTTCTTTCCTTTCATTTTGTTTAACAGAATAGGGAAACTATTCTGCATCATACATATAAGAGTTAAACTTTTTATATACTGGAGTTTCTTTTGTTTGTGAGTTGCGGAAGCCTGAAATGTATTCTCCGATATAAGGCGCGAAAGATTCTATTTCAGTATCATGCTCGAAAAGGTGATCCCTGACATATTCCACGGCGTGATTTGAACGGCATGAAATGAACTTATAGTTATATACTATATCCGCGCTATCGAGGATTTCAAGGAAATCAAGCTGTGAAGCGTACGAAAAATCACGATCCACATAGTACGCTTGAAAACGCAGGCTCGTGCCGCTGAGGAAGTCGAGCAGATTTTCCCCGTCATAATAATTTGTAAAATGATCGGGAAAACTACCATAATTAAATTTAATGTCTATTGCGGCAAGTCCCGGCAGTTTTGAATCTATAAATTCACCCAGATCGCCGCTGATCTCTTCAAGTTGGTAATTATCGGAAAAATTTATATCGTCCATCTCCGAATCTTCCGATGATACAAATGCGCGCACGTCAAATTCACGTTCACCGTCCGAAAGCTTTAGAAAAACCTCATTGGTTTTTCGCGGTACAGGCACCAATGCAACCGTTGTGCCGCGTTCGGATGATAAGATTTTCGGTTTAAAACCGTATTTGTTTTCGATATACTCGGGGGCAAATTTTTCCGCACAGTTTATATAGCCGTCCGGCTTATTTTTGTTTGAGGCGGAATGGTGACAGCTTTTCAGAAGAAGAGATATGAGAAGCAGCCAACTTATTACTATAACAGCGAGCAGGGAAAGTGCGGATAATAGAATGATTTTTAATGCTTTCTTCATAATACGCCATCATATATCAAGCGGAAGATTATTGCAGGTAATCAGTTCCGAAGCGCAGGGCAAGCTGGTCGCAGAGAACGAGCGCCGTAACGCTGTCTATCACAACTCTTGCGCGGTGGATAATTGCAGGATCGTGGCGACCCTTTATTTGCAGAGCAGTATTTTCCATTGTTTCGGTGCTTACGGTCTGCTGTTCCTTGTAGATCGAGGGAGTGGGCTTGACTGCCGTGCGGAAAATAATGGGCATACCGTTTGAGATGCCGCCGAGAATGCCGCCGCAGTGGTTTGTTTCGGTTATAACGTTTCCGTTAACGCTCCGGAACGCGTCGTTGGCTTCGCTGCCGCGCATATCGGCGAGAGCGAAACCGTCGCCGAATTCAACGCCCTTTACCGCGGGAACGCTGAACAAAATATGCGAAAGCACGCCTTCTATAGTATCGAACCACGGTTCGCCGACGCCTGCCGGAAAGCCTGTTACCGCTGTTTCAAGCCTGCCGCCTACGCTGTCTCCGTCGTTTCGTGCAGCTTCTATCGCCGCGATCATCCTTTCTCCTGCCGTATCGTCAAGAACGGCAAAGCTCTTTTCAGAAAGCGCGGAAATATCGGTTTCAATATCACCGAATCCGCGGTCGCGCACTCCTCCGCAGGTGAGAATATGAGTGCCTATATGGATATTTTTAGCTTTCAGAGCAGATATCGCGACAGCTCCGGCAGCCACAAGTCCGGCAGTTATTCGTCCCGAGAAATGACCTCCGCCGCGGAAATCCTGAAATCCGTGATATTTCATGAACGCCGTATAATCAGCATGACCGGGACGCGCCTTGTATGCAAGCTCGCCGTAATCGCGGCTGCGCGTATCCTGATTTTCGATTATTAGCGTGATTGGAGTTCCCGTGGTTTTTCCGTTGAACACTCCGCTGACTATTTTAACAGCGTCAGCTTCGCGGCGTGCTGTTGAAATAGAGCCTACCGCCTTGCGAAGCTCCATTTGCGCGGCGATAAAATCCTCGTCAATGTCTATTCCCGGAGCAAAACCGTCGAGTATGGCTCCTATCATGCTTCCGTGACTTTCGCCGAATATTGTCACGGAGACGCTTGAGCCAAATGTATTTTTCAAATGCTTCATCTCCTGTTTTATAACGATTTATGCTAATTATATCATTTACGGATAAAATTGTCAATATCAGCGCGGTTGCCTTAAACAGAGAAACTTCACCTGAAACAGTCATAATTGTGCAAAGTTTACGGAAATGAATTTTTTTTGGAAAAATTTCCGAAAACTCTTGATTTTTCCGAAATATGGTGATATAATATATTTAATGATAGTTAAAGCAAAAGACCGGAAGCTTCCGGTCTTTCGTTTATATACAGACTATTCATCATTCCGCACCGATATTGCGGCTAAAGAAAGGAACGACTGCTTATGAAGCTAAAAAAATTCGGCGGAACGGAGCAAAAGGTCTACGATCTTATTAAGCCGATCACTGACGAGCTTGAGTATTTTCTCTGGGACGTCAGTTACGTTAAAGAAGGCGCGATATGGTATCTGCGGATCTTTATAGACCGCGACGAGGGTATCTCTATTGAGGACTGTGAGCGCGCTACAGCTCCGATCAGCGAGATATTGGATAAAAACGACCCGATCCCTCAGAGCTATATGCTTGAGGTCGGTTCGGCAGGGCTGGAACGCGAGCTTCTGAAAGAAGAACACTTTGAGGTTTGTATCGGCGACAAGGTGAGGATCCGTTTTATCAGAAGCATTGACGGCGAAAAGGAAGTATGCGCTGTTCTGAGAGCTGCCGATAAAGAAAGCGTTACCGTGATATGCGACGGCGGTGATGAAAAGGTATATCCCCTTGCGGATATTGCTTATGTAAAGCTGTATTTGGATTTTGAATAAGAACTTGTTCTCATAGGATTTGTGCGCAGATTTTTGAGCATAATTTTACCGGGAGCAAGGAGAAAAAGCGAAAGCATACTGTTGTATGGTGAGCTTTTTTAACGCAGCAATCGGTGAAATTTGCAAAAAAATGCGTGCAATATATTATGAGAACAAGTTCTAAAATTATACTGGAGGAATAAACGGAAATGAACAAGAATAACGACTTCTTCAGCGCACTTGCACTTCTTGGAGAAGAAAACAGCGTAGAAACAGAGCTTCTGATTGAAAAAGTTAAGTCCGCCATGCTCAAGGCGGCAAGAAAAGCGTATCCTCACAGCGAGGAAAATATACGGGTGGAGATAGACCCCGCTTCAAAGAAATTTGAAATGTATATCGAGCAGGAAGTTATCGACGATTATCCGATCGACGAAAATGAGGTAAATATAGACGTTGCAAGAACTATCGACCCAAACGCTTACGTAGGCGGAAAGATACTCAAAGAAATTGATATTTCAAGGCTGGGAAGAATGGCTGCTCTTTCGGCAAAACAGTCTATCAAGGGCGATCTCAGGGAAATTAACCGAGAGCAGATGCTGAACCGTTTTGAGTCAAAGGAGCATGAGTGTCTTACAGCTACCGTTTCTCAGGTTGAACCCGGCAGAGGAACCGTTACTGTAGATTATCAGGGCACGGAGCTGTATCTTTTCCGCAATGAGCAGATACCCGGCGAAGTGCTCGAGGAGGGCAAACCGGTAAAGGTTTACGTTACCGGAATAATCGGTAAAAATAAAAAGCCGGTGGTGAAGATATCACGTACTCATAAGGATCTTGTAAAAAGGCTTTTTGAACTTGAGATCCCCGAGATCTATGACGGAACGGTTGAAGTAAAGTCTATTTCTCGTGAGGCGGGGGCGAGAACAAAGATCGCAGTATGGTCCAAGGATCCGAATGTTGACGCTATAGGAGCTTGTATCGGTGCGAAACGTTCAAGAATAACCGCTATCGTAAACGAATTGAGCGGCGAAAAAATAGACATTATTCCTTGGAGCGAGGTACCCGAGGAGTTTATTGCAAGAGCGCTTGCACCCGCCGAGGTTATCAAGACTGTTATTACATCGGCTGTGGAAAGGACTTGCACAGTTGTCGTTCCGAATAATCAGCTTTCTCTTGCTATCGGAAATAAGGGACAGAATGCAAAGCTGGCGGCAAAGCTTACAGGCTTCAAGATCGACATAAAGCCTCAGTTTGACACGATCACAGGCGATGAAGCTCCCGAAATGAGTCCTGATTTCGCAATTCCTCCCGAGGTTCTTTATGCAGGCTTTGTGCCGGAAATGGGACCGGACGGCGTACCTCCCGAGTTTGTATGCGATAATGAGGAAATTTCTGAGGATACCGTTGAAACGAAAGCTGTATCCGAAATATCGGAAAACTCGGAGAAGACTGTTGTTGATGAAGCGTCCGAAAACGGCGGTGAGTAATTTATGAAGCCGAAAAAAATACCTATGAGGATGTGTATCGGCTGCGGCGAAATGAAGCCGAAAAAAGAGCTTATCCGTGCGGTAAAATCGCCGGAGGGTGAAATAAGCCTTGACTTTACCGGGAAAAAATCGGGCAGAGGCGCTTATATATGCCGCGATATACAATGCCTTGAAAAAGCAAGAAAGAGCAGGCGGTTTGAAAAATCCTTTTCATGCAAAGTTGAGGACAGCGTATATGAGGTGATGATCCATGAGCTTGAATCGGGCGAAGAAAACGGCTGATCTGCTGACAATATGCATTAAAGCGGGAAAGATCATAAAGGGCTTTGACAGCGTTTGCGGCGCTTTGGAAAAGGGTATCGTATATTGCGTACTTACAGCTTCGGACGCTTCGGAGAAGACCGTTAAGGAAATTGCGTTTCAATGCGGCAAAAGAAGCTCAGTTATGATAAAAACAGAGCTTTCCAAGGAAGATATGGCAGGGCTTTGCGGAAAAACTACCGCAGTTGTCGCCGTTATTGACAAGGGCTTTGCGGACGGCTTCGCTAAGATCGCGCAAGCAAAATAATCACAGCTTGCTGTGTTGACATATATCATTAGAATATCTGAACTGTGCATAAAGCACAGAATTGCAATGGAGGTAATACAGCCTATGGCAAAAAAAATAAAGTTAAGCGACGCTGCGAAGGATCTTAATATACCTTCACAGGAAATAATTGATTATTTCGCCGAAAAGGGAGATACAAAGAAAAAGGCTTCTACGGGGCTTACCGAAGAAGAAATGGATCTTATTCTCGAGCATTATACAAAGCTTCATGAAGTAAGTTCTTTTGAGGAATATTTCGCATCAAGAAACGATCCGAAGCCTGTAAAAAAAGAAGCTCCCAAGGATGAGAAACCCGTAAAAAAAGAAGCTTCGGTTAAGAGTGATAAAGGCTTAGCAGCTCAGTCAAAGAAGCATGAAAAGAAAGCTTCCGAAAAAGTTCCGGCAGCCGCTGTTCCCATAAAGAAGCAGGAAGTTAAGCCAACTGAAAAAGCAGTGTCCCCTGCTGTCATTGAAAAAAAGCAGGAGACTAAGCCTGCCGAAAAAGCGCCAGCCGCTGCACCCGAAAAGAAGCAGGAAAATAAGCCTGCCGTGAAACAGAATGTCCCGCAGCAAAACAATAAAAATAAGAAAAATGATAAAAAAGAAAAGCCCAAGGCTCAGGACAGAGGAGAGCGCACCAAGTTTAATGCAAGCTTTTCTTCTGAAGCTTCAGCGCCTGCTTCCCAGCAGTTCCGCACTGTTGATACAAGAGGCAGCTATGTTGACCTTGACAAATACAACGAGCGTTACGACCAGATGGCGACCTCGAATAAGCATGGCGGAGATAACTATTCGTCAAAGAAGCAGAAGATAAATCAGAAATCAGCTCAAAGATCACGTCAGCAGTTTTCCAGAAAAGAATCCGAAGCGGAAAAGCTCAAAAGACTGGAGCTGGAGCGCGCAAGAAAGCAGCAGCTTAAAGTTCTTATTCCGGAGTCCATTACGGTAGGCGAGCTTGCAACGCGTCTTAAAGTAACGGCTACCGATGTTATTAAGAAGCTTATGGGACTTGGCGTAATGGCGTCGATCAATCAGGAGATCGACTTTGATACGGCATCCCTCGTTGCGGAAGAATTGGGCGCAAAGGTTGAAAAGGAAGTTATTGTTACGATTGAGGAGCGTCTTATTGACGACAGCGACGATGACGATAAGAATCTTGGACCAAGATGCCCTGTCGTAGTTGTAATGGGTCACGTTGACCACGGTAAGACTTCTATTCTCGACAGAATAAGAAACGCTCATGTTGCCGCAGGAGAAGCAGGCGGAATTACCCAGCATATCGGCGCTTATCAGGTGAATGTAAACGGTCAGGATATTACTTTCCTCGATACGCCAGGACATGAAGCGTTTACCTCTATGAGAGCAAGAGGTGCGAATATCACAGATATCGCTATTCTTGTGGTTGCCGCAGACGACGGTATCATGCCGCAGACTGTCGAGTCTATAAATCACGCAAAGGCTGCCGGAGTTTCGATCATCGTTGCTATCAATAAAATGGATAAAGAGGGCGCAAATCCCGACCGTATCAAGGAGGAACTTACAAAGTACGACCTTGTATGCGAGGATTGGGGAGGCGATGTTATATGCGTACCCGTTTCGGCTAAAACAGGCGAAGGTATTGACGAGCTTCTTGAAAATGTTCTCCTCGTCGCCGAGGTAAAGGAGCTTAAAGCGAATCCCGACAGGCTGGCAAAGGGTACTGTTATCGAGGCGCGCCTTGATAAGGGCAGAGGTCCTATCGCAACGCTTCTTGTACAGAACGGAACGCTCAAACAGGGAGATGTTCTTATTGCGGGAACATCTGTCGGCAGAGTCCGCGTAATGACCAACGACAAGGGCAGGACTGTAAAGAGCGCCGGTCCGTCTGTTCCTGTTGAGATCACAGGTCTTGCGGAGGTTCCGAGTGCAGGTGATATATTCAACGCTGTTGAAGATGAGCGTCTTGCAAGAGAGCTTGTCGATCAGAGAAAACATGAGGCTAAGCAGGAGCAGTTCAACGCTTACAAGAAAGTTACGCTTGACAATCTGTTCAGCCAGATCGCAGACGGCGAGATAAAGGAGCTTCCGATAATCGTCAAGGCTGACGTTCAAGGCTCTGTCGAAGCTGTAAAGCAGTCTCTCGAAAAGCTTTCCAACAACGAAGTAAGAGTTCGCGTGATCCACGGTGCAGTCGGCGCGGTCAAAGAGAGCGACGTAATGCTTGCCAATGCTTCAAACGCTATTATTGTAGGCTTCAATGTTCGTCCCGACCCTGTGGCTGCTGAAGATGCCGCAAGAGACGGAGTTGATGTACGTCTTTATAGAATTATTTACGACGCTATCGAGGAGATATCTACCGCTATGAAAGGAATGCTTGCTCCTAAGTTCAGAGATGTCGAGCTTGGAAGAGTCGAGGTTCGCCAGGTATACAAGATCTCCAATGTCGGAATGGTCGCAGGAAGCTATGTTCTCAGCGGTAAGGCGACAAGAGGCTGTCAGGTGCGTGTTGTCCGCGACGGTATCATAATTGCAGACGACAAGATCGCAGGTCTGAAACGCTTTAAGGACGATGTAAAGGATGTTGCCGAGGGATATGAATGCGGCATCAGTCTTGAAAAGTTCAGCGACGTAAAGGAAGGAGACATCTTTGAGACTTACGTTGTAGAGGAGTATAGGGAAGAATAATAACTTTTTGATTCGCTCACTGCGATAATTCAGCGCGGATCGGCATAAAGTAAACGACAAACTTATTTGTCGTTTACTGAAAAAATTTTAAGGGGGTTATATACTATGGACAACAGCAGAATGAGTACGGCAGATATGCTTCAATATTGCAATGAAGCGCTTGCATGGGAGGACTTCGGACCTATTGATATCTACTTTTTTGAATCGGTAAAGAAGATACTCCTTGGACAGTGCAGCGCTTTGGAAGCCCCTGAGGATACAGAGGATGATCTTATGGGGATCGAAAGACCTGTACGCGACGTAGAGCTTGAACCCGAGTACGGTATGTACGCCGATATTTATTATAATGAAGAAAGCGACGAGGACATCCCCGATTACAGCCGACCCCCCGAGGAAGAGGCTTTCAGTGCGGATATGTTCAGCGACGGCTTTTTTGAAGAACAGAATGATACGCCGGAGCTTAAGCATGGAAATGCTGCGGAAGCTTCGGCTGACGCAAAGAAAAAAGCTTCCGACAGCAATAATACAGTTCAAGAGGAAATGACTGCGGGAAGCTTTACCGTAAATATCTGAGAGCCTTTCTTCACAAGAAGATTGCTGAGGACTGGTTCAATACAACGTCAATGGAGAAAGGAAACTATGCCTAATTTTAAAAACAGCAGAATGGCTGAGGACATAAAACGTGAGATGACGGCGATTCTCAGAGAGTTGAAGGATCCTCGGATAGATAAGATGCTCACTGTTGTAAGAACCGAGCTTTCGGGAGATATGTCAAGTTGTAAAATATACGTTTCAAGCTTCATGGGAATCGAAAGAGCAATAGAGTCTGTCAAAGGACTTAAAAGCGCCGAAGGCTTCATCAAACGCGAGCTTTTCCATCGCCTTAAAATGAGAAAAGCTCCCGAGCTTAGCTTCATTGCCGATGATTCTATTGCAAGAAGCGCAGAAATAAGCAAAAAACTTAACGAACTACTTTAAAGGAGGCGGCAAATGTTTGTAGACTTCAGCGAGGCGGCAGAATTCCTCCGAAGCTGTCAGGATGCCGTTATTCTTACCCATCGAAACCCCGACGGCGACTGTATAGGAGCTGGCTTTGCAATGAAAGAAATACTGAGCGCCCTTGGGGTACGCAGCAGGGTCGTATGCCATGATCCGTTTCCAAGGCGCTTTGATTTCCTTACAGAAACGGTTTCAGCAGAAGAATTTGAGCCGCAGTCTGTAATAGCCGTCGATATTGCCGATGTTCAGCTTATGGGAAGCTTATGCAGTCTTTATGGCGATAAGGTGCAGCTTTGCATAGACCATCACATTTCCAATAAGGATTATGCGGAAAAAACTCTGCTGAGAGGTCAGGCTACAGCCGCTTGTGAAATTATTTACGACCTTGCGGAATATATGGGGATAGAAATCAATCGGCACTGTGCAACGTGCATATATACCGGTATAGCTACCGATTCAGGATGTTTTAAATATAGCTGCACTACTCCGAGGGCACATATTATAGCGGCAGATCTTATGAAAAAATTCCCCGAAATTAATTTTGCAAGAATAAACCGATATATGTTCGATGTAAAATCCAAGGGAAGAATGCTGCTTGAAAGCAAGGTAAACGAGCTTATGGAATTTTACCTTGGGGACAGGCTTGCTTTGATTGCCGTTACTCGTAAAATGATGGATGAAATGGGAGTAGGTATGGAGGAACTTGAGGGCTTTGCGCCTCTGACTATCCAGCTTGAAGATACCGAGGTCGGTGTTCTTATGCGTGAGCGTGAGGATGGCGAGTATAAATGCTCACTTCGTTCTGCTGATAAAATAAATGTTTCTGCAATATGCCAGACTCTCGGCGGCGGCGGTCATGAAAAGGCAGCAGGATGTACTATAAACGGAAGTCTCAAAGAGGCCAAAGAGCTTATTATAGGGGCTGTTGAAAGGGCGCTCGGCAAATGAACGGTATAATATGCGTAAACAAGCCGTCTGGATTCACTTCCTTTGACGTAATAGCAAAGCTTCGCGGAATTCTGCGGATAAAGCGGCTCGGTCACGGCGGAACTCTCGACCCTATGGCAACGGGGGTGCTTCCTGTATTTGTGGGAAGCGCTACAAAAGCCTGCGATATCATGCCCGATACGGATAAGAGTTACATTGCGGATTTTCGTTTGGGCGTTACTACAGATACGCAGGATATCACAGGAAAGACGCTTACAATTTCGGATAAGCCTGTTAGCTTTGAAGAACTTGAAGCTGTTCTTCCTGAGTTTACGGGAAATATAATGCAGCTTCCGCCTATGTATTCCGCTGTTCAGGTTGGCGGAAAGAGACTTTACGATCTTGCAAGACAGGGCGTGGAGATCGAGCGTACTCCAAGAGAAATTGAGGTAACCGCTTTGAAGCTTCTTCGATACGATGAAACGATGCGCGAGGGAGAACTTGAAATAAACTGCGGAAAAGGCACGTATATCCGTACTATTATACATGATATCGGCGAAAAGCTTGGCTGCGGGGGAATTATGACCGCGCTTGTAAGGACAAGCTCGGGCAGATTTACGCTTAATGACTGCTATACTCTTGAGGAAATTCAGCAGGCAAGAGACGAAGACAGGCTTGAAAGTCTGATCCTTCCGATCGAAAGGGTATTTGAGAAGCTTCCGATGCTCAGGCTGAACGAAGCTCAGACAAGAATGTACCGCTGCGGAGTTAAACTTGATTTGAATCGTGTTCGCGGGGTCACAGAGGATGCCGACAGCTATAGAGTATACGCTTTCGACGGTAGTTTTATCGGAACTGCGGAGTCTGACAGGGAAAAAGGTATTCTGCGCATAGGAAAGAATCTTGTGTGAGGTAATACTATGGCTGAAAAAGGAAAAAGAGCGGCTGCGCTTGGAATTTTTGACGGAGTTCACCTTGGACACCGCCGGGTTCTTAAAATTTCTGCGGAAATGTCTGAAAAAGGATTTATTCCTTCAGTTTTTACATTCCGCAGCGATACTCTTGCAGAAAAGCAGGGGCGCAGTCTTAAATATATTTATACGGATGAAAATAGAGAGCGTATTATAAAAAATATTGGTATCAGGGATATATTCAGCGAAAATTTCGGCAGCTTCAAGTCGCTTTCAGGCGAGGAATTTGTACGTGAGGTGCTTGTGAAACGGCTGAATACGGGTATTGCCATATGCGGAGAGGATTACCGCTTCGGGTTCGGAGCATCCTGCGGTGTGGCAGAGCTTTTACAGCTTGGAAAAAAATACGGCTTTGATGTAATGGTCGCTCCTGAGGCTTGTATTGACGGTGAAAAGGTCTCGTCAAGGAGGATACGGCAGCTTCTCTGCGAAGGAAAGGTTTGCGAAGCTTCGAGGTTTCTTGGCGGAAGTTATACCGTTTTCGGCGAAGTAGTCCGCGGCGCGCAGCTTGGACGGACTATCGGTTTTCCTACTGTTAATCAGCTTTTTAAAGCAGATCAGCTTGTACCTGCTTACGGAGTTTACGTTTCTCGTACGACTGTTATGGGACGTCAGTATCCTTCCATGACAAATATTGGCGTAAAGCCTACGGTAGAATACGGCGGAGCGCCGCTTGCAGAAACATATATCGACGGTTTTTCGGGTGATCTTTATGGAGAGCGGCTAAGCGTTGAGCTTATTGATTTTGTTCGTCCAGAGAAAAAGCTCGGATCGCTTGAGGAGCTTAAAAGGCAAATAAGCGCGGATATTGATGTCTGCGCTTTTAAATCCTCATAATATTCGCGGAGCTTTCACGATGCTGTCACATAAATAAGCTATTATAGCTATTGCGGTCAGTTGAGGAAATTACATTTTGTTTATATGACTGCCGCATGAGCTTTGTAATATTTTATAGTAAACGTTAAAAATAACTTGACGTTTACTATAAATAATTGATTTGAATTGCCTCGCACATACGCTCACTATGTTCGCTTCGTGCGTATCGGCAAATAGCAAACTTCAAATATATTTGTCGTTTGCTATAATAAAATCTTCTTAATTAAGGAGGACATTCGATGATAGAGGTCAAAAACCTTTCAAAAAGGTACGGCGATAAACAAGCCGTAAACGACATAAGCTTCAAGGTCAAAAAGGGCGAGATACTCGGTTTTTTGGGACCGAACGGCGCAGGAAAATCCACAACGATGAATATGCTTACAGGCTATATCTCATCTACCTCGGGACAGATACTTATCAATGATGTCGATATTCTTGAAGAACCGAAAAAGGCAAAGCAGTATATCGGCTATCTTCCTGAAATACCGCCGCTTTATACGGATATGACCGTTGACGGCTATCTTAATTTCATGTATGATCTAAAAAAGTGCAAGCTTCCACGCAAGGCGCATCTTAACGATGTTTGCGCTCTTTGCAAGATAACGGACGTAAGAAAGCGCATTATCAAGAATCTGTCAAAGGGATACCGTCAGAGAGTAGGTCTTGCTCAGGCGCTTATCAATAATCCTCCCGTTCTCGTGCTCGACGAGCCTACGGTCGGTCTTGATCCTAACCAGATCATAGAGATCAGAACTCTTATAAAAAAGCTGGGCAAGCGTCATACGGTCATTCTTTCTTCTCATATTCTCCCGGAGATCCAGGCTGTATGCGACAGGATCATTATTATAAACAAGGGAATCGTTGCTGCGGACGGTACTGCCGACGAAATTGCCAAAAGCATTACAAACGAGCACAAGATGACTCTGAGGATCGAAGGTCCTACGCATACCGCTTCGGACAAGGCTGAGATCGCGGAGGCGCTTCGCAAAATAGACGGAATTAAATACGTACGTGCTGATATGGAGCGTGAAAAAGGTATTTACGATTATGATGTTGAAACGGACGGAAAAACCGATGTTCGCCGCAGGATCAACAAGCTCTGTATCGAAAAGGGCTGGAATATTCTTATGCTTCAGCTTTCGGATCTCACCCTTGAGGATATTTTCCTCAAGATAACAATGGGAGAGAATCTTGATATCGGTAAATCTGAGGAAGCTCCCAAGCCGCGTATCAATCTTGTTGTTGAGGGTGAAGAAGCATTTGAAGATGAAGACGACGATGCCTCCGACGAAACGGAAGCGGTTGACAATGAAGAAGAAAATAACGGAGGTGAACAGTAATGGGCGCAATTTACAGACGTGAAATGGGGGCGTTCTTTACTTCCGGAGTGGCATATGTTTTTCTTGCCGTATTCTACATCTTTTCCGGATATTATTTTTATAACGCGGTAATTGCTTCGGGCTATACCGATACGTCTCCTATGTTCAGGAGTATGTTTATTATAGTGCTTTTCCTTATACCGATCCTTACAATGAGACTTCTCAGTGAGGAAAAGAAAAACAAGACGGATCAGGGACTTCTTACGGCTCCTATTGGATTGTGGGAGATCGTTCTTGGAAAATACTTTGCAGCTCTTACAATTTTTATCGTTGCCGAGAGTATAATCTTTATTTATTCCTTTATTCTCGGAATGCTGGGAGATGTTGTCTGGGCGTCTCTTCTGGGAAATTATTTTGCTATGCTGCTTTTGGGTGCGGCATTTATTGCGGTCGGACTTTTTGTATCGTCCCTCACCGAGAACCAGATGACGGCAGCCGTTGCGTCAATGGTAATACTTTATTTCCTTTATTTGTTTGATTCCTTCGCAGACAAGTTTACATGGGAATGGCTTCAGAAAGTCGTTACCGGTTTATCTTTCTATACGCGTTATACCGAGTTTACACAGGGTGTATTCAATTTGACAAGCGTTCTGTTTTATGTAAGCGCCGCATTTATCTTTAATTTCTTCTCGGTACGTGTTCTTGAGAAAAAACGCTGGAGCTAAGCAGCAATAAGAAAGGAAGGTATTAATCAGATGAATAAACCCGAAACTCAGGCAAAAAACGAAACAGCGAAAAAGCCGAGAAATCTTAAAAAAGTAAAATATGGCTCAATGTCGCTGGTAGTAATGGTTCTTGTTGTTGCTATCGTTGTGATCCTGAATATTATGTCAGGCTATCTTGCAAAACGCACGCCTTTAAAGCTTGACCTTACGGCCGATAACAGATACGAATTAAGTGAAGAAACTATTGATTATCTTAAAAATAAGCTTGATAAAGATGTTGAGCTTATCGTTACCTGCCCAAAGGATGAATTTGAGGAGATCGCGGCTTCTGCGGAGTTCTTCTATCTTTATAATTACGGAGTAAGCCTTGACTGTCCTTATGACATGATCCCGGTACTTCTTGAAAAATACGAGATGTATGCAAATCAGGGCAGCGGAAAGCTCAGTGTAAGATATGTCGACCTTGATAAAGATCCCAAAGCAGTCCGTAAGTACAAGGACGCCTATGGAAGCGATATCGAGGCACAGAGCATAATTTTAAGCTGCGGAGACAGAGTACGCGTTATCGAGCCTTCCGGCGTAGGCGGAATGATTACGCCCGACACTTCAAATCAGACGAAGGTATCGCTTGTTTTTGCAGGCGAAAGTACTATCACTTCCGAAATCATGAACGTTACCGATGCAAATCCGATCAGAGTTGCATTTGCTTCAAAGTTTAACGGTCAGCTTGTTTACAGCCAGAATTATGCCGACGCCGTATCCGGACTCAGAGACAGTCTTCTTACAAAGAACGGTTATTTCTGTACCGATATAGATATTGCAAGGGATGAGCTTAAAACGGAAGATTACGATATGGTCGTTATTCCTATGCCCGGAAACGATTTTGATGAAAATACTATTGAAAAGCTAAGCAGTTTCCTTTACAACAACAATACCTACGGCAAAGATCTGCTGTTCATTGCCGATCCTATTGCATCCGAGCTTCCTAATATAAATGAATTTCTTGAGGGCTGGAATATTGCCGTTTCTACCAATACGGTAATTCAGGACAGCGAAAAGTTTATGGGAAACAATACATTTGCGCTTCAGGTTCAGACAGCAGAAAGCGAATATACAGAAAATATTCCGAAAAATTCTCTTTATCTTGTAGCTCCGACAGCGCAGGAGGTACAGATCCTCACAAGAAACAACGACAGCGCAGCCGAGGCTGTTCTTCAGACATTTGAAACCGCTTCAAACATTGATATGTCGACAGATAAGCAGGTTGGCGATACAGGCGTTAAAAATATCGGTGTGGTTGCTTCAAGAAAAGTGCAGATAAGCAATTTTGAATATGGAGAGGCACATGTTATGGCGCTCGGATGCGGTCTTATGACAAGAAGTGACATTCTTGTACAGAATAATCTTTACAGCAATTCAAACGTACTTCTTCACATTCTTAATAAAATGACCGGAAAGGAGACCGATACGGTAGTAATTCCGGAAAAAGCGCTTCAGGCAGCCGTTATTGCTCCTACCTCAAAGCAGGATAAAGCGATAAAGATCGCGGTTATCTTTGTAATACCTGCTGTTATTGCAGCTGTTGGTCTGGCAGTATTATTAAGGAGAAAGAACAGATGAAAAAACAAATGTATGGCATTATCGGATTGTGTTCTGCTGTTGCTGTGCTCGGAGGAGGCCTTGCCGTTCTTAAAATATCGGATCATTCCGACAGCGACAGCGGCTCCTCATCTGTGGAAACAACGCAGGAATACGGCGCCGGAATAGTTATCGTTGACGACAGCAGCGCTCCCTATAAGGCAGAAGAAAATGCGGAAGCAAAGGGAAAGGTGCAAAGTGTAAGAGTTGCAAACGAGAAGTCTGTTCTTGACGCGGTTATCGCTGAACCGGCGGGAGAAAGTACGTCTGCTGTATATACCTTAAAGGGTTACGAAGATCTAAACGTTGACAGTATGCTTGTAAGTACTCTTTTTAATAATGCTCATGGATTGACTTCGGTATCAATAATCGAGGATGACTGCTCTGAACTTGATAAATTCGGGCTTGCCGATACGGCGGTAGAGGTGGAGATCACCTATGAATCGGGGAATAAAAAGAAGCTTTATATCGGTGACAGTTCTCCCGTTACATCCAACACGTATGTGCGCCTTGACGGCAGCAATACCGTGTATGACGTTTCAAGCTCGAAAATGTCAAACTATAAGGAAGATGTGAATTACTTTATTGATAAGACCGTTGTCAAAAAGCTTGCCGACGCAGAAGCAGTCAAGATATTGAGTCTTGAGATAATAAGAAAAGATATCGAGGACGAATTCCTTATAGAATACGACCCTGCAAGCGAGAAAGAGACAGGCGGCGGATCATCCTCGAAATATATTCTGAAAAAACCTGTTGAATCATATGTTAAAATTGAGGAAACGGACGAACTGGTCAATAAGATGTTCGGATTAACTGCCGATGGTATTTATGCGCTTCACTGCGGCGAATCGGATATTGCTGGCTCGGGGCTGAGTGATCCTTTCTGTAAGGCAGTTGTTACCTGTGATGATGGAAAGAGCTATACGCTTCTTCTCAGTGAGACGTTTAAGGATGAGGATGGAAATGAAAGCTGTTATGGTATGCTTGAGGGCGGAAAGATCATCTACACCTTTGTTCCTGAAAATGTAACATGGCTTACTGTAACCCCTGCGGATATCTTATCACAGAATATGATTCTTTCCCGTGTATGGAATCTCAGCAAGCTCGATATAAAGTGCGGCAGTACGACTGAAAGCTTTACGATCGAACCGAAGGAAAGCGGCGTAGATCGTACTAAGGCTAAAAAGGAGCAGATGAGCGTTAAGCGAAACGGCACAGAATTCAATGTGGAAAGATTCAGGCAGCTTTATTCGTTTATTATTGCAGTGCATGCGGAAGAAATGGCTTATAATGAGCAGATACCTGATACAGAGCCTATGGTAACGCTGAGCTACACCGATGAAGTTACCAAAAAATCCGAGACTTATGAATTCTATGAATATTCCGCAATGAAATGCCTTATCGCAGTAGACGGAAAAAGCAAATTTATATGCAGCAAATCATATGTAAAAACGCTGATAGACAATATTGGCAGAGTGGAGACAGGCGAGGAATATGTGACATCATGGAAAAACTGAACGGAGGTAAACAATGAGCGAAAAATTTTACACCTATAAAGGATATCCGCTGGTAAGAAGCGGGAAAACAATATATTACGGAAATATGTATGATCCGTACGTAATAATGATTCAAATCATGTCAACAAAAAAGTCAGAGGGCAGCGACGTTACCGAAAAGGTAAGAGTCATCCAGATGTCTACCGATCCGAATGTAAATCCCCTTGAAGCCTGCGTAAGAAATACCGAGCGTGAATGCGGTCTTTATGAGGCGCTTGATATCGCAAACGTATGGCTTGAAAAGGCAATGAGCAGATAATGCTCGTTTATTGAATATACGTAAAAAGCCTTTCAAATTTATGCCGCGAGTATATTTGGAGGATCAGTATAAAAATAACCGAAAGGTGCTTATGCACCTTTCGGTTATTTTTTATTGATTTAGAATTATTTTCCTCATAAATACCATATCATAAATATCTGCATTTCCGTCGTGGTTCAGATCATAGAGAACAATGTTATCTTCTGTTTCGGTTTCAGCGTTAAGAAGCCAGCGATTCATTGTTATGAGATCTGCTGCGGATATTTCACCGTCTCTATTTACATCGCCTATCTGATATCTGCATTCGGGAATATCATCCTTTTGAAAGTTATGCAGCGACGACGGGGAATATGCTTGCCATTCTTCATGAGAGTCATCGGCATTCATCTCACTGTCAGATTTCAAAAACCACGAATATGTGACGTCATCCTTGTCGTCCCATGTTGTATCGACATGGAAATAATGTCCTCCGATCTTCACTATATTCCATGCATGATTTCTGCTGCAAACATAATAGGATTCGATTCCGGCATAATGGCAAAGCAGGTTAAACGCCTTTGCATAACCCTCGCATACGGTAGAGTCGTTGAGTAATATAGACGCGTCTGTATGATATTTCGCCGGATTGGTATCACCGTCGGCATACTTGGTGTTTTGGCATACCCAATCATGCAGAGCCTTGATCTTCTCTGTGTCGCTCATATCGGGGGCAGTTACTTCGTCTGCAATTTGTTTATACTGTGATTTAACGTATTCGTTTAAAAAACCTATTTCCTCAGCCATACAAAAGCTGTTCCTGATAAAACTGCTGAACTCCGGGGCAAAGTCTCCTGCGTCGCTGTCAAAAATCGGCTTAGAATTTAAATTCATAAGCGACATACAACCGTTAAATGCATCTCCGCGAATTGTTTGCGAGGTATCGAGGGTAATATTTTCAATAGAGTGACAATCTATAAAAGCATATTGATCGAGATTTGCGTTACCGCAAAATTCAACAGAGGTAAGGCTTGTACATCCGCTGAATGAGCCTCTGACCATCGTTACGTCTTTGTTAAATTTAACGGTTTTTAAATCAGTACAGTCAGCAAACGTCATTTTTCCCAAGGTACATGGCGAATTTATGGTCAATTCTGTTATTGCGGAATTTTTAAATGATTCGGATTCGATAGAAATGTTCTGACTTGTTTTCGGAAATGTTACTGATGTTATTGCCGATGTATCGTTCTGTGAAAGATTAACGCTTATTACGGGAATATCGCAAAAGCTTTCCGGAATAACTATATCGGAACTGCTTCCCGTATATTCCTCAATTTTACAGTAACGGTTGTCGGTATTCTCATATGTTCTGATTGAGAATTTAAAATCATCGTTTGCGGAATAAAACAAACTTTTAGAATTATCAGATACTACTTGATATTTATATGAGATTCTTTTTTGAAGTTTTTCCGGAACGGTGATATTTGTATCTTGGAATGCATACATTCCGATAGAAATTATATCGTCATGAAAGGTAACTGTTTTCAGATCTTTACAGGATGCAAATGTGTGGCTTGGAATAAACTTTAGGCTTTTTGGAATATTTACGGAAACAAGTGTTGAATTGTTAAAAACATTAGAGCCAAAGTAGTCGATGCTGTCGGGTAAAATTACGTTTTCAACAACGATGCCTTTGTATTTGCTATTAGCAAAAGCGCTGTCATTGATTGCGGTAACCTTAAATTTGCTTGTCTTTTCAGGAATTATAAACGTTTCCGGAATTACAAGATCATGTTCCGTTCCGAGGTAGCGGTCTAATATAAGTTCGTTCTTTCTATCCTCTCTTTGGGAAAAGATCATATTGTTATATTCGAGTTCGCCATATTCGTTAAACTCAAGTTCAACGTATTCATCAGACGACGCTATGACATTAGGTATCGTATTGAAACAATTTGTTTGTATGGGAACAACAGACAACAAAATTGCTAAAAAAGCTGTGGCTATGCTGATTATTTTCATAAAAATCACACCTTTTATAATTTATAATATGTTTAAATTATATCACTTTTTTTGTATATGTCAATATGTTAAGTAAAAAATGTCAAAATATAACGCGATAGTGGGATTCCAAAGAGAGAAGATCTCATTAGAATCCCACTATTATTTTCGCGCTTTTATAAAAAGGAAATTACAGATGATACATTCGCTTTTTAAACAAGAACAATTTTAATTTTGGTTATGCAGATGACAGTAAACGGCAAAATCGTTCTTTCATTCAGCGTACGATCGAATTTTGCAATTTAGCTGTCGATTCTGAACTCACTTAGTCTTGTTTTTTTCTGCCATAGCTCTTACTGCATTCGGAACCTTGGGTTGGTATGTATCAAATGTTGAAGCAGCGCCGCAGGACTTTACAGCAAGACTCTTGCTCATTTTAGCACTAAGCTTAAGGAGCTTTTCTGTTGCTTTTTTCATTTTGCATCTTCCTCCTTTCCTGAATTTTTGGAATTATAATTAATATAGCTATAACAAACAATGTAAGCGAAGCTGTAAGGAGAATTTTCGGGAAATAAACATATTCCGCCAAGCAGGCTATCGTTAATGCTATTGCCATAATAATTGATATTTTTCTGTTTCTCGCCTTTTCATCATTTGTCAAGGGTGCGTTAATATGCTCTATCGGCGAGAATAAAAAGACAGCAGTCAAATAAACGGATAATAAGGTGATTTGCAGTATTATTGAGTTCGGCAAATATTTTGAAGCGATAAGTACGGACAGGCAGCATATTAAAAGTGTTATTTTACATTTGAAATGAGTAGCGGCATGATATCCGCCTGTAAATAACCGAACTCCGATAAACAGAACGTAAAACAACAGCGCTTCTATAGTTTCATCAAGAATAATTCCTGATAACAACACAAGTAAAAAACCAATAATTGTAGAAATTATTATCTCAAAGCCGTATTGGCAGACTGTCAATTCTTCATCGTCAATAATTTTTTTCTTATATAAAAACAGAGCTATAGAATTACTCAGAAATGGAATCATTTTCATCACCAAGTTCATTATAGCTCTTAATTATTATAATGTCAATATGTATGTCCTGAAATGCATATTTGTGACATAATCTCCATTGCCGTTACAAATTTTGTTGAATTATAGCGTGCATTTTCTGTCAATATATATAAATGATTATTTCTCAAGTAGAATATAAGAACCTGTCTTCACAAGATATCGCGCACGTCTTTTCGATAAATTTTGCCGCTTTCTGCGTTAAAAAAGCTCACCATACGATAGTATGCTTTCGCTTTTTCTCCTTGTCCTTGACAAAGTTATTCTCGAAAATTCGCATACAAATTTTGTGAAGGCAGGGGCTAAACGTGAAACTTACAGGACATTCGCATTATTGTAGATACAGCGTTATTTACAGAGCAGACATAATTAAAAGATCGCCGAACGTTATTATTGCTATGCAATATAAACAGTGGCGATCTTGATAAAAAGAGAGAATAGAGAAGGGCTCAGGTTATTAAGTATGGATTTTTTTATGCTCTGCAATATCTGCATATTTGCGTTTTGTAGCTAAACCGCCGCGTATGTGGCGTTCCTGCTTGTTGATTTCAAGTATATCCTTAACCTGCGCGTATAGCGAGGGATCTTCCTTTTTTAGTCTTTCGCTGACATCTTTATGTACAGTACTTTTTGATATGCCGAAATTTTTTGCTGCTGCTCGGACAGTAGCCTTGTTATCGATTATGTATTGTCCGAGAATTACAGCTCTCCGAGTCGGTTGGATCTTCAAATATATCACTCCTTTGCATAGCTTTGGTTGGGGAGATTGCGGCAATAGTAATATATATGCAGCATATGGGAAATAATGAACGGCTGTAAAATACTTTTTATATACCGGATGCAGGATGCATGTTTAATTGAAAAATGCAAAAAAACTGTGAAAAATTGAGATAAATGAAGATAAACTAATAAAAACACACAAAATCACCCTAAATCGTCTTTAGACATAATTTGAGGTTCAAGTGAACTTGTGATATAATCATTATATCGCAGGAGAGGAGATGATGAACGTGAATCGGCTTATTCCGGGAACAACCCTTAAATTTTCAGAAGCGGCAAGAAAAGAGGCTTTTTCAATGATAGAGCCTGTGCTTGAAGCGACCGGAGGACTTACCCTTTCACAGCTTTCAACGCTTACAGGACTTGAGGGCACAACTATACAGAATTGGATAAAACGAGGGTGGGTCGCTGCTACCAAAGGAAAAAAATATTCCGAAAAGCAGGTGCTTCGCATTTTGCTTATAAATATGCTCAGAGGCTCGATGAAGCTTGAAGAAATTGCGCGGCTTATGGAATACATAAACGGAGACGTTGAGGATACTTCCGATGATATAATCGACGATAAGCAGCTTTACAACATTCTTTGCAGAATTAATTTTACTGCTGAGGACGAAGGCGCATTCGCACCCGAACCCTTACGTAAGCTTATATCGCGGGAGCTTGGCGATTGTACGAAAGAGGTAAGAGCAAATGAGGAAAAGTTGTTAAAGGCGATATTCGTAATGGCGACAGGCTGCCGTATCGCATATCTCAAATCGGAAATGGACAAAACTCTTGCGGTGATACATAAAGAAAGTTTAGACGCCGGCGGAGATAAAAATAAATGATAAATAAGGCATTAGAAATTATAAGTTGGATACTTGTTATCGTGTTTTGGCTTATATTCGGCTTATTTATTATGGCGTCAGCTTTGTTTATGGGAGATTCGGGCTATATTGATGAGGGGATTTTTAAAGGCGGTCTGGGAACAATTAAGGAATTTTTTAAAAAAGATAAGAAAAAGTAAGTTATTCGGAGGAATTGATTATGTCAGTAAAATTTGAAGAATTAAGGAGAGACGGTTCGGTGAAAAAGGATTTTAAAAGAGTAAAATGGATCGCAATAGGCTTAGCGGCTCTTATTATTGCATTAAACTCATTTACAATAGTTCCTGCGGGAAATACAGGCGTAGTAATGACGCTCGGAAAGGTTTCCGAGACAAGCTATCAGGAGGGTTTTCATCTGAAAGCGCCGTTTATTCAGCAGGTTGAAACACTTTCAAACAAGATTCAAGTTTATGAAACTCCTGCATCGGCTGTCTCTAAGGACTTGCAGACTGTAAGCAGCACAATTGCCGTAAACTATCGTCTTGTTTCAGATAAATCTCCCGAAATGTATAAAAACGTCGGAGTTGACTATCAGACCGTTCTTATTACGCCTGTTGTTCAGGAATGCATGAAGTCGGCAACTGCGAAATATACTGCCGAGGAGCTTATTACCGAACGTGCGGCGGTAGGAGACGAGGTCAAAGCGTCCCTCGATTCTAAGCTAAACAGCTATGGAATATACATAGAGAAGTTCAACATCGTAAATTTCGATTTTTCAGCGGAATTTAACAGCGCCATTGAGGCAAAGCAGGTAGCTGAGCAGAATCTTCTCAAAACAAAGACAGAACAGCAGCAGGCTATCGAGATCGCCAATGCAGAAGCTAAGAAAAAGGTCATTGCTGCCGACGCACAGGCACAGGCAACTCTTACCGAGGCACAGGCGCAAGCTGACGCTAACAAGCTTCTTGAGGAATCGCTTTCCGAAAAGGTAATAGCTTATGAGCAGATCCAGAAATGGAACGGCGTTATGCCTAAAGTTACAAGCGGCGAAAACGGCGGACTTCTTTTTAATGTAGATATTGAAGATTCGGGAACATCGGCTTCACAGCAGCCGACTGATCCCGCCAACGGAGGCTGATAAATTATGAAAATTGAAGATATTTGCGAAATTACAGCTGTATTTGCAGTTGGGGATCTTGGTATGCTCGTCTGCTCATGATTGGAAATATGTACGGCACATATGGGGAAACTGCCGTAAAAAGGGATAGGGGTATCCTGAAAACAACACAGAGCCGTTCCAAATTTGGAACGGCTCTTGCGTTTATTAAACTATAAATCCTTTAGCTCGGAAGCAGTCTATAACCTCGCCGAGGATAGCGGCATTTGTTGAAGAAACAGAATGAAGCAGCAGGATCTCTCCGCCGTGAGCAGAGGCTGAAAGCTTTTTAAGCCCATCGCCGGGCAAAGGCTGACTGTCGGTTATCCAGTCCTTGTAAGCAAAGCTCCAGAACAGCGTTTTATATCCGCAGTCACGGACAGTTTCAAGGGACTGCTCGGAGTATTCGCCGCATGGGAAACGGAAATACTGCATTTCGTAGCCGTAATTGTTAAGAACGAAGTTGTGCAGCGACATTATCTCCTCTTTGGCTTCATTTTCAGAAAGCGTTGGCAGGCTAGCATGGGTCATGCCGTGATTGCCGAGAGTATGCCCCTCCGCTATCATACGCTTTACAAGTTCAGGTTCTTTTTTCGCATAATCTCCCGTAAGGAAAAAAATAGCATGAACATCCTTTTCTTTAAGAGTGTCAAGTATCTTTGCGGTGTAGCCGTTTTCATATCCCTGGTCAAAGGTGATGATAATACGGTTTTCGTCATCGGTGAGAGCGTAGGCTCCCAGTTCGCCGAAGCGGCTGTTAAACGATACCGCGTCGGTCGGACGATTTTTATTATCGAGCGCTGTACCTTGCCCGTAGCCGATCTTTGTTGTGTCGGCGGCGCATACCGCCATTGACGGCACTACGGCTGCGGCAAGAAGCGCCGCTGTTGTCGGTACTGTTTTTTTCATTTTTTATTCCTTTACTTATCGTTTATGCGGATTTTTTCCGTATAAAACAGCCGCGTGCATTTCCGCGTCGCCGCTGCAATAGTATTATAACACGTTTGAGAAAGTTTATATGCGGAAGTTTTTTGAATTAAAACTGATCTGCTGATTGGAAGCAGAAATGTTCTTTGCCTTTGAATAAAATGCCCGAACATGACAATAATATCAGTATGCAGCGCAAAAGCACTGCGGCAGAACACGAAAAAGGAGATAATGAAAATGGAAAACAAACACAAAAACGACAGTATTAAATGTACCGTTTCTCAGTGTCAGCATAATATGGTGACCGAGAGCTATTGTTCGCTTGGCTGTATCAGCGTAGGTACTCACGAGGACAATCCTACTGTTCCCGAGTGTACAGACTGCAACTCTTTTGTTAAAAGAACAGGCTGCTGCGGCTGATAGCTGAAGCGGAAATACTGATCCCCAAACAGGAATTTGGTTGGGGATCGGTATTACATATTGTGCAAAATTAATAAATTTGACATAACAATACGGTCAAATCGGGAAAATTTATTTATTTCTCTTGAAATGTCTGTTAAATTATAGTATAATAATAATATAGCTTGGAAAACAGATCAGTAATGTTGATCCGCCGAGCTGTGATTCCGTAGCAGGACTCTTATACGGAATTATTTTAACCGTCAGGAGCTGATATTATGTTTGATAAAACTATGACCTTTTCCGTAAACGAGGATAAAGAGGCAGAATTGAGAAAAAATCTTACAATTATTTATGACGCACTTACTCAAAAGGGCTATAATCCCATAAATCAGATCGTCGGTTATATTTTGTCGGAGGATCCGACATACATAACCACTTATAATAATGCAAGAAGCCTTATCCGTCATATCGACAGAGACGAGCTTCTTCAGGTACTTGTAAGAGCTTATCTTAACTCATAAATATAGGCAACGCGCGTGGTATTGCCTATATTTGAAGCTGTTGCGGATTTGCATAACTTTTCCGATAAAGGCCGGCTTTCGGACAAGAAAGACGCCTTTCGGACAGGTTGGGGGCAATTTCTGCATAGGGATCGGTATAAAATAAACAAATCAAAAAACAGCGGTATTGATTTACCGCTGTTTTTTATACTATTCCTTAATGTAAACGCCGGTGATCTCAGAGATATATGCCCGGTGGTACGGATCGGAGCCGAAAAATTTATCCGGGATTCCGTCGTCGGTAAGGAAGCCTGACTCGTTAAGGTCATAGCTGTAAAGCTTTCGGCAGACAAAGATCATGTCAGCCTCCTCAAAGCTCATGCAGCCTTCGATCTCAATAGGAGTTAACCCTGTCTCCTTTGCCTTATCACAGTCCCTTCCGGAATGCGAGCCGCAGAATGCAAGAGCGCTGCGCATTTCTTCGCTAAAGAAGGACGCGGTAAAGCTTTCGCCTTTTTCAACAAATTCATAAGTATACCGATTGGGTCTGATGTAGCAGGTCAGGACGTTTTTATTCCAGATTACTCCCATTTGTCCCCATGAAGCGGTCATGGTATTAAATTCACTTTTGCTGCCGCCGGTCAGAAGCATCCATTCTTTCCCTATTTTTTCAAAGGGATTAAAGGAAAGTTCCGAAATATTGATTTTTTTGAAAGACATAAAAATACCTCCATATATTTATCAGACCTCAGTGGAGGTCTGTTTTTAGCGGCAGCAAAAGACATATTTCATTAGGCATAGCCGCACAAAAATTATGAGGCTATGTCTTATACCTGTTTTATGGGGAAACGTTCGGACAATTATGAATTATGAATCCTGCATTCTGAGTTTTTCAGAGCCGCCTTGTAGCGAAGTCTCAGCTTATCGGTGATAAGAGCTATAAATTCGGAATTTGTGGGTTTACCTTTACCCGTATCAACGGTATAGCCAAAAAACGAATTAAGCGTATCGACATTGCCTCTGTCCCATGCGATCTCGATCGCATGACGGATAGCGCGCTCAACTCTTGAAGACGTAGTGTCGTATATGCTTGCGACCGTTGGATAAAGCTGCTTTGTTACGCTGTCAAGAAGATTTTTATCCTCAATTGAATGGAGGATAGCGGTTCTCAGGTAGTGATATCCCTTTATGTGCGCAGGTACGCCCAATTGATGAATAATATCGGTAATAACGACCTCCATGTCATCGCTGAGGCTTGTTGCTTTATCGCCAAGAGCCGAGCTTATAGCGTTGAAAAGATCTTCGGCGTCGTAAGGCTTCAGAAGGAACTTTGCTCCGCCGTTTTCCATGACCTGACGTTCGATAAACTCGTTATCAAAATCTGATGTAACGATAAAGGCAGGGAATTTCACTCCCAGCTCCCTTACCTGCTTCATGATCGAGATAACGTCTCCGTTTTGAGCAGTTATATCCAGAACTGCGGCGTCAGGCGGATCGTTTTTGATAGATTCGAGAATCACGCGGCTGTCCTTTCGTCTTGTGTAGGCATACATACCTTTTTCACGAAGCTTGTTTGCAATGCTTACGCCTGCTCCCGCAGAATCGTCACCGATAAGTACTTTAATTTTGTTTTCCATTAATTTAAACCTCCCTTTTGTTCTTGCTCAGGAAAAGCGTTGCTTTTAGAGCTCGTTTAATATTATACCACGGGAGGGCATATGTCGGCAACCGCATATTTTGTTTAATATAATGTTTTTCGGATGGGAAATGGATAAAAATATTTTGCTTGTTATATGCCGTCGAATTATTTGCGGCCTTTAGTGAGGATTTCGTCAACAATTGTCCTTACCTTAGTTCCGGGAGGAAACATTTTGTCGGCGAGCCGCGAAAGACTGCCGCTGCGGTCTTTTTTAGGCGCGAAGCGAATAACTTCGGGTTCCTTGACAGATTTTGACCATTTTTTCATTACGCTGTCGGAAAGAGCACCGGCAAGGAAAGCTCTGTCGGATGCGGCACAGCAGTTTTCGATAAATTCCAACGGCAGACGGCAGCCTTCGGCTTCTCCAAGTTCAGCCAAGCCGCCAAAATGCGCGTTAAACATGGAAATAAAGTCTTTTTTTCCGTCGAGTATTTTTGGGTTTTTATCCATTGCGGAAAGTATTTCCGTCTGAATTTTGGTTTGAGGCTCAAAGTCTCTGACAAGACTGAGCGCGCCTTGAACAAGAAAACCCATGAAGTATTCGTCGCCGCAGAAATCACTGGCAGGCAGTTTGTTTTGGGGAGTATCGAAGCCGTAAGCCGCATAAAGTCCAAAGACGCATCGCAGGCTTAGAAAGCTTAAGTTATCATAATCAAAAAGCTTTTTGCTTTCGGCATAATTCCGCACTCTGCCCGATTTAGCCATTAGTTCGGTAACATCGGCAAGCAGCAGAGCCTTAGCGCCTTTAAAAATAGGCAGCTCTATGTCGAATGCGACGTCGCTTCCTATATGAAGCAGCTTATCAGAGGAAACTCCTGATTTTGAAAGTACTTCCGAAAAATAGCTCTCTCCGGTACAATTGCGTATTTTTGAAACCATAACAAGCCCGTCGTAAGAACCGTATCCGCATTTTTCAAGAATACGCTTTACAGTGTCCTCGGGATATATAGTTTCGGCAGTAATAATTACACGCTTTTTGCAGTTTTTTGCTTCGCGGAAAAGAGCCTTTCCGCATTCTCTCGGAAAGGCAAAGCGTTCGGCGATCTCACATTCGAGCTCCATAAGCTTTTTCGCTGAATCGGAGCTTATATTTCCGATTTTTTCGAGAATGCCGTATATCAGCTTCAAGGTCACGCGGCACATAACGTTCATTTTTTTAACCGCAGCTTCACGTGCGGCAATTCTCAGCTCCGTAAAGCTTTTTTTTGAATCGGGGCAGATCAGCTTGAAATCTTTTTCCATGAAAGCAAAAATATCGGATTCTCCGGAAAAGGGCATAAGAACCAGAGTACCAAGCATTTTAAAGCTTACTGCTTTGCAGCGGCTGCTTCCGACTTCGCCGAGCAATTTATTTCTAAGCTCGATCTGTTGACTTGAGAGCTGCCTTTGCGGTTTAAACTCACTGTACATTTTATTCCTCCTCCGATGAAGCTTCAGAGTTATTTTTTTCCGGCGCAGCTTCAGGTTTTTTCCAGCCCCGGAGATCGCGGTATTCGTCAAGCGTCAGCGATCCATTGGAATTATAAGCGTGAATAAGAGCCTCACGGCTTGTGAACTCCTCAGAAAGCTCACCGTTTTCGGTTTCTATATAATTTCCGAACCACAGTCCGAAAAACGACCATACGGCATTATCACGAAATGCTCCGTCAATATCGGGAACGCTGCCGCATTCGCTTATTGCAATTAGTTTATTGCTGTCCAAAAATTTTCGCGTAGCGGCAAACTTTTCGTAAAAGCGTCCTCCGTAATCCTTTTCACCTTCAACATAGAGATCAAGTGCGGCGATATCAAAGGTTGATTTGTCAACTAAGAAATCTTTGCTTTGTCCGTTCCAGATCCAGATAAGATTGTCAAGCTCAAAGTAATTTGTAAGCCGCGTATAAAGCAGATTCCAAAGCCATTTATATGCTTCAGAGCCGTCGACTCCCCACCAGTACCAATCGCCGCTTCCTTCGGGGAGAGGCCTCCACAGAACGGGAACACCCTTGTTTTTCAGAGAGGTAAGCTGTCCTGCAATATTGTCGATATCAAGTATAAGGCTGTAGCATTCCCCGGAAATATCTCCTTCGGCATAAAGACTGCGAATGTCCTCCTGAGACAGCATAGCGATTTCCTTGTCGGTAACTGCATTTTTAAGGGAAAAATCACACTCCTCGGTCTTTATAGAGCTTTTTTCCGATGGAGAGTTCCAATACCACGAAACGCAGGAAATACCGCCGTTTCTGTACCAGTCCGCCGCCGCGTTTATCGTTTTGAAGCTTTCGTCAAAGCTTCCGCGAGGTACGGTAAGGTTTGTAAATCGAATAACCGGATATTTTCCTGTTGTGCGGTATATAAGATCAAGCTCGGAATTGTCGGCGTCAGCGGCATATTGTCCCGTTATGATGTATTTTCCGTAATTTTCGGTGAGAAAGCTCATAAGCTCCTTTGCCGCGTCGGCGGAATTTTTGTTGGAAAGTTCGCTTTCGGCGTTATAGCCGCCGTCTTTGAGCGTAGTATTGTTTATGAGCTTGAGATAATCTATGCAGACGTTTTTACCGTCGGGAATTATTTCGATAGATGAGAGTCCCTTGACGAGAAAAACTCCGCGGATCGTGACCTGAGTAAATTTACCGCTGCTGTCGGTTTTGAATTCGGTTAATTTTCTGCCGTTCAGAGAGACGCTGCACAGAGCCTCGCTTTCGGCTGCAATATTGAAGGATATGTCGTAATGCTGATTGCTCGGAGCATTGATATTAAAGGTGACAGAGCTTTTTCCGCCTTCAATAAATCCGGAAACATAGCCTTCGCCGCTGTAGTTGTCTTTGCTGTAGCTTACGGAAAGACTGCCCTTGAAAACGGCGTTTTCCGCTTCATAGAGAGTACCGGTATCTTTTTTCTCAATATTCGGATAAGTTACCGGAATTTCCGGAAAGGTTTCCACAACAGGCGGTTCTGTAGTAATTTCTTCAGTAGTTTCAGCAACGATGATCGAGACGGACTGTCCGCTTGATTTTTTGTTTTTTGCGCAGCCGGCGCAGGAGAGCAGGGCAAGAGCCGTTGCTGATAAAATAATAATAAATTTAAACTTGTTCATTTTTGTTGTTCCTTACAGAGCATTGTAATTTACGCTATTATATTATAATGTTCTCCGGCGGAAGTGCCGAAGATAATAACTCCGTCTTCAATACGGGAGTTTACGGAATTTTCGTCTTCGCCGATAATGCTCACGACGCAGTTTGTTCTGAGTCTGCATTCGCTTCCGTTTTCGGATGAAATGACCGCTTTTTTAAGCTTGTTATCCGACCATTCTATGTCAATTATAAAGCCGCCCTTGGCGCGGAGACCCTTAACGTGACCTTCGTTCCATTCGTCGGGAAGTGCGGGAAGCAGATTTATTTCGCCGTTGCAGCTTTGCAGGAGCGCTTCTGCAATGGCAGCCGTTCCGCCAAAATTACCGTCGATCTGGAAAGGCGGTTGGGAATTTAAAAGATTAGGGTTCGTGGAGTAGGCGAGCAGCTTTTTCAGATTCTCATAGACCATTCGTCCGTCATAGAGCCTTGCCCACATATTTGCCACCCATGCGCAGCTCCAGCCTATGTGACCGCCGCCGTGAATAAATCTGCGGATAAGAGTGGCGCGTGCGGCGTCGGCAAGCTTCGGAGTTTTGTTTGGAGAGATTAGATCTGCCGGATGAAGGGCAAAAAGCTGAGAAACATGGCGGTGACCGCTTTCGGCTTCGTCGTAATCCACCGACCATTCTTTTATCTGTCCATATTTTCCTGTTTCAGGCTGAGCTATTTTTTTAAGCATTTTTTTAAGCTTTGCTGAAAACGTCTTATCCCTGCCCAGAATTTCTGCTGCCTTTATAACGCTGCGGAACAGCACTGTAATTATCTGAGAATCCATAGAAGGACCAGAACAAAGGCAGCCTTTTACTCCGTTTTCCGTCAGATATGTATTTTCGGGCGATACTGAGGGACAAGTCACAAGATGACCGTTTTCATCCTCGATCATATAGTATGTGAAAAATTCCGCAGCTTCTTTAAGTATATGGTATTTATCTGCAAGAAATTCCTTATCCAGAGTATATTCGTAATGCTCGAAAATATGCAGAGCCAGCCATGCGCCACCCATAGGCCATATCGTTGACGGCAGAAACGTATCCTGCGGTGCGGTATCGCCCCAGATATCGGTATTGTGGTGACAAACAAAGCCTCTCGGAACTCCGTACATTTCTTTTGCGGTGACCCTGCCGTTTTCACAGACTCGCTCCAGCAGATCAAAAAGCGGCAGGTGACATTCGGAAAGATTGCAGCTTTCCGCACACCAGTAATTCATTTCGGTATTTATATTTACCGTATATTTGCTGCCGCGTACGGGCTGCATATCTTCGTTCCACATTCCCTGTAAATTCATGGGCTGGGTACCGGGACGGCTTGCGGATATCATGAGGTAGCGTCCGTAATTGAAAAAAAGCTCGATAAGCTTGTTGTCCTGTATAAGCCGCTCGCATTCTTTATTGTCAAGTTCGTTTCCCCTAAGACGCGCGATGCGGCGGTCTGTGGTAAGTGAAGCGATATCCTCGCCGCTGTTATCGTTAAGTGAAAGCTCTACGCGACTGTAAAGGGAACGATAGTCGTTGATATGCCGGCTGTAAAGCTCTTCCCAATTGCATTTCAGCGCCATTTCAGCGTCAACCATGGCAGATTTTTCATAATTCTTTCCATAAAAGCTTGTTCTTGCGGAAAGCACGATCATTACCTCGTCGGCGCTGCGTACCCTTATTCTGCCGCCGACAGTTCTCAGATCGCCTCCTGTTGCCTTAACGCCTAAAACGGCAGCGAAAAGGATACCTCCGCGGCTTCCCGAGCCTCCGGTGAAAAGGAGCATATTTCCGCAGCATGGACGGTTATCGTCATATTGATCCTCTCTGCCGTCAATAAAGCAGTCGAGATTTACGGAAGCGGGGGAATCTGCACTGATTCGTACGACCATGACTTCATCGGGTGCGGAAACGAAAACTGTTCTTGTATAGCGCATACCGTTGACCGTAAAGCTGACCTCTGCGGATGCGTCGGAAAGATCAAGATTTCGTGCGTATTCCTTAGGCTTACCGTTAAGCTCCATATTAATGTTAAGATTTCCAAGCGGCATATAATGGCGCATATTGTCCGGAACACCCTGCATTTTTTCAAAGGCGACTTTTTCTGCTTCGGGGATATTCCCTTCTTTTATGAGCGCGCGCACCTCTGCAAGTCCTTCCTTAGCGTCAGGGTTTATCCTGTGACGAAGACATCCCGACCAGACGGAATCCTCGTTAAGCTTTATGATCTCATTGGCAGCTCCTCCGAATAGCATTCCGCCGATACGACCATTTCCCAACGGTAGAGCCTCGTTGAAGTCAGCGGCGGGTTTGTCGTATTTCAATATCTCGGATGTTTCCATAATATTCTCCTGCCTTTCGGAATATTTTTTATTCAGTGATTATCATTACTCAAACTATATTATAGCACAACGAGTTCAAATTTGCAAATTCCTTAAAAATTTTCGTTTCAATTCATGATAGTTTCATAAACCGGGCGGTGCGATTCTTTATAAATTTGTAATATATAGCAAACGACAAATATATTTGGAGTTTGCTATTTGCCGATACGCACAGAACGAGCATAGCGAGCGTATGTGCGAGGAAATTTAAATCAATTTTTTATAGTGAACGTCAAATTATTTTTGACGTTTACTATAATACGAAAAAGGCGGACATTTTTGTCCGTCTTTTTATATTTGTCTGTTTATTCGCAGAAATGCGCCGTTATAATTGAGTATCCATACGGCTTTATGGTCAGTATATCATTTTCAAATTCGCCGTGGAATCGCATGATATTGCTGAATCTGAACAAAATCTTGCTAATGTTTGTAAGCTGTACGCTTTCTCCGCTTCTGTTGATGAAGAAAATATAGTCTCTTTCTGTGCCTGTTCGGGTAAAGCCGATAAGGCGGCTGTCGTTGTCTTCAACTTCGTTTATTACGAAATAAACGCGTCCGTCTTTAAGGTTGGGGATCTGTTTTCTGACACGGCTAAGCTCGGATACATACTCGATAAGCTCCTTGTCCTCGTTTCCCCATGGATAGCATCGGCGGTTGAACGGATCCTTATAGCCCTGCAAGCCGGCTTCGTCTCCATAGTATATGCTTGGGACGCCGGGTAGGAAATACATAAGAGCCATTGCGGCTTTTAATAGATTTTTTCCGTGAGAATACTGCTCGGAGGTGAGCCGTCTTTCGGACATCCAGTCCTTGCTTTTGTCATCGCAGTTTTCGCCGCCGAGACGGTTTATTGCTCGTTCGATATCGTGTGTTGAAACAAAATTCATAAGAACGTCTATCGTTGGTTTAGGATAATTTTCTATTATAGTCATGACAGAGAAAATGAAATCCTTTGGACTGCCGCCCTTGACAAAATTTATAATAGCCTCGCGAAAAGGGTAATTCATGACGGAATCAAGCTGATTGCCCAATAAATATCGCCTTTTTACTCCGTAGCTTTCTTTATTTGAAGCGTCCTCCCAGACTTCTCCGATAACGATCTTATCCTGATCGTAGTCTTTAACGGATCTTCTGAGATTTCTCAGGAACTGATCGGGAAGCTCGTCTGCAACGTCAAGTCGGAAGCCTGCCGCGCCTTTGCTGAGCCAGTAGCGCAGAACGCCGTCATCGCCGCAGATAAACTCGGTATATGATTCATTGTTTTCGCATACGTTAGGAAGCGTGTCGATTCCCCACCAGGCTTCATAAACATTTGGATAGTTGATAAAAGAGTACCAGTCGTAGTATTTGCTGTCACGCGACTGGAAAGCTCCCGGTTCGGGATAGCGTCCGAATTTATTAAAGTATACGCTGTCAGCTCCGGTATGTGAAAAAACTCCGTCAAGAATTATTGAGATGCCGTACTTTTCAGCCTCTTTGCAAAGCTCCTCAAATTCGTCGTTCGTGCCGAGGAGGGGATCGGCTTTCATGTAATCCGCTGTATTATAGCGGTGATTTTCGTGGGATTCAAAAATCGGATTGAGATAAATGCACGTAACGCCGAGATCATACAGATAGGGAAGCTTAGACTGGATACCAGCAAAATCTCCTCCAAAATAGTCGTTGTTCCATACATGACCGTTATGGTCGGGCTTGTAATAGGGCGTACCGCCCCAATCGTCGCGGATAACCCTGCCCTCGGGGATATTCTCGTGAATTTTTCCGCTTTTGCAGAAGCGGTCTGGAAAGATTTGATACATGACCCCTCCCTTGAGAAAATCGGGAGTTTCATAAGTATTGGAATAAACTGTAAGCTGAAAAAGGTCACCGTTGTCGATACCGCCGTAGTGGCAGTTTACTTTTTTGATATAATGACGCGTGCCGTGCAGAGTATAGGAAAAATAGTAATAGTGGACGTCGCTGTAACGGGCATTGTATTCGGTCGTATAAGCTACGCTTCCGTCGCCGTCATCTTCTTCATCAACAATATTCATGTTAAGGAAACGTTCCTTGAACCCTGTGCGGAATAAAACAAGAACCGGAGGAAAGTCCGGAACTATGTCCTTTGAGAGTCTTATTGTAAAGCGGCAGGTCTCGAATTGCTTTACCGCTCCGAAAATCGATTTATAATTAAGGTTCCAAGAGTCATAAATCGGTTTCATCAAAATACCTCCATTTAAAATTATTGAAGCTCCGTCTAATATAACGGACAAAAAATATCATAATAAACCGACCTCAGCTTACGAAAAACAGGCGGACAATGCCCGCCCGTTCGACTATTGCTGTTTCGGAGATCGGCATAGATTATCTTAAATGCCAGATATTTTCCGCATATTCTGTAACTGCTCTGTCAGCGGAGAAGATGCCTGCGCCGGCAATATTATTAAGAGACATCTTAGCCCACTTCAGCTTGTCATTGTAGCATTCGGTGCTGTATTTCTGAGCCTGCCTGTAAGAATCAAAGTCAGCAAGAACCATATAAGGATCACGATCCTTGAGAGATTCGGCAACATCGTTGAAAGTGCAGCCATTGATTCCGCGGTACATACGGTCTATGGCTTCATGGATAATGCCGTTGCCGTTAAAGTAATCCATGGGTCTGTAGCCGCGTGCCTTGAGTTCGTTTACTTCTTCTGTTCTCATACCGAAGATAATGATGTTGTCGTCGCCGGCAGCTTCCTTGATCTCGATATTTGCTCCGTCAAGGGTGCCGAGAGTAACCGCACCGTTAAGCATAAGCTTCATGTTTCCTGTACCGGAGGCTTCCGTTCCCGCAAGCGAGATCTGCTCTGAAATGTCGCTGGCAGGCATAAGGATCTCGGAAAGCGTTACACAGTAGTTTTCAAGGAATACAACGGAAAGCTTGCTGCTGATGCGAGGGTTCTTTCTGATCTCCTCTGATATAGCCCAGATCATTTTTATTATCTGTTTTGCGAGGTAGTATCCGGGAGCGGCCTTGGCTGCAAAAATGTAGGTTTTTGGAGTGAAATCCGCATCGGGATTATTAAGAAGATATGAATAATCCGCAAGTATATTCATAACGTTGAGGTGCTGTCTCTTGTATTCGTGGAGACGCTTTACCTGAACGTCAAAAATGCTGTCTGTGTTGATGATAATGCCGCTGCTGTTCTTAACGTACTTGGCAAATTTTTCTTTGTTTTCTTTCTTTACAGCCATGAGCTTTTCGAGAACTGTTTCATCGTTCTCAAAATTTCTGAATTTTACAAGCTCGGAAGCGTCCTTGATAAACTTGTTGCCGATCGTTTCGCTGAGAAGCTTTGTCAGACCATTATTTGACTGATAAAGCCATCTTCTGTATGCGATACCGTTTGTTACGTTTTTGAATTTTTCGGGAGTATTCTCAAATTCGTCGCGGAAAACGTCATGCTTGATGATCTCGGAGTGAAGCTTAGAAACGCCGTTTACGCTGTGCGATACTGCAACGCAGAGAGTAGCCATATGGATCATGTTGTCCTTGATAATGGACATACGCGTAGTTTTTGCGCTGTCGTAGCCGTTTCTCTCCATGAGAGACTGGCAGTAACGGTTATTTATTTCAACAATGATCGAGAAAATTCTCGGGATAACGTGCTTAACAAGGTTTACATCCCATTTTTCGAGAGCCTCAGCCATAACGGTGTGGTTTGTGTATGCGAAAGTTCTTACAACGATATCCCATGATTTTTCCCATGTGTAGCCGCAGTCGTCAAGAAGAATACGCATAAGCTCAGGAATAGCCAGCGTGGGATGAGTATCGTTGATGTGGATGGCTACCTTATCGGCAAGGTTATCGAGAGTGCCGTAAACATTCATATGATTGTTTACGATATCGCCTACGGAAGCCGCGCAAAGGAAGTACTGCTGACGGAGACGGAGGCTCTTGCCCTCCAGATGATTATCATTGGGGTAGAGTATCTTTGAAATAGCGTTTGCAATAGAATTCTGTGCGAGAGCGCTTGCGTAGTTGCCCTTGTTGAACATATCCATATCGAAGCTCGGAGCTTTTGCCGACCAAAGACGAAGAACGGAAACGCCTTCTGAGCCGTAGCCTGAAACATACATATCATAAGGCGTAGCTACAACGGTATTGTAGTTTACATGAGAAATATAGTGATACTGATTGTCCCAGTACTCCTGAAGATCGCCTTCAAAGTGGATATCTATCGAAAGCTCGGGCTTTGGAACAAGCCATACCGAGCCGCCGGGAAGCCAGTTATCGGGAAGCTCTGTCTGCCAGCCGTCCTCGAGCTTCTGCTGGAAGATTCCGTATTCATAGCAGATCGAATGACCCATAGCCGGGAGAGCCTCTGTAGCGAGAGCGTCGAGATAGCAGGCTGCAAGTCTGCCGAGACCGCCGTTTCCAAGACCGGCATCAGGCTCATATTCATATATCTTATCAAGGTTTATATCATATTCTTTAAGCATTGATTTAATGCTGTCGGCAAGCTCGAGGTTATATATGCTTGTCTTGAGGGAACGACCCATAAGGAATTCCATTGAAAGGTAATAGATCTGCTTGCCGCCGACGGAATTCGTATGATTTACGAAGCTTTGTCTTTTTGCCGCAAGTATTTCCACCATAATAGAAGAAAGGACATGATAGACCTGTTTATCCGAGGCTTCCTCGGGTGAAACGCTGTAGAGAAGCTCAAGCTTCTTGGGGAATTCACATCTGATTTTTTCCATTAACGGATTTTCCTTTTTATTTGCCATATATGATCTCCAATCTGCCGCAAGCATGGCGGCTGTATTACTGTTTGTATATTGTCTCCTTGTATATACAATCGCGAAATCACTATTTACCGCGCCGAGCATTACAAGTCGTATATATTTCTTATTATACAATGTTTTTCTTTTTTTTTCAACTGTATATTTCAACAAATATTTTTCCACTAAATTTACAAATTGCAAAACATTATAGCAATTCAAGAAAACATTAAGCTAACTGCGCAGTTTTTTACGTGTATTTTTTTGCAGAATTTGTCGATGACTGTGTTGAAAAAATTTAATCTTATAAATAAATAGTATGCTTCTGTTGCTTGGACTCGTGCTCGGTAAAGAAACAATTTTTTGCTTCTGCTATTTTGTGTTTAAAGGTTGAAAAATATGCCTATAATATTTATGAAACATCGGAAATTATATTTTTAAATATAAAAACATAAAAAACATTTGAAATTTTTATACGGATGTGTTATAATAATTTTACAGTCGACGATTTTCGGCGAAAAAAACATAATAAAAAGAAAAAGAACAACAAAATGAAAAGGAATGATTAATTATGGGTAAGAAAAAGGAGTTTTCAATACTTAAAACGTTTATTGCGGTTATCTGTTTTGTATCTATCATAATTTCCATGATAATAAATATCATGTTTTATGACGGAAAAATTCCGAAAATTTTAAACAGATACATTTATATTGTAGATGATGACTCAAATATTGGTGACAAAGTAACAAAAGGTTCTGCCCTTATCGCTAAAGATGCAAAGAATGAAACCATTTCAAAAGGCGCCGTTGTGCTTTGCTATCCTCCTGATGATCCCGATAATCTTCGTCTTCGCGTAATTTATGATCTCGACAGCATTAACGGTACTTACAGGACTTACGACGACAGTCATATTGATGAAGAAGGACAGACGATTACTAAGGATAAGATCCTTGCGGTTGCTTCAGGGTATCCCGAAAGCCGGGATCTCGGAAATTTCATTGTTTTTACTACAAGTGTTAAGGGCATACTTGCCGAGCTTATACTGCCGTGTGTAATACTTGTTATTTTCCTTATTATCAGGATCGCATCCTCAAAAAGCAGTGACGAGGAAGAAAGCGGATACGATTTCTATGAATATGAGAATGACGAAGGAAAAAAGCAGCGAAATCGTTCGCATGCAAAGACAGGCACTCCTCTTTTTGAGGCTTCGCAGGAGATACAGCCAAGCGATGAGCTTGAACGCAAAAAGATGTCTATTGCCGAGAATTTCAGTCAGAAAAAGGTAAATCCCGATTCTCCGTATCAGAAAGAAAAGGAACGCACTATGCAGTTTAAGGCTCAGCGTTCCGCCGAATCCTCTTTTGCCGCAAGGAATAAGGGCGGTTCTTCGTCTACAGCTCCAACGGCGGATGCTCTGCGAGAGGAAATGCTCAGAAAAACTGCCGAGGCGGAGCGTACAGGCTCATTTAGTATAAAGTCCGGTGAAAGGGCTTCCAAGGTTCCCGATAATACGGGAGTTCTTTCAAAGGCACAGCTTGCTGAGATGTCAAGAAATGATGTTCCGAAAACAACTCCTCTTAAAAATCCTGTTTCTCAGGCGTCTGGCGGAAGAAAAAGTAATTCTCCCGATATTACGGATATTATTGTTAAAAGCGACAATAACGCTCGGAAAAAGTCGGCTTCGGATATGTCGGTTGACGATCTTTTGAAGCTTATTGAGGACGAAAAGAAAAAGCTTTGATTTCAAAGGCGTACTGCTGTCTGCGGTACGCCTTTTTGTAATGTATTGATTGTCATTATTTATACAAGACTATAATGCAGCGGTCTGTTCTGTTTTCTGGCAGAAGAAAAAACAGATGGGTTTCTTAGCAGTAAAATAAAAATATAGACGCAAAGCGGTTGACTTTTTACGAAAATATGGATATAATAAAAACATATATGATTTTGTGAGGTTAAAAAATGAAGAAAAATAAACGGTTTATAGTTTTTTTGCTTATGATGACGATCGTTACCGGAGGATTTTCGCTGTCGCTCATGCTGTTCAATGTTGCCAGAGAGCAGAATAATACCTATGTTAACATTGATTTTGCAACAATGCGGCTCGTTCAGACGATCGACCCCAAAGAAGGCGATCCTATTGCGATCGTTGACACTACCCTTGGGGAGATACGCTTTGTGCTTTACCCGCAGTATTCTCCGAATGCGGTAAAAAACTTTACCGAGCTTGCAGAAAGCGGCTATTATGATAATACTTATGTTTTCGACGCAAGGAACGGAGCGTATTCGGGACTTGGAGCTAAAACTAAGGACGGCGGCGTTGAGGGCGGTTTCGATCAGCCTCGCGAGCGCGTTCCGCGCGAACTTCATCAGGATCTGTGGCCTTTCCGCGGCGCTGTCTGCATGGTTAATACCGCTTATGAACGAACTTTTAAAGAGAAAATATTCGGCGGCGGCGATTATTACTGCGGAAGTCGGTTTAATATTATAAATTCTATTGCATTCGATGAGGAAAAAACTAAAGAGCTTCGCGAGATATCCGGGGATAATCTTCTTTCCGATACATTTTTGGAAAAGGGCGGAGTACCGAATGTTTCACAGCAAATGACTATAATCGGTCAGACGTACAAGGGATTTGACGTAGTGGACGCTCTTGCTTCTCTTGAATCAAAATCAAACGGCACATATCTTACGCCTAATGAGGAAATAATGATAAAATCGGTGAAAATTTCAACATATTCTTCTGAGGATGATAAAAAATAAGCTTTGAAATAATTATTATTAATTATTTTTCTGTACTGTGAAGTTTTGTACAGGATTTAATCAGTGCTTTCTTAATTTTGCAGGCAGTGCTTTGAGGATTAGTATAAATTTACAAAATTGAGCCAAAACTATTTACAAAAGGAAATTTTTGTAGTATAATGGTTGGGTTGGGTTATTGTGGAATTGAACGTCCTGTAAAAATTTGCTTTAAAAGGAGTTTGATCTATGTTTAAAAGAATTATAGCTGCGATGCTTTGCAGTGTTATTATCTCATCAGCCTGCTGTTCATGCGGTGCGCAGAAAAGCGTCAGCACAACAGGCTCGCCTAACAACAAGGCTTCCGATAATACCGAAGCTTCTTCAAATGTGAGCAGCGATGAGGTGGCAAATTTTACCGCTCCCGAAAAGGGCGATAAGATCGTTACAATAAATATTAAGGGCTATGGCGCTGTAAAAATCAGGCTTTTCCCTGAATACGCCGAAAAGGGCGTTGAAAATTTCCTCGGACTTGCCGAAAAAAAATATTACGATGACGTTATATTTCATCGTGTCATAAAAGACTTTATGATCCAGGGCGGAGACCCTCAGGGTACAGGAATGGGCGGCGAATGCATCTGGGGCAGCAAGTTCGACGGCGGCACTGATCCGCGCCTTATCAACTGTTCGGGCGCTGTTGTTTATGCAAACAGCGGTTCTACCGCTACAAACGGCAGCCAGTTCTATATCGTTACCGGTACAAAATATGATGACGCGGGTCTTGACGAAATAGCTGCGAGATACGGCAAAAAATTCTCTGATAAGGCTAAGGAAATATATAAAACAGCCGGTGGCGCTCCGTGGCTTGACGGCGGGTATACCGTGTTCGGACAGGTCATCGACGGTCTCGACATTGTTTTTAAGATCCAGAATGTTGAAGTTAATTATGATAAAACCGTTGGTCCTGAATACAAGCCTCTTAAAGATGTTGTTATCGAATCCGTTACAGTAAGCGAATACAACGGCGAAGAAATTAAATGGTACATGGATGATTATAAATAAGGCAGCGTAAATAAATGCGAATTTTGATTCGGCTAAAAGCACTTTCTGCAATTTAGCAGGAATTATGTTTTCTTTAATCTCTGTTAAGCGTAGAAGTCTCTGAATCCATATTGCAAGTTTTTACCCCTTTATGGGGTGGAAACTTGCGGCTAATGGGTTTCCAAAGGGCGTATCTGCCCTTTGGCAGGGGATTTAAAGGGGGACAGCGTCCCCTTTCCTAAAGTTGCAGATAGCTGCAAAACAAAAGAAAGAACTCGGAAGCAGATAAAAAGATTTTTCCGAAAAATTAAGGAGAGAATTCATTTGGATAAATTTATTATTAAGGGCGGACGGAAGCTTTACGGTGAAGTAACTATAAGCGGCGCTAAAAATGCCGCAGTAGCTATTCTTCCTGCTGTGATTTTGTCGGACGAGCCGTGTGTTATCGAGAATGTCCCCTCTATCAGCGATGTGAACATCTGTCTGCGCATTCTCAGCGAAATGGGCGCTGATGTGCAGAATATTGATAAAAATGTCTACAGGATCGACCCTACGGGTATCGACCGCTTCTGCGTTCCCTATGAGACCGCCAGAAAAATGAGAGCTTCCTATTATTTCCTCGGCGCTCTGCTTGGAAAGTTCAACAAGGCAAGAGTATCTATGCCGGGCGGCTGTCCCCTCGGTGACCGTCCCATTGACCAGCATCTTAAAGCCTTTTCGGCTCTCGGTGCGGATTATACACTCAGTCAAGGAATGATAGACCTCAAAGTTCAGCGGCTTATCGGCAGTCAGATTTTTCTTGACGTTGTTTCTGTCGGAGCAACGATGAACGCTATGCTTGCCGCTGTAAAGGCAGACGGTCTTACAATTATTGAGAATGCCGCAAAAGAGCCGCATATCGTTGATCTCGCGAATTTCCTTAATTCTATGGGAGCAAATATCATGGGAGCAGGTACGGACGTTATCAAGATTCGCGGCGTTGAGAGGCTTCACGGTACGAATTATGCCGTAATTCCCGACCAGATAGAGGCGGGGACGTTTATGATAGCCGCTGCCGCTACAAAGGGCGACGTGCTTATCAAGAATATTATCCCGAAGCATTTGGAATCCATAACGAAAAAGCTTGAAAAGATCGGCGTAAATATCGAGCAGTATGACGACAGTCTCCGCGTATGGTGCGATGGTCCTCTTGTAAAGGCAAATGTCAAGACTACTCCTCATCCCGGCTTTCCTACCGATATGCAGCCGCAGATCGCTACGCTGCTCACTCTTGCAGAGGGCACGAGCATCGTTACGGAGGGCGTTTGGGAACAGCGTTTCCGTTATGTTGACGAATTAAGACGAATGGGCGCGAATATTACCGTAAACGGCAAGGTTGCTCTTATCGAGGGTACGGGAAATCTTATGGGAGCTCCCGTGAAAGCCTGCGATCTCAGAGCCGGCGCAGCTCTTATTATTGCAGGTTTAGCTGCTCAGGGTGTTACCGAAATCGAGGATATTTTCCATATCGAACGTGGCTATGACTGTATGGAGGGCAAGCTGCGTGCGCTTAATGCTGAGATCGAGAAAGTCAGCGTTCCCGATAAGGCGGCGAACAAGACTGACAAGAAAGCTGCTGTTTAAATTAAAATCAGGGGTTGCTGTATGCTGCGGCAG
>ULRD01024202.1_pt1 | contig 51774 bp, 47 predicted proteins | sample 1955181 | NCBI WGS metagenome assembly ULRD01 (sample SAMEA4835675, study PRJEB28245) | human gut metagenome | biome: gut microbiome; material: fecal sample | place: Denmark | collected 2008
CCGATAACGCCCTTTTATGTACCGATAAAGGCCCTTAATGTACCAATAGAAATCAGAATTTTGACCGGATCTGTCCTTCTGCGGCGGACAGGATGTCGTCGGTGTCCTCGCCCAGGGTCTGGCGCAGCCATTTCTCCTCGCTGAGGGTGCCCTCCACATGGGGTACCCGGAACGCACCCGCGTCGCAGCCCAGACCAATAAGCCCACCTAAATTTGCAACCTTTCGGATATTTTCCTGGGCCGACCGGAGGATGCGCTCCGCTACCTCATCCGGAAACCGTCCACTGCCGATGAGATTGCCGATGGTGGACAGGGTGGGCACCCACACCGCGCGGCTCTCTGCCAGAATATGGCAGGCATCATCGTCCAGGTATGCTCCGTGCTCGATGCTGTCAACGCCCGATAATACGGCGTTTTTCACCGCATCTGTCCCGTTGCAGTGTGCCATGACGGCGTATCCTATGTCGTGGGCGGCGGCGATGAGGTCATGCATTTCTTCCCCTGTCAAAGGCTCTTCTGTCAGCCGCCTGTAGACAGAAAAATCCATTAATCCCGATACCATCAGCTTGATGAAATCCGCCCCCGCCGCCTTTGCCTCAGCCAATAATGCGCGGTATTCCGCGAAATCTGACCATCCCCGGCCGATGAAGCTGCCGTAGTGGCCCTTTTTGTAGATGGGGAACGCCGGGGTGCGGTAGGTGATGCCGTATTCCGGCGCCAGCTCCCTGGCCCGCAGGCACACGCCGAACCGGTCGCCGCCGTCCCGGAGATACGAAATATCGGCATTTTTATAGGCGGAAAGCCGATTTCTGATCAGAATATCGTCCGGCTCCGGCTGGTGCTCGGCGATGGCGGCCTTCCAGTCCGTACCGGACAACAGCATGTGGATATGTAAGTCAGCAAACATGGGGGAGTCTCCTTGTAAAACCAAAGCGGCAGGGAGCCTGCCGCTTTGAGGTCATTTGGTTTCTTCAACTGCTGAAATGACATCGCCCAGCAGGTAGAGGGAACCGTAGCACAGCACGGTGCCGTCCTTACCGGCGTGGTCGATGGCCAGGCGGACGCCGTCGGCCACGGAATCACAGGCCGTCACCGGCTTTCCGAAGCTGGCCAGGTATTTCGCCAGCTCCTGGGCCGGCAGGGCGCGGGGGTTGTCCGGCGTGACAGTGATGAACTCCACGGCGTGATCCGCCACGCTGCGGTACATGCAGTGATAGTCTTTATCGCTCAGCACGCCGGTCAGTACTGTCAAGGGGCGGTTCGGCAAATAATCCGCGATATTTTGGGCCAGGGCCTGAATACACTGGGGATTGTGGCCGCCGTCAATGAGGAACAGGGGATCCCGGCGGATGATCTGGAACCGTCCGGGCCAGGTGACGTGGGACAATCCCCGGCGGATGTCCGCCTCGGTGATCTGCCAGCCCCGCTTCTGCAGCACGTCCAGCGTGGTCAGGGCCACGGCGGCGTTGTGGAGCTGGTGCTCACCCAGCAGGGGCAGGTGCAGCGCTTCCCGGCCACCGAAGTCGAAGACCTGGCCCTCCAGCGAGTGGGAGCGCAGGTGCAGTCCGGTGAAATCCACCTTGTGGAGCGTGGCGCCCACCTCGCGGCAGCGCTGCTCCACCACGGCCTCTACGCCGTCGGTAGAGCGGTACAGCACCGCGTCGCAGCCGGGCTTGATGATGCCGCTCTTGGTGGCGGCGATCTTCTCCAGCGTGTCGCCCAGCACCTCGGTATGATCCAGGCCGATGTTGCACAGCACGGCGGCCTCCGGCGCACCGATGACATTGGTGGCGTCGAATTCGCCGCCCATGCCCACCTCGCACACCACGATGTCGCACTTGCGGCGGGCAAACCACGCGAAGGCAATGGCAGTGACCATCTCAAACTCGGTGGGCTGCTCGAAGATGCTGTCGGCCAGGGGCTTGATCTCCTCGGTGATCCGGCACAGCTCGTCGTCGGGGATCATCTCACCGTTGATCTGCATCCGCTCGTTGAAGCGGACGATGTAGGGTGAGGTATAGAGGCCCGTGCGGTAGCCCGCCTGCCGCAGCACCGAGGCCACCATGGCGCAGGTGGAGCCCTTGCCGTTGGTGCCGGTGACGTGGACGAACTTCAGCGTCCGCTCCGGGTGGCCCATCTTGTCCAGCAGGGCGCTGATGCGCTCCAGGCCGGGGATGCTGCCCTTCCAGCAGACGGCGTGTATGTAATGTAAGGCTTCTTCCAGTGTCATTGACCTGACACTCCTTTCTGTGCCGGTTGGGCGGCGGTGGGCCACACACCGGCGGCGGTGAATACGCGGGAGCGGCACAGCACCCACACCAGCAGCACATCCAGCACGCCGGTGACGGCAAACTGCACGCTGCGGGTGGCCAGCTTCGTCACGAAGAAGGCCAGCTTGCTCTCGCCGCCGTAGATAAGGGCCAGCGAGCCGCTCTGATAGAGAATGGAACCCAGCACGATGGCCGGGAGAAACGCCACGGCGATCCGGACAGGGGAGACCTTCTGGGTCAGCCAGGGGCGGAACAGCCCGGCGCTGAGGCCGTACAGGATAGGCGGCACGCAGAAGATGGGGTTGTAGCCGTAGGGGGTGAACAGGCACCCGATGAAGTCGGCGGCAAAGCCGGTGAGGGCGCCGGGCAGCGGGCCGAACAGCATGCCTGCGATGAAGATGGGCACCGCCTCGATGGAGAAGCGGGTGGTCTCGTTGGGCATGGGGATCAGCAGACGGGCCAGGATGACGCTGAGCGCGGTCAGCAGGGCGCAGATGGCGATGGAGCGGACGCTCCATCCGGGATTCCGGGGATTTTTGGACATAAAAAAGGCCTCCTAACAAAAATGTGGGAGGAGGTTGGGGAAAGGGTATGCAGTTGTCCCGCGCACGGCGTAACCGTACTCTGCAACAGCGGATGCGAAGATGGCATCGCGGAGCAAGCTCCTTCGTCCGGCGGCAACCTCCCATCCGACCGGCACTTAACGCGCCACTTCTACTCTTGCAGCAAGGGTATGTCCGCAGCAGGAGAAGTGTCCCGGTCTGCGCACACTGACTGTATCATACTAGGGATGGCGGAAAAAAACAAGCAAAAAGAGGTAAAAAATTTATTTTCGTCAACTTGTCAAAAGATTCACATATAGATACGGTGAATTTAACAACATCGTGTAAAGAATCGGCAAGAAGGCCAAAATGAAATGTTCGTTTTGTGAGGTTTGCACGAAATAAAGGTTGACAAAACCGCATGGTTTCAAGTATAATTTCTAATTGTAGAAAAAATAACAATGGGGAAAGGAAAGCGGTGAAAAGCGCCGTGACTGCCCCGGCAAAAGCGCGGTGCGCACGGCCCTGTGGTGTGAAGGCGAACATTGTTGACCTGGACATATAGGGGGCCGTTTTTTTCTTTTTTCAGGGGGCTTGCCATGAAACGGTATGAAGTGGTGCGCGAGATCGCCAACAGCTGCGAGCGCAACCAGATGCGTGACGTGCTGTTCTTCGAGGTGGACACCGACGACCCGGTGGAATGGGTGCGCCGGGAGATCCGCGGCGCGGAGGTACACATCACCGCCGAGGAGGGCCGCCCGGGCGAGATGACCGTGTTCGTGGAGAGCGCGGGCATGTATCAGAAGTTTCTGTTTACGGAGCTGTGAGCGCGTAAGAGTTTTTTGCTCTTTTTGTAGGGGGCGGCGTCCTTGACGCCCCGTTCCCCCTACGAGATGCTTTGATAGACCGGCGGGCCGTCGAGGACGCCGGCCCCTACGCATTGATGATCGAACCAATCCGTGGCTCGCACGGGCCGATGCACCCCAAGGGTACTTGTTCCGCTTCGCTCCACTGCGTGGGTATCGGCCCCTACGACGGAGAATAGCGCCTGCGGCCGCGATCCCCTTGGCAATGAAATCGTCAGATTTCATGCCAGCTTGAGTTTGTATCTATATCCCCTCAGCGGGATCATGATAAATTATGTATGTATTGGATACTAAGGAGGTAACTTATGAGCGTGAAGGACATTTTCAGCAAGAGAGCTGCATTTTCCTTTGAGGTGTTCCCCCCCAAGACGGACGTGGGCATGGAGAAGCTGTGCGGCGCCGGCGGCGTGCTGGATCAGCTGTATACGCTGAATCCCGACTACATCTCCTGCACCTATGGCGCAGGCGGTTCCAACGTGGGCAAGAACCTGGAGGTCCTGGACAAGATCAAGAAGGACGGCAAGTGCACTCCCGTTACCCACTTTACCTGCATCGGCAACACCAAGGAAGGCATCAAGGAGCAGCTGCAGAATTATCTGGATCACGGCATCGACCATATGCTGGCCCTGCGCGGCGACCTGCCCTTCGGCTGGGAAGGCACCGGCGGCGATCTGCACTATGCCACCGAGCTGGTGAAGTTCGTCCGTCAGGAGTTCGGCGATAAGTTCACCATCGCCGTGGCCGGCTCTCCCGAGGGCCACATCGCCTGCCGCTCCCTGGAGGCCGACATCGCCTTCCTGAAGCAGAAGCAGGACAACGGCGCTGACTACATCATGACCCAGCTGTGCTGGGATATGGATCAGTTCCGCTACTGGCTGGACGCCATCCGCGCCGCCGGTATCACCATGCCCGTGGATGTGGGCATCATGCCCATCCTGGATCAGGCCGCCACCATCAATATGGCCCTGAGCCGCAACGGCTGCGTGATGCCCCGCGCCCTGTGCGAGATCATCTCCAAGAACTGGATCTTCCCCAACCCCTTCGTCAAGGATCCCTTTGACGCCGACGTGGAGGGCAAGAAGGCCTCCTTCAAGGCTGCCGGTATCGAGTACACCATCAATCAGATCGACGAGTACCGCGCCTGCGGCGTGGACGGCATCCATCTGTATGCCCTGAACAAGTATGACGACGTGGCCTACATCGCCAAGGCCGCCGGCCTGCTGGATCTGATCTAAATCATTCCATCAACCCCTACGGTCCGCGGGGAGCGAACCTCCCCGCGGACCACGCAAAGGATGAATCGAAACTATGGGAAAAACACATATCATTGCAGTGGCAGGTAAGGGTGGCGTCGGCAAAACGACCACCTGCGGCATGATGATCGACTATCTGTGCAAGGCGGGGAAGGGCCCGCTGCTGGTAGTGGACGCCGACGCCAACTCCAATCTGAATGAGGTGCTGGGCGTGGAGGTGGAGACCACCCTGGGCGACATTCGCGAGGAGATGGCCCAGGCCGAGAAGAACGGCACCGTGCCGCCCAGCATGACAAAGGCCGATTACGCCGAGATGAAGTTCAGCTCCGCGCTGGTGGAGGAGGACGACTATGACATGCTGGTCATGGGCCGCACACAGGGCAAGGGCTGCTACTGCTTTGTCAACGGCGTACTGAAGACCCAGATCGACAAGTATGTCGGCAACTACAAATATATGGTCATCGACAACGAGGCCGGGCTGGAGCATATCAGCCGCGGCACCCTGCCTCATGTGGACACCATGCTGCTGATCTCTGACTGTTCACGGCGGGGTATCCAGGCAGCGGGCCGTCTCGCCGAGATGATCCGTGACCTGGAGCTGAAGCCAGGCGTCATGAAGCTGATCGTCAACCGCGCGCCCAACGGGGAGCTGAACCCCGGCGTGGCGGAGGAGATCGAAAAATACCACCTGGAGCTGGCAGGCGTACTGCCCCAGGATGAAACGGTTTACGCCTTTGATTGCGAAGGAAAGCCCAGTTCCCAGGTGCCCGACGACGCGCCGGTGAAAAAGGCGCTGGCCGGGATCATCAAGGAACTGAATCTGTAGAAAAAGACAACAAAAAACATCAACAAGGGGGATTTGTCAAGATGTCTTTCGTTCCCAAGAAGCAAGCCTACAACGCCCACATCAATGAGGTGGTTCTGGGTGTTGGCGAAAAAGCGGTGGCCATCGGCGGCCAGAACGTGCTGGCGTTCCACACGTTTGACGGCGAGATCACCAACGCGCCCAAGATCGGCGTGGAGCTGACCGATGCCGGTATGGCCATGTGCACCATGCCCGGCGAGCAGAAGTTCTATGACGGCTGCGCCACCGTGGCCGACATGGCCAAGCGCGCCGCCACCATGGAGGGTGCTTCCTTTATCTGCCTGCACCTGGAGGGTGCCGACCCCAACGGCGAGAACAAGTCCGTTGACGAGTGCGTGGAGCTGGCCAAGTCCGTGGCCGACGCCACCGATATGCCGCTGGTGATCATGGGCTGCAAGAATATCGAGAAGGATACCGAGCTGTTCAACAAGATCGCCGAGGCGCTGGCCGGTAAGAACATTCTGGTGCTGTCCGCCCGCGATGAGAACTATAAGGCCATCGGTGCCGGCGCCGGTCTGGCTTACGGCCAGAAGGTGGGCGCTGAGTCCGCCGTGGATATCAACCTGGCCAAGCAGCTGAACACCGTTATGACCCAGCTGGGCGTCAACGCACAGTCCATCGTTATGAACATCGGCTCCGCCGCTGCCGGTTACGGCTTCGAGTATGTGGCCTCCACGCTGGATCGCGTGAAGGACGCCGCCCTGAGCCAGTCCGACGCCATGCTGCAGATGCCCATCATCACCCCTGTGTCCGCCGACACCTGGGGCGTGAAGGAGTCCATCATGCCCGAGGCTGACATGCCCGAGTGGGGCTCTCAGGAAGAGCGCGGCATCGAGATGGAGATCGTCACCGCTGCCGCCGTGCTGGCCAGCGGCTCCGACGCCGTCATCATGCGCCACCCCGAAGCCATCCGCACCATCGCCGCTATGATCGGCGAGTTGGTCTGACGCGGAAAGGAGGAACCAAACAATGGCTGTTAAAGGTTTAGATATTTTCAAGCTGTCTCCCAAGAAGAACTGCAAGGAGTGCGGCGTTCCCACCTGTATGGCATTCTGCATGAAGGTGGCCCAGGGCGCTCTGCCCATCGAGAAGTGCCCCTATATGTCCGACGAGGCCATCGCCCTGCTGAGCGAGGCCACCGCGCCTCCCATGAAGTCCATCGAGGTGGGCGGCATGAAGCTGGGCGGCGAGACCGTCATGATGCGCCATGAGAAGACCTTCGTCAACCGCAACCGCTTTGCCGTGTCCCTGTGCACCTGCATGGACGACGCCGCTGTGGATGCCAAGATCGCCGAGATGAAGGCCGTGGATTACGAGCGTATCGGTGAGCGTGAGTATGTGGAGTTCCTGCTGGTTCACGACGGCGGCGACGGCGCACGTCTGGCCGAGCTGTGCAAGAAGGCTGCCGCTGCCGAGCGTGCCGTCATCATCGACACCGAGAGCGTGGACAACGCCAAGCTGGCCCTGGCCGCCATCGGCGACACCAAGCCCGTGCTGAACGGCGCCAACAAGGATAACTACGAGGCCATGAGCGCCCTGGCTGTGGAGGCCGGTGTGGTGCTGGGCGTCAAGGGTGCCGATCTGGCCGAGATCCACGACACCGTGGCCGCGCTGGAGAAGCTGGAGAACAAGAATCTGGTCATCGACGTGACCGGCGCCACCATCAAGGAGACCTTTGCCAACGCCGTGCTGGTGCGCCGCACCGCCCTGAAGGACGGCGACCGTACCTTCGGTTATCCCTCCATCGTCAACCTGGCCAAGCTGTGCAAGGGCGACGTGCATATGGAGACCGCGCTGGCTTCCGTGTTCACCATGAAGTACGGCTCCATCGTGGTGATGGAGACCATGCGCTATGCCGAGGCTCTGCCCCTGTACGGCCTGCGCCAGAACGTGTTCACCGATCCTCAGAAGCCCATGAAGGTGGAGCCGGGCATCTATCCCATCAACGGCGCGACCTCCGACGATCCCTGCGCCCTGACCGTGGACTTTGCCCTGACCTACTTCCTGGTGTCCGGCGAGCTGGAGCGCTCCAAGGTGCCCATCAACCTGCTGATCACCGACGCGTCCGGCATGTCCGTGCTGACCGCGTGGGCCGCCGGTAAGTTCTCCTCCGGCTCCATCAAGAAGTTCTTTGATGAGTACGACATCGCCGGTAAGATAAACAACCGCACCCTGATCATCCCCGGCAAGGCCGCCGTGATGAAGGGCGACATTCAGGATAAGCTGCCTGACTGGAACGTGGTGGTCGGTACCCGCGAGGCCGTGGAGCTGGTGAAGTACCTGCGCGACGGCGAGTACATCAAGGCCGCCGAGGCTGTGGCCGCCTCCAAGAAGCCCGCCGAGGAGAAGAAGGTCGTGGACACGGACGCTCCTCTGGACTTCGAGAAGATCGCGCTGTCCATTCCCAAGATCGACGTGGTGGACATGGGCGTCACCTACAAGCAGCGTGACCCCAACTCCCCCAAGTTCGTCACCATCGGCGAGCGCATCCACTGCATCAGCCCCGTGATCCGCGAGGCCATGAACACCATGAATCCCGAGCCCATCCTGAAGCGTGCCGCCGAGCAGATCAAGGCCGGCGCCACCTATCTGGACGTCAACATCGGCCCTGCCGAGTCCAACGGCCCCGAGCTGATGACCTGGGCGGTCAAGCTGCTGCAGGAGAACTTCAACAATGTGCCTCTGGCTCTCGATACCGCCAACAAGAAGGCCATCGAAGCCGGTATCCATGTCTATAACCGCACCAACGGCAAGCCCATCGTCAACTCCGCCGATGCCGGCTCCCGTATCTCCAACATCGATCTGGCTGCCGCCAACGACGCCATCGTCATCGCCCTGTGCTCCGCCGACGGTATCGCCAAGGATAACGAGGAGCGCATGATGCACTGCCACCACATGCTGGAGCGCGGCCTGAGCCTGGGCATGGATGCTTCCGACCTGTGGTTCGACCCCCTGTTCCTGGTGGTCAAGGGCATGCAGGATAAGCAGATGGACGTGCTGAACGCCATCAAGATGTTCGCCGACGAGGGCCTGAAGTCCACCGGTGGTCTGTCCAACAACTCCAACGGCGCCCCCAAGGCTGTCCGCCCCATCCTGGACTCCACGCTGGTGGCCATGGCCATGATGCAGGGTCTGACCTCCGCTATCGTCAACCCCAACGATCTGCGGCTGATGGAGACCATCAAGTCCTGCGACATCTTCAAGAACCACGTGCTGTATTCCGACAGCTATCTGGACGAGTAATTCCACAGATTTCTTTTCCCGCCACCGCATCGCGGCGGCGGGAAAAGAAATCCCCGGCGTTTCTCCGCCTTGGGACGGAGGGAGAAAGTGTTGCATATTCTATAAATTTGAAATAGGAGGATCAACATTATGAGCGTATTGACCGACCTGATCTATGGTGGTTCCAACGCCGTGGCCGGCCTGACGGAAGGTGCCGTCAACGACGCGATCGCCAAATACGGCGCAGACAAGGAGATCGCATTCCCTGATACCGCATACTATTTCCCCACCATTTACGCCGCCACCGGCGTGAAGGTGAAAACACTGGGCGACCTGCCCGCCTGCGTGGGCGTGCTGAAAAGCCTGATTACCAATCAGGAGGATCTGGGTCAGGCGCTGAACGCGGGCCTTGCCACCGCCGTGGGCGCTGAGATCCTGGAGGGCCTGAAGTTCGTGGAGCCCAAGGACGCCTACGAGGAGGCGACGGTTCCCGGCATCGGCTTTGTGCCCGATCCCATCATCCGCTCTCTGGGCGTGCCGCTGGTCACCGGCGATATTCCCGGCGTGGCCGTGGTGCTGGGCAAGGCCGAGAATCCTGAGGACGCCGTGAAGGTGGTCAAGGACTATCAGTCCAAGGGCATCATGACCTTCATGGTGGGCGACGTCATCGAGCAGTGCGCCGAGGGCGGCGTGAAGATGGGTCTTGAGTTCCGCGTGATCCCGCTGGGTCATGACGTGACCGCCGTCATCCACGTTGTCACCGTGGCCATCCGCGCGGCGCTGATCTTCGGCAACGTGCAGCCCGGCGACCTGCCCGGCCTGCTGGCCTATACCAAGGAGCGCGTGCCCGCCTTCGTCAACACCTTCGGCGCCATCGACAGCGTGGTGGTCTCCGCCGGTGCCGGCGCCATCGCGCTGGGCTTCCCCGTGGTGGTGGACATCGACCTGGGCGAGAATCAGGTGCCCGGCGCGCTGGAGTCCGTGCTGGATCACGGCGAGACCGTGAAGCGCTCTCTGGAGCTGCGCAACATCAAGATCAAGTCCAAGGAACTGCCCATCCCCGTGGCCTTCTCCGCCGCGTTCGAGGGCGAGATCATCCGCAAGGCCGACGTGAAGGCTGAGTTCTGGTCCGCCAAGAACCCCACCTGCGAGCTGGTCCTGATGAAGGATGCCGACGAGGTGGAGGATCACAAGATCACGCTGATCGGCCCGGACATCGACTCCGGCGATCTGGAATATGCCATGGGCACCTTTATCGAGGTGTACGGCAAGAAGATGCAGCCCGACTTCGAGTCTGTCATCGAGCGTAAGATCCACGCATGGTTCAACTACATGGAGGGCGTGATGCACACCGGCCAGCGCAACCTGCTGCGCGTCCGCGTGTCCAACGACGCCTTTGACAAGGGCCTGCGCATGAAGGACTTCGGCGAGGTGCTGTACCATATGATTATGGATGAGTTCGACGCCGTTGTGGATAAGTGTCAGATCACCCTGATCACCGACGCGGCCGAGACCAAGAAGCTGCTGGATGAGCAGGCAATGCCCCGCTACAACATGCGTGACGACCGTCTGGCCTCCATGTCCGACGAGTCCGTGGATCAGTTCTATACCTGCATCCTGTGCCAGTCCTTCGCCCCCGCCCACTGCTGCGTGGTCACCCCCGAGCGTCTGGGCCTGTGCGGCGCCGTGTCCTGGCTGGATGCCAAGGCCACCTATGAGCTGAACCCCAACGGCCCGTCCCAGCCCATCGAAAAGACCGGCTGTCTGGACGAGCGCACCGGCTCCTATGAGTCCGTCAACGAGATGGTGAAGAACGCCACGCACGGCGCGGTGGAGTCCGTCACCCTGTACTCCATTCTGGAGGATCCCATGACCTCCTGCGGCTGCTTCGAGTGCATCTGCGGCATCGAGCCTATGTCCAACGGCTTCATCGTGGTGAACCGCGAGTACAGCGGTACCACCCCCGTAGGCATGACCTTCGGCGAGCTGGCCTCCTGCACCGGCGGCGGCGTTCAGACCCCCGGCTATATGGGCCATGGCCGCCACTTCATCGCCTCCAAGAAGTTCATCCACGCCGAGGGCGGCATCGAGCGCATCGTGTGGATGCCCAAGGAGCTGAAGGACGACATCGCCGAGCGCCTCAACAAGACCGCCAAGGAGCTGTATGGCATCGACAACTTCAGCGACATGATCGCTGACGAGACCATCTGCACCGACTGCGACGAGCTGATGAACTTCCTGACGGAGAAGAATCATCCCGTGCTGGGCATGGAGCCCCTGATGTAACCAAACCCCTCTGTGAGGGCGGCATCCGCCGCCCTCACAGGAAAACGCGACCCCAAGGAGAACGATATGTATCAGGTCATCTTTACCTTTGAAAACGGCGCGACGCCGGTGACGGCCACCGCCGCGCCCGGCGAAACGCTGCTGGAAACGGCCCGTGCCGCCAATGTGGCCATCGATGCGCCCTGCTCCGGCAACGGCTCCTGCGGCAAGTGCCGTGTGAAGCTGCTGGAGGGCACCGTGGAGGGCCTGCAGACCAGCCACATCACCGATGAGGACTACGCCGCCGGTTGGCGCCTGAGCTGCGCCAGCAAGGTCAGCTCCGATGTGACCGTGATGGTGCCGGACATCGCCTCCGCCTATCAGAGCCGCATGAAGACCGCGGATCTGTCCACCGGCGAGGAGGTGGTCCTCTTCACCCGGCTGGAGGAGGATCTGAAGGCGGCGGGCGTGGATTTCAGCAACGACTTCGTGGAGACGGAGGTCACCATGGAGGAGCCCACGCTGGAGGACACCATGCCCGATACCGAGCGGCTGACCATGGCGCTGGAGGCGGCGCTGGGCTGCGAGAAGGTGCGCCTGAGCTATCCCACGGTACATAAGCTGGCGCGGGTGCTGCGTGAAAGCGGCTTCCATGTGGCCGTGGCCGGTACGCTGCAAGACGGCGTGTTCCAGGCCATGGACGTGCGGAACGCCAATGAGCCCCAGCCCATGTGCGGCCTTGCCATCGACATCGGCACCACCACCGTTTCGGCGGTGATCACCGACCTGAAAACCGGCAAATTGCTGGCCAAGGGCAGCGGCGGCAACGGCCAGATCCGCTACGGCGCGGACGTTATCAACCGCATCGTGGAGCAGGGACGGCCCGGCGGCGTGGAGCGCCTGCAGAAGGCCATCGTGGAGGAGACTCTCCAGCCCCTGACGAAGGCGCTGTGCGTCAGTGCCAAGGTGGACGCCGACCGCATCCTGCGGTGCTGCGTGGCCTCCAACACCACCATGAACCATCTGCTGCTGGGCGTGGACGCCGATCCTGTCCGCATGGAGCCTTACATCCCCACCTTCTTCCACTGGGACGGCCTGAAGGCCGGTGACATCCGGTTCGTGGCCAACCCCGACGCCAAGGTGGTGCTGGCACCCAATATCGGCTCCTATGTGGGCGGCGATATCACCGCCGGTACGTTGACCAGCCGCATCTGGGACAAGGACGAGTTCTCGCTGTTCATCGACCTGGGCACCAACGGCGAGATCGTGTTCGGCAACCGGGACTTCATGATGTCCTGCGCCTGCTCCGCAGGCCCCGCCTTTGAGGGTGGCGACATCTCCTGCGGCATGCGCGCCACCGACGGCGCAGTGGAGGCCGTGACCATCGACCGGGAGACGCTGAAGCCTACCCTGTCCATCGTGGGCAAGGACGGTCAGAAGCCGGTGGGCATCTGCGGCAGCGGCATCATCGACGTGATCGCCGAGCTGTACCGCACCTCCGCCATCTCCGCCAAGGGTCACTTTGTGCGGGAGAACCGCCGTATCCTCCGGGATGAGCACGGCATGGGCCGCTATGTGCTGGCCTTCAGCAATGAGAGCGACACCGGCCGGGAGATCGCCATTACCGAGGTGGATATCGAGTGCTTCATCCGGGCCAAGGGCGCCATTTTCTCCGCTATCCATATCATGCTGTCCTCTCTGGACATGGACGTATCCGTGCTGGAGCACATCTATGTGGCGGGCGGCATCGGCAGCGGCATCAACATGGAGAACGCCGTGCGCATCGGTATGTTCCCGGATGTGGATCGTGCGCTGTTCCAGTATATCGGCAACTCCTCGCTGGCGGGCGCTTACGCGCTGGCGCTGTCCAACGCGGCGGAGGAAAAGGTACACGAGCTGGCCAGCAACATGACGTATCTGGAGCTGTCCACCGAGCCGAAGTACATGGAGGAATTTGTGGCGGCCTGCTTCCTGCCCCATACCAACAAGGAGCTGTTCCCGTCCAGCGTACAGGAGTGACCGATGGAGATACAAAACAACAAGGAAGAGGTGCCGTTTTCCCATTACCTGGCACTTTTTGAGAAGCTTGACCCACAGGAGGCGGCAAAGCGCTGCGGCGTGTCCTTCGAGGACGGCTGCTTTACGGTACAGCTATTGAACAGCACCTACCGTATCGCGTGGCCGGAATACGTCATCACGGCGGATCGGGAGGATGCCTTCGCCCTGACGAATCTGCCCTGCCAGACCTTTTTGCTGCGGTATCTGCTGGAAGGACGGCAGGCGGCACTGTCGCTGGGCTATAAGACCTTCCGGGAGATGCCCTGGGGCGAGCTGTACATCACGCCCTATACGGGCCGCTGCCTGACACGGGCGGCCTTCACCTTCGGCACCCAGGTGCCCGCCTTCGCCGCCGCCTGTGAGCGGATGGGCGGAGAGAAGCTGCCCCACGGTGACGCGGGCTATGGCTTCGGCTTCCTGGGCGGCTACCGGATGCAGATCATGATCTACGCCGGGGACGAGGAATTCCCGCCCTCCAGCCAGATCCTGTACTCCGACAATTTTGCCTCCGGCTTTTCGGCGGAGGACCGCGTGGTGGCGGGGGATATTCTCATCTCCGCCATCCGACAAGAGATGAAAAGGAAATAAACAGAATGAGCTTTACCTATCTGAACCTGCAGGGCAAGCTGGAGCATGTGGATGTGACGGCGGAGGATATCGACCGCCAGCTGCAGCGCCTCCTGCAGGCCAATCCCCGTATCGTGCCCGTTGTGGGCCGCGCCGCCGCCGCGGGCGACGAGTTGGTGCTGGACTATGCCGGATTTTCCGAGGGCGTCCAGTTTCCCGGCGGCACCGCCCAGAAGCAGACCCTGACCCTGGGCAGCGGCATGTTCATCCCCGGCTTTGAGGAGCAGTTGGTGGGCGCCAACATCGGCGACGATGTGACCGTTACCGTCACGTTCCCCACCGAGTATCACGCCCCGGAGCTGGCGGGCAAGCCCGCCGAGTTCCACTGCCACGTCCACGAGATCCGCACCCACTCCAGCTATGAGCTGGACGACACCTTCGCTAAGGAGATCGGCCAGTGCGACACCATGGAGCAGATGCGCCAGAACATGGGCCGCGCCCTGCAGGACTACTATAACGAGCGGGCCGAGCAGGAGCTGCGCTGGCAGCTGATGCATCAGGCCGCCGCCACCGTGGAGGAGCAGCCCTCTGACGAGGAGCTGGACCGTATGGTGGAGGCCCAGATGGAGACCCTGACGGCCCAGTTGGCCCAGAAGGGCCTGACGCTGGAGGCCTATTGCCAGTTCACCGGCAGCGACGAGAAGAAGCTGCGGGAGGATATGCGTCCCGATGCGCTGGAGGCCTTCCGCACCCAGAAGGCGGTGGAGAAGATCGCCGAGCTGGAGAACCTGACCGTCACCGAGGAGGAGATGAACGCCGCCATCGAGCGGATCTGCGCCGACAACCACATGAGCGCGGAGGATCTCAAGCCCTATTTTGACAACGGCTTCCTGACCGTTGTCCGCCAGCAGATGCTGCGGGATAAGGCCACCGAGGTGGTGCGCCGCAGCGCCCAGATCACCCAGTGACCCCCGGCGCACAGGGCGCCGCAGGATACATTCATTCATTATTCAGGGACGACCTGAGGATAACAAGGAGGATAACCCATGGCAATCGAATTCAAAGACGGCAAGTATGTAGACGCCAACGGCCACGTGACGCTGGATCCCACCATCTATAAGGACTGGCAGATCGCGGAAGAGGCGGAAAAGGCACTGCCCCCCGTGGAGTATTTCCGCGAGAAGCTGGGCCTGCTGCCTGAGGAGATCATTCCCTACGGCAAGACCCCTAAGATCGACTTCATCAAGGTCATGAACCGCCTGAAGGATAAGCCCGACGGCAAGTTCATCGAAGTCACCGCCATCACCCCCACCCCCTTCGGCGAGGGTAAGTCCACCGTGTCTCTGGGCCTGATCGAGGGTCTGGGCAAGCTGGGCCTGAACGTAGGCGGCGCCCTGCGTCAGCCCTCCGGCGGCCCCACCATGAACGTCAAGGGTACCGCCGCAGGCGGCGGCAACGCCCTGCTGATGCCCATGACCGAGTTCTCTCTGGGCCTGACCGGCGACATCAACGACATCATGAACGCCCACAACCTGGCCATGGTGGCCCTGAACGCCCGTATGCAGCACGAGCGCAACAACAACGACGAGTGGCTGGCCGCCAAGGGTCTGAAGCGTCTGGACATCGACCCCAAGCGCATTGAGATGGGCTGGGTCATGGACTTCTGCGCCCAGGGCCTGCGCAACATCATCATCGGCATTGGCGGCCGTCTGGACGGCTTCATGATGGAGTCCAAGTTCGGCATCGCCGTGGGCTCTGAGCTGATGGCCATCCTGGCTGTGGCCCGCGACCTGAAGGATCTGCGTGAGCGTATCGGCAAGATCGTTGTGGCTTACTCCCGCAGCGGCGAGCCCGTCACCTGCGAGGATCTGGAGGTTGCCGGCGCTATGACCGCCTGGATGCGCAACACCATCAACCCCACCATGTGCTATTCCGTGGAGCACCAGCCTGTTCTGGTCCACGCCGGTCCCTTCGCCAACATCGCCATCGGCCAGTCCTCCGTCATCGCTGACCGTCTGGCCCTGAAGCTGTTTGATTACCATGTTACCGAGTCCGGCTTCGCCGCCGACATCGGCTTCGAGAAGTTCTGGAACGTCAAGACCCGCCTCAGCGGCCTGACCCCCAACGTGTCCGTGCTGGTTGCCACCGTCCGCGCCCTGAAGATGCACGGCGGCGGCCCGAAGGTTACCCCCGGCGCACCTCTGCCCAAGGAGTACACTGAGGAGAACCTGGAGCTGCTGGAGAAGGGTACCTGCAACCTGTTCCACCATGTGAACACCATCAAGAAGTCCGGCATCAACCCCGTGGTCTGCATCAACCGCTTCTATACCGATACCGACGCCGAGATCGCCCTGCTGAAGAAGCTGTGCCAGGAGCGCGGTATCCGCTGCGCCGAGTCCAACCATTGGCGCTTCGGCGGCGAGGGCGCCATCGAGCTGGCCAAGACCGTTGTGGAGGCCTGCGAGGAGCCCGTGAACGTCAAGTTCCTGTACGATCTGGATATGCCTCTGCGTCAGCGCGTTGAGCTGATCGCCAAGGAGGTCTACGGCGCTGACGGCGTGGATTGGGCGCCTCTGGCGGTGGAGAAGGCCAAGCGCTTCGAGAGCGATCCCAAGTACGCCGATTACTGCACCATGATGGTCAAGACCCATCTGTCCCTGTCCGACGATCCCACCAAGAAGGGCGTGCCCACCGGCTGGCGTCTGGCTGTCCGCGACATTCTGGAGTACGGCGGCGCCAAGTTCCTGTGCCCCATGGCCGGTACCATCTCCATGATGCCTGGCACCGCGGCCAACCCCGCCTATCGCCGCATCGACGTGGACACCGAGACCGGCAAGGTCAGCGGCCTGTTCTAAGAGCGGACGAGAACTCTGCGAGGCTTTTTAGGACGTATTAAGGCTATTTTCGGATACTTAAATGCAAGAAAGCTCCGGCGGCTTCAAGCCGCCGGAGCTTTTCCCGTCAGCTACCTGCATGATGAAGAAAGACGTTACCATCGATTATTTTGATCCCGCCCGCACCACGCTGACCAGGCGGGACAGCCTGAACATCCTGCTGATTGCCAGCAACCACACCGATACGCCCCTGTGCCCGGAAATCACCATCTACGGCGACGACGGAGAGCAAACGGTGCCTCTGTACAGCCGGGCACAGCCGCTGCCGGGTCATGGACACGAGCACCTGTACTTCCGTCTGCCGGAAGGCTGGGCACAGGCGATGGCAGGCGCGGAGGAGGTACGGCTGTTTGCCGCAGCGGGCGATGTGACGGGCAAGGAAAAAAGCAAACTGCTCTTTTTGACAGATTGATTTGAGAAAACGAGGAGAGAACTATGGATTATACCACCAAATCCTGCCGTGAATTTGTCACGGTTCTGGCTTCCAACGAGCCTGCTCCCGGCGGCGGCGGCGCGTCCGCGCTGGTGGCCGCCATCGGCACCGCCCTGGGCAACATGGTCGGCTCTCTGACCGTGGGCAAAAAGAAGTATGCCGACGTGGAGGCGGAGATCATCGCCCTGCAGAAGAAGTGCGACGCCCTCCAGACCGAGCTGCTGGATCAGGTGCCCGCCGACGCCGAGGGCTTTATTCCCCTGGCCAACGCCTACGGCATCCCCAAGGACGATCCCGACCGGCCCCGCATCATGGAGGAGGCCACCATCACCGCCTGCCAGGTGCCCATGCACATCATGGAGCTGTGCTGCGAGGCCATCGATGCCATCGAAGTGTTCGCCGCGAAGGGCTCCCGCCTGGCGGTGTCCGACGCGGGCTGCGGCGCTACCATCGTGAAGGCGGCATTGCAGGCGGCGTCCCTGAACGTGTTCATCAACACCAAGACTTTGCAGAATCGCGAGGTGGCGGAGGAGATGAATACCAAGTGTCTGACCATGCTGGACGTGTACGGCAAGAAGGCCGACGGCATTTTTGAGACCGTCAAGGCCGGTTTCTTCAAATAAGGGAGGAAAAGAATATGGCAAAGCAATTACTGGGTAAAGAAGTCACCGCCGCCATGAACGAGAAGCTGCAGCAGCGTGTGGCGGCGCTGAAGGAAAAGGGCGTGACGCCGAAGCTGGCCATCGTCCGCTGCGGTGAGAATCCCTCCGACCTGTCCTATGAGAAGGGCGCTACCTCCCGTGCCGAGCTGATCGGCGTGGATGTGGTGAAGTTCCTGCTGCCGGAGGACGTGACCAAGGAGGCGCTGATCGCCCAGATCGAGGCCATCAACGCCGACGACAGCATCCATGGCTGCCTGCTGTTCCGCCCTCTGCCCAAGCATCTGAAGGCGGATCAGGACGAGATCTGCAACCATCTGGCTGCCTGCAAGGATATCGACTCCATGACCGACCTGTCCAACGCCGGTGTGTTCATGGGCAAGAAGCTGGGCTTCGCCCCCTGCACCCCTCAGGCCTGCATGGAGATCCTGGACTACTACGGCATCGACTGCACCGGCAAGAAGGCCGTGGTCATCGGCCGCTCTCTGGTAGTGGGCAAGCCCGCCGCCATGATGCTGCTGGGCAAGAACGCCACCGTTACCGTGTGCCACACCAAGACCAAGAACGTGGAGGAAGTGGCCCGCGAGGCTGACATTCTGGTGTCCGCTGCCGGCGTGCTGAAGAGCCTGACCAAGGACTATGTCCGTCCCGGCCAGATCGTCATCGACGTGTCCATGAACTGGGATCCCGACAAGGTGACCTCCAAGGGCAAGGGCGGCATGGCGGGCGACGCCGTGTTCGCCGAGGTGGAGCCCATTGTCGAGGCCATCACCCCCGTGCCCGGCGGCGTGGGCGCCGTGACCACCTCCGTGCTGATTGGTCATGTGGTGGAGGCCGCCGAGCGCACGCTGGCGTAAGGAGGGCTGAGAATGAATCTGTTTGCTCCTGCCGAGATCGCGGCCAACTACGCCGAGGCCGGCGTGAAGAAGAGCAGCCTGCCCGTCAGCAAAATGCTGCTGCTGGGCGTGCTGGCCGGTATGCTGATCGCCTTCCCCTCCTGCGTGACCAATATGGCCAGCTACGGCCTGGACAATAACAGCACCATCCGGGCCATCTCCGGACTGCTGTTCGCCTTCGGTCTGGGCATGGTGATCCTGATCGGCGCGGAACTGTTCACCGGCAATACGCTGATCTTCATCAGTGTGCTGGAGAAGAAGGTGCGCGTGGCCGCCATGCTGAAGGACTGGCTGTTCGTATACATCGGCAACTTCATCGGCTCACTGCTGGTGGCGGTGCTGTGCGCCAAGTTCGGCTGGCTGTCCGCCGGAAGCAACGCCCTGGCCGTGTACGCCATGAAGGTGGCCCTGGGCAAGATGACCATGCCCTTCCAGAATGCCTTTTTCATGGGCTTTCTGTGCAATGTACTGGTGACCATCGGCGTGCTGCTGAGTCTGGGCGCCAAGGACACCATGGGCCGGTTTATGGGCGCGTGGGCCCCGGTGATGTTCTTCGTCACCTGCGGCTTCAACCACTCCATTGCCGACATGACCTACTGCACCATGGGCCTGTTCGCCAAGACCGTACCCGCCTACGCGGCCGCTGCCGCGGAGGCTGGCCTGAATCTGGACGCCCTGACCTGGGGCACCTACTTCACCGGGAATATGATCCCCGTGACGCTGGGCAACATCCTGGGCGGATTGTTCGTGGGCTTTACCATGTGGTTCGGCTTCCTGCGGAAGGCGAAGTAAGAAATAACCGCCATAACCTCCGGCCTGGCCGGAGGTTATGGATTTTGTAAGGAGGCGTTTGCCTTGGACAAGAACGATACGCTGATCCTGTGCTGCGCCTCGGTGCGGCGTCATCTGGACGCGGCACAGCGGAAGATAGGGACGGATTTCCCGGTGCGGGAACTGGCGTGGGAGAACCACAAGGAGCCTGCGGTGATGCACGAGACGCTGCTGCGCACCGTGGCGGAGCTGCCGGAGAACATCACCACGGTGCTGTCCTGCGTGTGCAGCTGCGGCGGCGTGTGGGAGGGCGTGACCCTGCCCTGCCGGGTGGTGCTGCCGAAAATGGACGACTGCGTCACCATGATGCTGCAGACCGACGACACCCTGCGCGCCGACGCCAAGCAGGAGGGCCACATCTACTTCCGGGACTGCGACCGGGGCGAACACTCGGTGGCGGCCTTCAAGGATGAGATCTGCCGCCGGTACGGCATGGAGATCGGTACCTCCATCTTCGGCGGGTTCATGGAGGGCTATCACCACGCCGACATGATCGACACCGGCGTGTACGACTGCTACGCCGAGGACTTCGTGGCGGAGATGCAGCAGTGCGCCGACCTGATCCGCTGCGATCTGGACTATGTGACCGGCAGCAACCGGGTGCTGGAAAATCTGGTGGCCGGACAGTGGAAAACGCAGTTTCTGGTGCTGGAAAAGGGGCATACTGTGAAGGAGACAGACTTCTTCCCGGCGGGTGAGCCGGAACGGCGGCTGCTCTACTAAACAAAGGAGGACAAGACCATGATCATGGACGGCTGTCAGGGAAAGCCCCGCACCCCTACCATCCGGGAGAAAACCTGCCCCGTGTGCGGCAACACCATCGAGATATTCTCCACCGACACCCAGGTGACCTGCGACAAGTGCGGCTTTGTGGCGTATAACGACGCGCTGAGCTGCGTGCAGTGGTGCCAGTATGCCCGCAAGTGCGTGGGCGACGAGATGTATGAGCGGATGATGGAGATCGCCCGCCGCCAGAAGGCGGAGCGCTCCACCAAGGAGGAGCGGGAGATGACCGTTGCGGAGCAGAAGGCGGCATTGCGGAAGAAGCTGCGCACCATGGAGCGGATTTTGCCCCAGAGCTATCGGGACGAGAGCGCCGCGGCCATCTGCCGCCGCGTGACGGAGCTGCCGGAATATCAGGCGGCACAGGTGGTATTCGCCTTTGTGGGCACGGAGCGGGAGATCGACACCACGGCGCTGCTGCGGGACGTGCTGGACAGCGGCAAGACGCTGTGCCTGCCCCGCTGCGGCGCGGTGCACAGCATGGCCCTGTGCCATGTGACATCGCTGGCGCAGTTGAAGCCGGGGGCTTACGGCATTCTGGAGCCGGTGGAGGACTGTTCGCTGCTGACAGTGGAGGACATCGGCTTCGTGGTGACACCGTGCCTTTCCTGCGATATGCGGGGCGACCGGCTGGGACAGGGCGGCGGCTACTACGACCGGTTCTTTGACCGCTATCACGGCCCGGCGGCCCTGCTGTGCCGGGAGAAGCTGCTGTCAGATGAGGTGCCCATGGAGCCCCACGACAAGCGGTTTAATGTTATCGTCACGGAGAAGGACGTGTACCGGGTATAAAAAGAACGCTGTGCAAAGCACAGCGTTCTTTTTATATTTGCTTTTATTTCAGCTCGCCGTTGGCGGCGGCGGTCAGATAGGCGTTGATGAAGCCGTCGATATCGCCGTCCATCACCGCCTGAATGTTGCCCATTTCGTAGCCGGTGCGGGTGTCCTTGGCCAGGGTGTAGGGCATGAACACATAGGAGCGGATCTGGCTGCCCCACTCGATCTTCATTTGCACGCCCTTGATGTCGCTGATCTTCTCGGCGTGCTGCTGCAGCTTCAGCTCCGCCAGCTTGGCCTTCAGCATCTTCATGGCGTTGTCGCGGTTCTGGAACTGGCTGCGCTCCGTCTGGCAGAACACCACGATACCGGTGGGCAGGTGGGTCAGGCGGACGGCGGAGGAGGTCTTGTTGATGTGCTGGCCTCCTGCGCCGGAGGAGCGGCAGGCCTGCATTTCGATCTCGTCGGGACGGATCTCGATCTCGCTGTCGTCGGCCAGCTCCGGCATGACCTCCAGGGCGGCGAAGCTGGTCTGGCGGCGGGCGTTGGCGTCGAAGGGACTGACGCGCACCAGACGATGGACGCCGTTCTCGCTCTTCAGGTAGCCGTAGGCATTCTCGCCCTCAATGAGGATGGTGGCGGACTTGATGCCCGCTTCTTCACCGGCTTCGTAGTCCATCAGCTGATAGGTATAGCCGTGGCGCTCGGCCCAGCGGGTGTACATGCGGTAGAGCATCTCCGTCCAGTCCTGGGCCTCGGTGCCGCCGGCACCGGCGTGGAAGGTGAGGATAGCGTTGTTGGCATCGTACTCGCCGGAGAGCAGAGCGGCCAGACGGCGCTCACTGATCTCCTTCTGGAGCTTCTCGTAGCCCTCCATCACGTCGGGGAGTTGGGAGGCGTCGTCCTCCTCCTGGGCCATCTCGCACAGGGTCAAGGTATCCTCCCACTCGCTGACCAGACGGTCATGCTTCTTGATCTTGTTCTCCAGGCGCTTGATTTGCTGGCTCACCTTCTGGCTGCGCTCCAGATCGTTCCAGAAGCCGTCCTGCTCCGTCTCCTTCTGGAGGGCGGACAGCTCCTCGCGGGCCTTGGGGATGCCCAGGGCCTTTTCCAGCTCGCCCAGGGTGGGCTCCAGCGCCAGCAGCTTCTGCTTATAATCATCGTATTCGATAACGGCCATATGTGTCGATCTCCTTATATCGTAAATTTCAGTAATCAAACTATTATATCCGGAAAAACGGTATCTGTAAAGGGGGTGTCATGGCGTTTCCGGTATTTCCGGGACATTTTCCGCAGGATAGGGGTCGCTCGTCCGGTGGTGACGCAGCAGCATGGCGGCATTTTCCTCCGAGCGCAGGTTGCGGAACACCCGGCGCATCATTACCAGCGTCAGGGCAAAGGACAGTACATCCGCCACCGACTGGGCCAGCTGTACACCCAGCTGATCCAGCCACAGGGGCATCAGCAGCACGGCGGGGATGAAGAACAGACCCTGGCGGGCGGCGGCCAGGATGGTGGCAGGCACGGTTTTGCCCATGGTCTGGGTCATCATGTTGCTGACCAGGGCGTAGGCCGCCAGGGGGAAGGTGAGGCACTGGCACCGCATGGCCACCGTGCCGAAGGCTACCACCTCCGGGTCGTCCCGGAAAACGGCCACCATCTGGGGCGCGAAGGCATAGCCCACGATGGAGGCCACCACCAGGAACAGGGTGCCCCATTTGACGCAGAAGCGGAAGCCCTGCCGCACCCGGTCATAGAGCTTGGCGCCGTAGTTGAAGCCGCACACCGGCTGGAAGCCCTGACCGAAGCCAATGAGGGCGGAGTTGGCCATGGTCATGACACGGCTCACCACGCTCATGGCGGCGATGGCCGCGTCGCCGTACAGGCCGGAGGCCGTGTTCAGACAGATGGTGGAGATGGCCATCAGGCTCTGGCGGCACAGGCTGGGGAAGCCGCCCCGCAGGATCTCCTTGAAAATATGGCGGGTGAAGCGGATCTTGCTGGGATGGAGCCGCAGGTTGCCGCCCCGTGTGCAGCCGAACAGCAGCAGGCCAAAGGAGAAGAGCTGTCCGATGATGGTGGCCAGGGCCGCGCCCCTGATGCCCATTTTGAAGGTAAAGATCAGCAGGGGGTCCAGGCCCACGTTGATGACGGCACCGGCCACGATGCCGATCATACTGTATATGGCGCTGCCCTGGAAGCGGAGCTGATTGTTCAGCACGAAGGAGGCGGTCATATACGGTGCGCCCAACAGGATGATCCGCAGATAGTCGCAGGCATAGGGCAGGATGGTGTCGGTGGAGCCCAGCAGACGGGCCAGGGGCTGCAGAAAGAGCTGGCCCAGGATCAGCACCACCACGCCGGCGGAAAAGGCCAGCGTCACGGCGGTGATGGCCATGGTCTCGGCGTCCTCGGTCTCGTGGCGGCCCAGCTGGCGGGAGATGTAGTTGCCGCTGCCCTGGCCGAAGAAAAAGCCGGTGGCCTGAATAATGGCCATCAGCGAAAAGACCACGCCCACCGCGCCGGTGGCCGCGTTGGAGTGCATCAGGCCCACGAAGAAGGTGTCCGCCAGATTGTACACCGCCGTTACCAGCATGGAGATGATGGTGGGCACCGCCATCTCACACACCAGCTTACCCACCGGGTCGGCGGTCAGGTGGCGGTATTTCTCCTCCTGCAGAAGGTTGGCCTCTTTCAGATGCTTTGTCTCGTGAATGTGGTGGTTGTGATACATAGAGCCCTCGTTTTCTGTGATTTCTTTACCTATTTTTTATGATATCATGGTTTTTTCTGTAAATCAAGACCATTGACCAACGGCACGGCCTGCACTATAATAGCAGCTAAGAAAAAAGACTTTTCGGTAAAAGGAGTTTGACCGATATGAACGAGATCTATGTGACCGGACACCGCAATCCCGACACAGATTCCATCGTGGCCGCCATGTCCTATGCCGCGCTGAAGAATGCGCTGGGCGAAAAGGAGTATGTGGCGGTGCATCTGGGCGCCATCAGCGACGAGACCAACCGGATGCTGAAGCGCTTCGGCTTCAAGCCGCCCCGGCTGATCCAGAACGTCCGTACCCAGGTGCGTGATCTGGACTTTGACCGGCCGCCCTGCCTGGACGCCTCCGTCACCATGGATCGGGCGTGGCAGCTGATGCGCAATCAGAAGATCTCCGCCATCCCCGTCACCAACGAGGACGGCACGCTGTACGGTATGCTGTCCGCCGGTGACATCGCCACCTTCAGCCTGAACACCATCGCTAACCCGGTGGTGGAGGAGGTGCCCATGTTCAACCTCCTCAGCGTTATCGAGGGCCGCGTCGTGGGCGAGGGCGGCGATCTGGTGGACACCCTGTCCGGCAGCGTGTCCATCGCCCTGCCCCAGAGCTGCGAGAATCTGCTGTTCGACAGCTCCGACAGCATCGTGCTGTGCGGCAGCCAGCCGGACATGATCCGCCGTGCGCTGGACATGCAGGTGTCCTGCCTGATCCTGTGCCAGACCGACGTGGACCCGGAGTGGATCAAGGATGCCGGCAAGACCTGCATCATCTCCACCCCCTTTGACGCCAGCCGCGTTCACCGCCTGATCTATCAGGCCATTCCCATCTCCCGGCCCTGCGCCACCGGCGACCTGATCTGCTTCCATCTGGACGACTACATTGACGACGTGCGTGAAGTCGTGCTGAAGAGCCGCTACCGCTGCTACCCTGTGCTGGACGAGGAGGAGAAGGTCGTGGGCACCCTGTCCCGTTACCACTTGCTGCGGCCGAGACGCAAGCAGGTGGTGCTGGTGGACCACAACGAGCTGTCCCAGACCGTGCCGGGCATCGAGCAGGCGGAAATTCTGGCCATCGTGGATCACCACCGTCTGGCGGATATCCAGACCCGCCAGCCCATCAACGTCCGTAATGAGCCGGTGGGCAGCACCAACACCATCATCACCTCCATGTATCAGGAACACGGCGTCATGCCCTCGCCCCACATGGCGGGCCTGATGGCGGCGGCCATCCTGTCGGATACGGTCATGTTCAAGTCCCCCACCTGCACCAAGCGGGACATCGCCATGGCCGAGCGGCTGGCCCGCATGGCCCGCGTGTCCCTGGATGAGCTGGGCCGCGAGCTGTTCGCCGCCGGCGCGGTGGACGGCAAGTCCGCCGAGGAGCTGCTGCGCAGCGACTTCAAGGAGTTCCACATCGCCGAGCAGAATCTGGGTGTGGGTCAGGTGACGTGCATCAATTCCGAGCACTTGATGGAGCGCAAGGACGATCTGCTGAAGGCCATGCGCCGGATGCGGCAGGAGCACGGTTACGACATGGTGATCCTGATGCTGACGGACGTTTTGCAGGAGGGTACCCAACTGCTGTACATCGGCAGCGACGAGGTCATCCGCAACGCCTTTGCCGCGGAGCCCAAGGACAACTCGGTGTTCCTGCCGGGCGTCATGTCCCGCAAGAAGCAGGTCATTCCCATGCTGACCACGTTGTGGGGCTAAGAAGTAAGCATAAAAAGTCACGCGGCAGCGCCGCGTGACTTTTTATGCTTACAGGGAAAAGAGGGGAGGGGATAGATGCAGTGCGCCGCCGCGGGCGGCACGACCCAAAAACGGCGGGGTGGCCACCCCCCGCCGCTCATTTTGCTGACAATGGAAGAGACGCGTTTCACCAGTCTTAATAGTCCACCTTCATCAGACACAGGCCCTCCGGCGGTGCGGTGGGGCCGGCCTGCTTGCGGTCGCGGCTGTCCAGGATGGTCTGCATCTGCTCCGGCTCCCAGAAGCCCCGCCCTACCTCCAGCAGGGTACCCACCAGAATGCGCACCATGTTCTGCAAAAAGCCGTTGCCGTGGAAGGTGAAGGTGATGCGGTCCTTCCGCTGCTGGATGTCGATGGTGTCCACCGTCCGCACGGTGGACTTTTTCATGCGGGGATTGCCGCAGAAGGCGGCGAAATCATGCTCGCCCGTCACATAGGCGGCGGCCTGCCGCATCCGCTCCACATCGGGGACGTAGGGCAGCATAGTCACATACTTCCGGTCGAAGATGGGCTTGACCTCCCCCACGAACACCGTATAGCGATAGGTCTTGCCCAGAGCGTTATACCGGGCGTGGAACCGGGGCGCGCAGGGCTTCACCTCCCGCACGGCGATGGCGTCGGGCAGGTAGCGGTTGCAGTAGTCCCGGATCTCCTCGGGGGATTCCTTTACGTCCAGTTGGGCATTGGCCACCATGGCGCGGGCGTGGACGCCCGCGTCGGTGCGGCCCGCGCCGATGATCTCCACCGGCTGGCCCGCCAGGCGGGACAATACCGCCTCGAGCTTGCCCTGGATGGTCTCCCGGTCCGGCTGGCGCTCCCAGCCGAAAAACCGCGTGCCGTCATAGGCGATGGTAAATTTATAGTTCTGCATATTATTTCAGCTTCTTGATAAAGCAGCGGCGGCGCTTGTGCTGCTCGATGTCGAAATCCTTCCACTGGGACTGCACCTTCTCATTGGTCTCCAGCATGGGGCCGGTCTCGGCCTCCTTGATGCCCAGCTTGAAGCAGCCCAGCATGGCGTGGTACAGGATCATGGCGTTGACGCCCTTCTTCTGGTAATCAGGCCGCACGGCGATCAGCAGCAGGTCGATGGTGTCGTTTTTCCGGAACGCCTTCAGCAGGTCGATCCAGCCGGTGGGAAAATACTTGCCCCGACTCTTTTTCAGCGCCTCGGCAATGGAGGGCGCGGCCACGCCCATGGCCACCATATCCTCGTGCTCATCCATGATGAAGAAGGCCAGATTGGGGTTCACCAGCGGGGCGAACTTGCCGCTGTAGCGCTTGATCTGCTTGTCGGTCAGCTCCACCGTGCCGTACAGCGGCGCGTAGCAGGTGTTCACCAGTTGGAAGAACCGGGGGATCAGGCCGAAGTAGTCCAGCCGGGTTCTGGGCCGGAACACATGGAGATTGCAGCGCTTCTCCACAAACTCGGACAGCTTGCGCCACCGCTCGATGATCTTTTCGTCGGTGGGCACCTGGATGAGATTCTCCACCCAGTCCACGTCCTTCACATAGCCCAGGCGGGTCAGGTGGTCGATGTAGTAGGGATGGTTATAGTAGGTGAAGAAGCAGCTCCGCCGGTCAAAGCCCTCCACCAGCATGCCCTCCCGGTCCAGATCGGTAAAGCCCAAGGGGCCGTGCACCTCGTCGCAGCCCTTCTCCTTGGCCCAGCGCTCCACCGTGGTGAACAGGGCGTTGGCCACCTGCTCGTCGTCGATGAAGTCCACCTGGGTGAAGCGCATGCGGTTGGTGTGCCACTTCTCGTTGGCCTTATGGCTGAGGATAGCGCCGATGCGGCCCACCATCTCGCCGCTGCGCATGGCCAGCCAGCAGCGGGCCTCGCAGTATTCAAAGGCGGGGTTTTTCTTCTTGTCCCAGTCGCTCATGTCGTCGTCAAAGGTGGCGGGCACGAACTGGGGCACGTCTTTATATAGAATGTTGGGATATTCCACAAACTGCCGCAGTTGGCGCTTTGTGGTCACTTCAATAATGGAAACCATATTCGTTCCTCCTTACAGACACAGTTTCAGTGTACCGCAAGATTCCCCAAAAAGCAACACAAAAAGAGTGGAAACGGCGCGGCGTATGTGGTATACTTGTTACTCAGAATATATTATGATATCGTCGGAGGTAGTCATATGGAGCTTTTCTGGTACAACATCAAGGAGATGGACGGCGCGGCCTACGACGCCGCGCTGGCCATGATGGACACGGCCCGCCGCGCCCGGGTGAAGGAGCTGCCCAACGAGGATGACCGCAAGCGCAGCGCCGCCGGTGAGGTGCTGCTGCGCAATGCCGTGGCAGCGCACCTGAACACCACGGCGGAGAGCGCACCCCTCCGCTGGGACGACAACGGCAAGCCCGGTGTGGAGGGCGACCCCTTCTACGTCAGCGTCAGCCACAGCGGCCCCTATGTGGTGGTGGCCGTGGGCGAGAAGGTGCTGGGCGTGGACGTGGAGGTCATCCGCGGCGCGGAGGAGAAGTTCATGCGCCGGGCCTGCTCCGAAGCGGAGATGGCCTATATCCGCTATGGCGACGCCGGGTGCTTCCAGCGGTTCTGGGAGTGCTGGACCGCCAAGGAGGCGCTGTTCAAGCTGACGGGCAAGGGCCCGCTGCTGGCGCTGAGCCGCCTGGCCCTGCCGGAGGGCGTGGCGCTGGATCACATCATGCAAAACGGCTGCGCCGTCACCGTGGCCATGAAGCTGTAAACAGGAGGAGAGCATCATGTATCGGATCGGTATCGACCTGGGCGGCACCAACATCGCCGTGGGCGTGGTGGACGACCGCCACAACATCATTGCCGAAGCCAGCGTCCCCACCGGAGCCTTCCGCCCGGCGGAGGAAATGGTGGCCGACATGTGCCGCGCCGTGGAGATGGCGCTGGACAAGGCGGGGCTCATCGCCGCCGACTGCGCCAGCATCGGCATCGGCTCCCCCGGCACCTGCGACAGCGAGGCGGGCACCGTGCTGCGGGCCTATAATCTGGGCTGGTTCAACGTGCCGGTGTGCCAGATGCTCCACGACCGCTTCGGCATCCCCGTTCACCTCAGCAACGACGCCAACTGCGCCGCCCTGGCGGAGATCGTGGCGGGCGCGGCAGTGGCCCGCCGTGACATGATCCTCATCACCCTGGGCACCGGCGTAGGCGGCGGCATCATCATCGACGGCAAGATCTACGCCGGTATGCGCTCCATGGGCGCCGAGCTGGGCCATACCCTGCTGGTGCTGGAGGGTGAGCACTGTACCTGCGGCCGCGACGGCTGCTGGGAGGCGTATGCCTCCGCCACCGCCCTGATCCGCCAGGGCAAGCGGGCCGGTGCGCAGCATCCCGAGTCCGCCCTCCACGGCCGGGAGGAGCTGACGGCGCTGGACGTGTTCCAGGCCGCCGACGCGGGCGACGCGGCGGCCCAGGCGGTCATCGACCGGTGGTGCGTCTATGTGGCAGCGGGCCTGACCGATCTGGTCAACAGCCTGGCCCCGGAGATGATCCTCATCGGCGGCGGCATCAGCCGCCAGGGTGAGCGCATCCTTGCCCCCATCCGGGCCTATGTGACGGAGCACTGCTTCGGCGGCCGCGAGGGTGCCATCCCCGTCATCGCCGCGGCCCAGTTGGGCAACGAGGCGGGCATCATCGGCGCGGCGGCGCTGTAAAACATGCGATAGACAAAGGCCGGGAAGTACCTTCCCGGCCTTTGCTGTCACACTTTTCTCCGTCATCCGTCCTTAGATACAGAAGGTGGTGAGCAGGCCGTGGATCGGGATGTATTCGAGCAGCTCTATCAGAAATATTACGCCCCGGCGCTGCTGTATGCCCAGTCCCTGTGCCGGGGCCGCCATCTGGCGGAGGACATGGTGCAGGAGGCGTTTTACCGGGCGTGGCTGTCCCTGCCGGATGATGTGGTCAGCTTCCGAAGCTGGCTGTTCCGGGTACTGCGGAACCTGATCATCGACCACCAGCGGCGGCAGAAGCATTTGGCCGATGTGCCGCCGCCGGACACCATAGACGAGACCACGCCGGAGAATCTCCTGCTGAAGCGGGAGGACGCCGCGGCCCTGTACCGGGCCATGGAGGCGCTGGCGGAAAGCGACCGGGAGCTGCTGACCCTGTACTGCTTCGCCCGATTGACCGGAGCCGAGCTGGCGGAGGCCATGGGCGTATCCCCGGCGGTGATTCGCCAGCGGCTGCGCCGGGCCAGAGTGCGGCTGCGGCAGAAAATGGAGGAGGATGGCTATGAATTTTGAAGAAGCCTTTGCCCGCTATCAGGCCCATACCGCCACGGCGGAGGAAACGGCGCTGGTGGAGCGGGAGCTGGAAAAGTTCCGGCTGCTGGAGGACTATCTGGCGGCGCGGGAGCTGCCGGACTTGCCGGAGACGCCCGCCGGGGCCGCGCAGGCGGAGACGAGGGCAGTGAAGCGGCGCATGAACCGCCGCACCGGCTGGACAGTGCTGGCGGCAGTGGCGGCGGTGCTGGCCATTCTGGCGCTGCTGCAATTCGTGATCTCGCCGCTGGTGAACCGCCGGGTGTACTACGTCCCCTGGCGGGAGGAGGCCGACTACGATATCGACACATACAGTGAGTTTGACGCGGGCATGTCGGCCATCACCGCGCTGTATATGCCCCTGGGCAGCTATGGCGGCAGCCTGATCAACCATACAGGCTTCATGACCGACACCGTGGACCTGGGCTTTCTCGACAACACCGGCGCCACCCGCTCCGGCATCGGCAGCCAGGTGACGCTCCGCATGGGGAAGCTGGGCTGGCTCAACGCCAACGACCTGTCCGTGCTGGGGTATGGCTATATGGATTTTCGCTCCTGGCACACACAGGGCGGACACACCAAGGCCGCACTGGAGCAGCTTCCGGACTACTTTTCCGTCACCTCCGCCGTCACCTTTACCCGCGATCTGACCGCCGACGAGCTGGCGGCGCTGATGGAGCGCCACCCGGAGCTGACGTTTCTCTCCGCCAAGATGGAGGGTGAGCTCTTCCCCCAGGCGCTGTACTGCTCCCTTCAGAACACGGGCGTGCAGTACGGGTCGGATCTGAACAGAGACTATCCCGATTTTCAATTTGGGGACTATCCTGATTTTCAGGTGGAAACCGTCACCGGTGAGAGCATCCAGCAGCATTTTGAGAGCCTGCTGCAATACCTGATCGACCATCCCAAACTGGCCGATATGGCTGATGCCTTGGCCGGCGGCCGCCAATATCAGCGGATGCTGGACACCGTCCGGGAGGACGGCCTTAAGAGCAGCGGCGTATGGGTGCAGGGCACCCCCTCCGCCATTCTGGCCCTGCTGGAGGAGAGCTGCGCCGCCGGTGTGGCCAACCGTGCCGCCGTCACCGTTTTGTCCAAATAGCACCACTCACCCGCCGGAGAAACCCTCCGGCGGGCGCTTTTTTGCCCCAAAAGGGTCAAAATTCATAATTTTGACTTTTCTTTTCCTTTATTCTCTGGTATATTAAAGTATTGTAATGAATTTTACAGTGCATTTTACCCCGGAGGAGGAACCCCATGAAACGCGTAATTTTACTGATTCTGGCCCTGGTGCTGACGCTGTCTCTGATGGCCTGCCGCAGCAAGGAGCCGGAGGATGCCGCCGACGCGGCGGATAACAACACCCTGTCCAACAGCGCCCCGCTGACCTTTGCCGAGGCCAGCACCCTGGAATACGACAACGGCCAGGTGACCTGCCGCTTCCGGAGGGACGAGGACGGCTGGAAGTGGGTGGATAACGAGAGTTTTCCCCTGGATGTCAGCTATGTAGAGGAGATCCTGACGGCGCTGGACACCATGTCTGTCACCCTGACGCCGGTGACGCCCGCCGTGGAGCCCGCCGACAGCGGCCTGGACGAGCCTGACCGCTATATGACCGTCACCGTAGGCGAGGAGATCACCACGCTGCGCTTCGGCGACCAGAAGGATGACGGCCAGTGGTACATGGCCATCGACGGACAGGAGGACACCTATCTGGTGGCCGACGAGTTCGTGAAGCTGATGGATCGCAGCATCTATGATATGGCGGTGCTGCCCACCCTGCCGGAACTGACCGACGACAACCTGACGGTCATCACCGTCCGGCAGACGGAGGGTGAAAAGACCGTCCGCCTGTCCAAGACCGACAGCGGCTGGGTCAACGGCGGCAAGGCGCTGCCGGATGGCATCGCCGACATTGAGGCGGCCCTGGCAGACTTCACCTTTGACAAGTGCTTCAACTACAATCCCTCGCCGGACGCCGCGCCGCTGTGCGGTCTGGATGTGCCCACCGCGACGATCACCCTGTCCTACGTCAACACCGTGGGCACCGAGAGTTCCGTCGTTCTGACCCTGGGCACCCTGCGGGAGGACGGCGCCTATTACGCCACCCTCAACGATGACACCACCGTATACCTGCTTTCACAGGATAAGATAGCACCGCTGCTGGCGCTGCTGTAAAGAAGGAGGACGTGTCATGCGTCTTTTGATCGTGGAGGATGAGGTGCGGCTGGCGGACACCCTGCGCCAGTTGCTGCACCGGCAGGGCTATACCGCCGACGTATGCTATGACGGCGTCAGCGGCCTGGACAACGCCATGACCGGCATCTATGACCTGGTGGTGCTGGATGTGATGCTGCCGGGGATGAACGGCTTTCAGGTGGTGCAGAAGCTCCGCGCCGCCAATGTAGCCGTCCCCGTGCTGATGCTGACGGCCAAAAGCAGCCTGGACGATCGCGTCCACGGCCTGGACTGCGGCGCGGACTACTATCTTACCAAGCCCTTCGAGCCGGAGGAGCTGCTGGCCTGCGTCCGCACGCTGCTGCGGCGAGGCGGCGGCCAGCTGCAGGAGGACACCGCCCTGACCTGGGGCGACCTGTCGCTGGAGCGGGCCACCTTCACCCTGGGCTGCGGCGGGCGGGAGGTACGCCTGAGCCGCCGGGAATACGACCTGATGGAGCTTCTGATGCGCAACGGCAGCCAGGTGGTCACCAAGGAGCAGCTATTGGTCAAGGTCTGGGGCTACGACTCTCAGGCAGAGGACAACAATGTGGAGGTGTACATCTCCTTCCTGCGGCGGAAGCTGACCCATCTGCGCTCCGGCGTAAGGATCAGGACGCTGCGGATGCTGGGCTATTGCCTGACCCAGGATGAGGAGGCGGCGTCATGATCCGGAAGCTGCGCCGGAAGATCACCGGCGTTATCATGGCGGTGGCCGCCCTGGTGCTGCTGGCGGTGTTCGCCGGGGTGTACTTCTTCTCCCGGGCCAACATTGCTGACAGCTATACCTATCAACTGAAGCAGGCGGTGCAGACCGGCGTGCCCGACGCCCGGTTTCCCTGCTTTCTGGCGGAGGTGCTGCCCAGCGGCACCGTCCGCATCTCCGGCAGCAGCTACTACGATCTGGACGACGAGGACGCGCTGCTGGCCGCCGTCACCCAGGCGCTGGCCGACGGCGGCGAGAGCGGCGTGCTGGCATCCCGGCACATGCGCTTTTACCGGCAGGACGGCCCCCTGTCCATCCGCATCGCTTTTATGGACAGCACCTTTGAGCAGGCCACCCTCCGGGCGCTGGTGCGGGTCTGCCTGCTGATCGGCGGCGCGGCGCTGCTGGTGCTGCTGGGCATCAGTTGGCTGCTGAGCGGCTTCGTCTCCCGTCCCGTGGTGCGGACGTGGCAGGATCAGCAGCAGTTTATCTCCGACGCCAGCCACGAGCTGAAAACGCCGCTGACGGTGATCCTGTCCTCCGCTGACCTGCTGGAGGAATCGGCCCAGCCGGAGCAGCGGCAGTATGTGGACAACATTCTGGCGGAGTCCCGGCGGATGCGGGCGCTGGTGGAGGACATGCTGACCCTGTCCCGGGCCGAGAGCGGCCGGACTGCCGCGCCGCTGCTGCCGCTGGATCTCAGCGATCTGGTGACGGAAGCCGCACTGCGGTTCGAGCCGGTGGCCTTCGAGGCGGGACGTCCCCTGCAGTACGACATCCAGAACGGCCTGTCCATGACCGGCGACTGCCAGCAGTTGGATCAACTGGTGGACATCCTGCTGGACAACGCCGTGAAATATGCCGCGCCGGACGGCGCCATCCAACTGACGCTGAACGCCGCGGGCAAGCACGCTGTCCTGACGGTGGAGAATCCCGGTGAGCCCATCCCGCCGGAGAAACTGTCCCATATCTTCGACCGGTTCTATCGGGTGGACGACGCCCGCACCGGCGCGGGCGGCTTCGGCCTGGGTCTGGCCATCGCCCGGCAGATCGTACAGCGCCACAAGGGCACCATCACCGCCGCCAGCGACGCGAGAGCCACCCGCTTTACGGTGACGCTGCCCCTGCGGCACTGAGCTCACAAAATCGAGGTTTTTTCTATGTTTGATACACTTCTGCGGGGCGGTACCGTTATCGACGGTACCGGCCGCGCCGCGTTTGCGGCAGATATCGCCATCGAAAACGGCACCATCGCCGCGGTGGGACAGCTTTCCCATGCGGAGGCCCGCCGGGTGGTGGACTGCACCGGTATGACCGTCACTCCCGGCTTTATCGACATCCACCGCCACGCCGACGGCGCGGCCTTCCGCCCCGGCTTCGGGGAATGGGAGCTGTGCCAGGGGCTGACCACCATCGTCAACGGCAACTGCGGCCTGTCCGCCGCGCCCTTCGGGCCCGATAACGACGCCGCTATCCGGGCGTACTTGCAGCCCATCACCGGCACGCTGCCGCCCCAGCTGGACACCCGCGCCATGGCGGGGTATTTCCGCTCCCTGCCCGCCCTGCCCCTGAATGTGGCCATGCTGGTGGGCGCGGGCACGCTCCGGGCTGACGCAGCGGGCTATCAGCTGACAGAGCTGGCAGACGGCCATTTCGCCGCCATCCACCGGCAGATGGAGCGCTCCCTGGCCGACGGGGCGCTGGGCGTCAGTCTGGGTCTGGGCTACGCGCCGGAGTGTTTCTATTCCACCGGTGATCTCATCCGTGCTCTGCAGCCGGTGGCCGGGACGGACATCCCCGTCACCGTCCACATGCGCCAGGAGGGCGGCGGTGTAGTGGACTCCGTGCGGGAGATGATCGCCGTGGCCCGGGCGCTGGGCTGCCCCGTCCACATCAGCCACCTCAAGGCCATGGGTCGGGACAACTGGGGCAAAAAGATCCCCCAGGTGCTGTCCCTGCTGGAGCAGGCGCAGAATGAGGGCCTGGCCGTGGACTGCGACGTGTATCCCTACACCGCCGGTTCCACCCAGCTGCTGCACATTCTGCCGCCGGACTATCTCACCGGCGGCATGGAGGCGGTGGTGGAGCGTCTGCGGGACAAGAGCGTCCGCCGTGAGCTGGCGGCGCGCATCGAAAGCGGCGTGGGCTTTGACGACATCGCCAAGCTGGCGGGCTGGGACGGCATCTATCTCACCTCCCTCCACTGCCCGGAGGATCACCCCTATCAGGGCCACAACCTGATGGAGATCGCCGCCCTGATGGGACAGGATCCCCTGTCCTCCTGCTGTGAGCTGCTGGCCCGTGAGCACGGCCAGATCACCATGATCGACTTCATGGCCTCGGAGGAGGACATCTGCGATATTCTCCGCTCGCCCCTGTCCTGCGTCATCTCCGACGCCACCTATCCCACGGAGGGACAGCTCCATCCCAGGGTCTGCGGCAACGTGACCCATCTGCTGGAGCACTTCGTCCGGGAAAAGGGCGCGCTCACTTGGGAGCAGGCCGTCCACAAGCTGACGGGCCGTCCCGCCCAGGTACTGGGCCTGAAGGGCAAGGGCCGTCTGGCGGCGGGCTATGACGCCGATGTGTGCGTGTTCGATCCTCAGGCCCTTCATGAGCGGGCCACCTATACGGAGCCGCAGCAGACCTCACAGGGGATGTCCCTTGTGCTGGTGGCGGGCGAGACAGCCCTGGAAAACGGACGCCCTACCGGTCTCTGCGCCGGGCGGGCCATCAGGAGGTAACGTATGCTGGAAAAGATCATTGCCATTGTGCATCAGGCGGGCGACATGATCCGCGACGCCCATCATATCGAGCGGGACACCCGTGAAAAGACCGGCGCGGCGGATCTGGTGACGAAATACGATGTGGCGGTGCAGGAGTTCCTGCGGCGTGAGCTGCTGGCCATCTGCCCCGAGGCGGATTTCTTCGGTGAGGAGGGACAGCACGAGGCGCTGACGAAGGACTGGACGTTCATCGTCGATCCCATCGACGGCACCACCAACTTTGTGCGGGAGCTGCATTACAGCAACATCGCCGTAGCCCTGTGCCATCAGGGACAGGTGCGCTATGCTGTGGTGTACAACCCCTTTGTGGAGGAGCTGTATGCGGCGGAGCGGGGCCATGGCGCCACGCTGAACGGGCGGACCATCCATGTTTCCGATCACGACGCGGCCCACGCCATCTGCATGTGCGGCAGCACCATCTACGACCGCCGCTATACCGACCGGAGCTTCGCCATCATGCGCTGGCTCTATGACCACACGCTGGACTTCCGCCGCTTCGGCTCGGCGGAGCTGGACATCTGCCAGGTGGCCGCCGGACGCATCGAGGTGTTTTTCGAGTGCCGTCTGTCCCCCTGGGACTTCGCCGCCGGCAGCTTGATCCTGGAGGAGGCGGGCGGCCGTCTCACCCGTCTGGACGGCAGCGCCATCGACCCCAGAGAGCCCGGCAGCGTCTGGGCCACCAACGACAAGTGCCGTGCGCTCTACCGGGAGCTGCCTCAATAAGCAAGAAAAAACCGCCCATATGGGCGGTTTTATTCTTCGTTTATTTCTTCCCCGGTGCGTTGGCGGCGTAGACGCACACCAGGATCACCGCCACGCCGATGATCTGCCACAGGCCGAAGGGCTCCTTCAGCAGCACCACGCCCGCCAGCACGCTGACCACCGTGGTCACGTTGCTGAACAGCGACGCCTCCGACACCGTCAGGTGGGCGTTGGCGAAGTTCAGCAGGAAATACGCCACCACCGAGGATACCACGCCCAGATAGATCACCGCGCCCCAGAAGCTGCCGCTCTGGATGGCGGGCAGGAACGTCTCCGCCATGTGGCCCGCGCCCTGGATCAGCGCCGAGGGGATGAAGAACAGCATACCCACCGTGAACATCACATACGTCACCTCGAAGGCGGTGAACTTCGCCGCCGCCTTGTGGCTGAGGGTGTAGTACACCGCGTCGCAGCCCACCGTCATCAGCAGCAGGAGCAGGCCCAGCAGGGAAATATGGGTCTCGCCGCCGGTGTAGATCAGCGCCACGCCGCCGATGCACAGCACCGCACAGATCACCTGCCGCCGGGTTACCTTCTCGTGCAGCACCAGCACGTCCATCAGGATGCAGGCGATGGGCACCACGGCGATGATGGTGCCCGCCACGGCGGAGGAGGTGTACAGGATGCCGTAATTCTCGCAGAAGAAGTACAGCACCGGCTGGATCAGCCCCAGCAGCACCAGCGAGCCGATGGGCTTGCCCTTCAGAGAAAAGGCGAACAGGGGCCTGCCCCGCAGCCTTCCAATCAGAGCGTTGGCCAGGATCACCAGCGTCATGGCGATAAAGGCGACGGCAAACCGGAACGCCAGCAGCACCGTGGGCTTGGCCACCGCCAGCGCCAGCTTGGAGAACATGAAGCTCATGCCGAAAATGGCGCTGGCCAGCAGGGCGAACACCAGTGACATGGTGTGGATTTTCTTGTTGTGCATCGTACTCATCTCACTTTCAGATTTCGACTCATCTTATCATAGAATAATGATTTCCGCAATGGGGGAACTGGGGAGTTTCGTCCCTGCGGGGCGAAACTCCCAATCAATAAAAAATCCAAAAAGCAAACGCCGGGCGACAGTCCGGCGTTTGCTTTACCATAAATCAGAAACAGAAATCTCATTTGTTTGCCCGTATGGACACACTTCTCGCGCTGCGTCACCTGGTTGCGCGACTTACGACGCCCACGACCAGCAGTACGACGCCCAGACCGGCCAAAAGCAGATTCAGTGCCATATACCGTCGCTCCTTTCTTCATGTGTTCCCGGGTTGATTATAAGATACCACAAGGCTCTCCATTTGTAAAACGCACCATTTTCATCATTTTCATGAAAAAATGTTTGAACTCCGTTAAGAAGCTTGCTACAATAGGGGAGAGGAGGGATGCACATGAGCCTGACCAAATACGAGATCCTGCTGAAGGCGGCGGAGTGCGGCAGCTTTACCAAGGCTGCCCAGGAGCTGAACTTCACCCAGTCCGGCATCAGCCACGCCGTCAGCTCACTGGAGACGGAGCTGGGGACGAAGCTGGTGGTGCGCAGTCACGGCGGCGTATCCCTGACGGCGGATGGCCGGGCGCTGCTGCCCTATTTCCAGCAGATGTGCGCCCTCCAGCACCAGTTGGAGCAGAAGGCCGCCGATCTGCGGGGACTGGACACCGGCCTTGTGCGAGTGGCCACCTTTACCAGCGTGTCGGAGAAATGGATGCCCTACATTCTGAAGAGCTTCCAGGAGCTGTACCCCAGGATCGAATTTGAACTGCTGCCCTCCAATTTCAACAACGAGATCGAGAACTGGGTCACCCACGGACAGGCAGACTGCGGCTTCATCAGCCTGCCCACAGAGCCCCATCTGGACTACTGGCTGCTGCAGCGGGACCAGTGGAAGGTCATCGTCCCCTGCGACCATCCGCTGGCAGGACGCGACCCCTTCCCGCCGGAGGCGCTGGAGCAGTATCCGGTGATCCTGCTGGACGAGGGCGACGACTATGAGATCCAGGAGGTGTTCGACACCCTGGACATCCATCCCAACATCCAGTACACGGTGCAGCAGGATCAGACCATTCTGGCCATGGTGTCCAGCGGGCTGGGCATCAGCGTCATGGAGGAGCTGATGCTGCAGCGGTGCGCCTATCCGCTGGTATCCTGCCGCCTGCCCCGGCCTTTTTACCGCAACATCGGCATCTGCGTCAAGGACAAGAACGCCCTGTCCCTGTCCACCCAGCGGTTTATCGAGCATGTCCGCCATTGGGTGCTGGTCAACGGCGCGCTGGAGAATTGATCGTCCCCCCATTTCAATTCATGCCGCCACCAGCGGCATACCGCAGTTCTTCACTATTCTCTTCTCACTTTTCACTGAAAGGCATCAGAAAAGCGCCCTGCTGGGCGCTTTTCTGATGCCCTTATTCAATGGTTCCGCCGCCCAGCACCTCGTCGCCGTCATAGAGCACCGCCGCCTGTCCGGCGGTGATGGCCCGCTGGGGCTCATCGAAGGTCAGGCGCACCCGGCCATCCGGCAGCGGCTCCGCCAGGGCCGGAGCCTCCACCTGGCTGTACCGTGTCTTGGCGGTGCAGCGGAAGGGCGCGGCAGGAGCCTCACCGGCGATCCAGTTGACCCGGTTCGCCGTCAGCTCCCGGCGGAACAGCTTGTCGTTGTCCCCCAGCACCACGGTGTTGTCCGCCTCGTTCTTGGCCAGCACATATACATGCTTTCCCACCGCGATGCCAAGGCCCTTGCCCTGGCCGATGGTATAGCAGGGCAGGCCCCGGTGCTGTCCCAGCACATGGCCCGCCTCGTCCACGAAGTCGCCCGGTGCCAGCGTCACGCCCTGGGATTGCAAAAACGACACATAGTCGCCGTCCGGCACGAAGCAGATGTCCTGACTGTCGGACTTGTCGGCGTTCAGCAGCCCTGCCTCCCGGGCGTTCTCCCGGATGGCGGGCTTGTCATAGTCCCCCACCGGCAGCAGCAGATGAGCAAGCTGATACTGGGTCAGCTGGTACAGCACATAGCTCTGATCTTTCCGGCGGTCCGCGCCCCGCAGCAGGCGGTAGCGATGCGCCGTCTCGTCGTAGGTCACGCGGGCGTAGTGGCCCGTGGCGATGAAGTCGTATCCCAGCGTCACCGCACGATCCAGCAGCGCGCCGAACTTCAGGCAGCGGTTGCAGTCGATGCAGGGGTTGGGGGTGCGGCCCGCGCAGTACTCCGACACGAAGTGATCCATCACGTCACGGCGGAAGGCATCCACTTCATTGAACACATAGAATTTCATGCCCAGCCGGTAGGCCACCGCCCGGGCGTCCTCGGCGTCGTCGGCGCTGCAGCAGCGGCTGTCGCTGTTGGGGATCAGCTTCAGCATGGTGCCGTCACAGTCGTAGCCCTGCCGCCGCAGCAGCAGCGCCGCGGCGGAGCTGTCCACACCGCCGGACATGGCCACCAATACCCGTTTTCCCTGATTTCGTTCCATAGGTTTACCTCGCTGTTGATTGGGGTAGAATACTTTTAGATATATGTTTATCTAAAAGTGTAACCCCGGCTTCCGCCGGGGTCAAGCAAAACTTTTATTTTCAATCCAGATGCTGTGCGGAGAAGGCTTGATAGGGCAGTGCATCGCTGAGCTCCATCATCACATGGGAGAAGCCACCGGCATAATCGTACTGTTTGTCCCGCACTTGGCCGCCGCCGCGGCGGATATGGGGCAGCGCCGCCGTCACCAGCGTTCCCTGACCCTCACTGCTCTCCAGCAGCAGGCGGCCGCCGTGGCCCTCGACAATGCGGCGGCAGATAGGCAGGCCCAGTCCCATGCCGTAGGAGGGGCGATCCATCCAACTGCTGTCCGTCCACAGCGCGAACAGCGCCGCCATGCGCTCCGCTGGGATGCCGCAGCCGGTGTCCCGCACCCGCAGCAGCACCAAGCCGCCCTTTGTCTCCAGTGTTACGGTGACGGTGCCGCCCTTGGGTGTGAATTTCAGGGCGTTACTCAAAAGATTCCACATCAGCCGCTCCAGATAGTACCGGTTCACTGCGGCGATCACATACCGCTCCGGGCAGACGAATTCCATGTTCACACCGGTCTCGCGGGCGATGGAGGCCGCCTGGCGGCACAGCTCGTCCAGCAGTGCCTTCAGATCTTCATTCCGCGTTTCAAAGGGCTTGTCCGACAGCAACTCCGGTCCCATGGACAGGTTGCTTACCAGGCGCAGCATGCGGTAATAGCTCTGCTGCATGACGGCGCTTTCGGCGCTGTCGCCGTTCCCGGTTAGCCGCTGGGCGGCCATATGAAGATTGTGCAGCGGCGAACGAAGCGCCGATGCTATGCCAGGCAGCACGCCTGCCAGAATCTGCTGTTCTTCCGCACTGAAAGGCGTCATCATTCCCACCTCTTTCCTCTGTCAGCCTCCCCCTGCTGTGGGGCCGCTATCCACGGTAAATAACGGATGAACAGTCATATCATACCAAATGGCCAAAAGGAAAACAAGCAGTTTGTCGAATTTTGTCGAATGTTTAAGAAAAAATTTTCAAAAGGGGCTTGCATTTTCCGAAGAAATTGCATATAATTCTAAACGTACCATATGTTTGATATATTCCATCAGGAAGGAAGTTTTGATTATGAGCATTAAAGTTGGCATCAATGGTTTTGGCCGTATTGGCCGCATGGTTCTGCGTTGTTCCCTGAATCACCCCGAGATCGAGATCGTGGGCATCAACGATCTGTGCCCCGCCGACTATCTGGCTTATATGGTGAAGTACGACACCATGCACGGCAAGTTCAACGGCGATATCTATGCCGAGGGCAACAACATTGTGGTCAATGGCAAGGCCATCCCCGTTTCCGCCGAGCGCGATCCCGCCAATCTGCCCTGGGCCAAGGTGGGGGCTGAGTACGTTATTGAATCCACCGGCCTGTTCCTGACCAAGGAGAAGTCCGCCGGTCATATCGCCGCCGGTGCCAAGCACGTCGTCATGTCCGCCCCCTCCAAGGATGACACCCCCATGTTCGTCTGCGGCGTCAACGATGACACTTACGCCAGCGATATGCAGTTCGTGTCCAACGCCAGCTGCACCACCAACTGCCTGGCTCCCATCGCCAAGGTGCTGAACGACAACTTCGGCATTGCCGACGGTCTGATGACCACCGTTCACTCCACCACCGCCACCCAGAAGACCGTTGACGGCGTGTCTCTGAAGGACTGGCGCGGCGGCCGTGCCGCCTCCGGCAACATCATCCCCAGCTCCACCGGCGCCGCCAAGGCCGTGGGCAAGGTCATCCCCGCCCTGAACGGTAAGCTGACCGGTATGTCCATGCGTGTTCCCACCCTGGACGTGTCCGTGGTGGACCTGACTGTGAACCTGGTGAAGCCCGCCTCCTATGACGAGATCTGCGCCGCCATGAAGAAGGCCAGCGAGAACGAGCTGAAGGGCATCCTCAGCTACACCGACGAGGCCGTCGTGTCCTCTGATTTCCTGGGCGACACCCACACCTCTATCTTCGACGCCAAGGCCGGCATCGCCCTGACCGACACCTTCGTGAAGGTGGTCAGCTGGTACGACAACGAGATCGGCTACTCCGACAAGCTGCTGTGCCTGATTGAGCGCATGTACGCCGTGGATCACAAATGATCTGGCGCAAAATCTAACGATTTTGCTGCCAAAAAGGCTTGCGGCCGACTGCGCAGTGGAGCGAAGCGGAACAAGTGCCCTTGGGGTACGCGCGTCCTTCGGACACACTGGCGGCCGAGAAGAATTTTTCTGACGCACGCCCAGCGGAAGTCCCCTTGGGGGACATGTCGTCAGAAAAATGATTTGAATGATTCGCGGCGTCCGCGCCGCGAACTCTGCGAGGCCTTTTCAATAAGCTATTTTCAGACTTTCAAGTTTTCCTTCTTTTTTGTTCCAGGAAAAACGCCGCCTTTATGGCGGCTTTTTTCCTAGGTACACCAAAAGCTTCGCAGAATTCGCTGTCGGTGCGTTAAGAAAATATGCCGGTGGCATATTTTAGCATCCGATCTCGGCGGCTATGCCGCCGTAGTATCCATCTTGGTTTTGATGCACCTTCGGCGACTAATTGCGCGGGTCGCAGCGTGATCCCCTTTTCCAAAGGGCCTGGCCCTTTGGAAAAACCAGAGGAAAACGCCGCCTTCATGGCGGCTTTTTCCTATCCCTCAATTTTTATGTGCCATATTGTCGGGAAAAGGACGGTTTTCCTGAAAAAGCCTCTTTCTTTTTCATGGAATGTATGGTACAATAGGTACAAGCGCCGTGGGCGCGCAGGAAAGGAAACATCCGTCATGGAAAGCAACGCACTTCTCAACGCGACGCTGTCCCTGGACAGCGACATCTCTCTGTATGCCCAGTTGGTGGGCATCATCAAGCGCAATATCTCCACCGGCGTTCTGGCTGTGGGCGACCTGCTGCCCAGCGAGGCGGAGCTGTGCCGCTCGCTGAATATCAGCCGCAACACCGTCCGCCAGGCCATCGGCGAGCTGGAGGATGAGGGACTGGTGGTCCGTAAGCGGGGCCGCGGCACCTTCGTGGCCGATCCCTCCACCAACCGCCGGGGTGTCCGGTACTCCTTCACCACCGAGGTATCCTCCATGGGCAAGGAGCCCAGCAGCACGCTGGTGGATTTTCAGATCATCACCCCGCCGGCCATCATCTGCGAGAAGATGGAGCTGCGGGAGGGCACGCCGGTCTATTGCTTCACCCGTATCCGCAACGTGGACGGCGAGCCGCTGATCCTGGAGACCAGCTACTATCCCCAGTACATTTATCCCAATCTGACCCGGGACATGGTGCAGACCCACAGCTTTTATTCCCTGCTGTACCATGTGGGCATCACGCCCTTCGCCGCGGAGGAGAGCTATGAGGCCGTGACCCTGGACAGCGAGAGCGCCAGGCTGCTGGGCGTGGAGCCCAACACCTGCGCCTTCTATCACCAGCGCCGCACCCGCACCGAGGACGGCCGGGTCTATGAGTACACCCGCAGCTATATCCGGGGCGACCGCGTCCGTCTGGACGTACATATGCAGAAGTCCGGCATCCACTTCAACCGTACCATCGACTGATAAACCGCCCTGCGGGGCCTAAATAGAAAGGAAGCAGCACCATGGGTAAGTTCGTTGTCAAAGCGACCAAGATCGGTTTTGTGTTCAATCTGAAAGCCGGCAATGGCGAAGTTATCGCCACCAGCGAGGTCTATACCACTGAGGCCGCCTGCATGAAGGGCGTGGAATCCGTCCGCAAGAACGCAGCGGAGGCTAAGCTTGAGGATCAGACTGTGGCCGAGGTGGCCGCCGTCACCAATCCCAAGTTTGAGATGTACACCGACAAGGCCGGTGAGTTTCGCTTCCGCCTGAAGGCCCGCAACGGCGAGATCATCGCCGTCAGCGAGGGCTATAAGGCCAAGGTATCCTGCCTGAACGGCATCGACTCCGTCCGCCGCAACGCCCCGTCCGCCGCCGTGGAAAAGGTGGAGGGCTGATATACGCGATCCGATAAAAAGAGAGCCGCAAGGCTCTCTTTTTTTGTGCTATTATGCGGTCGGCACCTCATAGGCCACGTCGTACTCATTCCACTGGATACGGACGGATACCCGCGCACCGCCGCCGGAGAGGAAGAAGTGTATCTCACACAGCGACCAGAGCTTGGTAGTCGGATCCTGCTGGCGGAGCACCATGGTGTGGCTCTCCTGGGAATTGGTGTAGACAATGTCATCCAGCACGGTGCGGCCAGAGACAGTGGAGCCGTTCAGCGTCAGGGTCTCGACGGTGCTGCCATTGTAGATGGACGTCCGGCGAACATCCACCAGAACCGGCGCGGCGGCATCCACCGGTGCGACGGTGATGCGCAGAGCGGTGGAGGACGTGCTTTGATAGGTCAGCACCAGATCCTTCAACGGCATGACCAGAGCGCTTCCCACTGTGGACAGATCAGCGTGGTATTCCGTGAAGGGCGCAAACAGATTGGGCGTGGTCAGTTCCTGCTGGCTGGTCTGAAAGTGCAGCTTATAGCTGCGTGGAGTGTCCTCCGCGACAGTGATCACAGGCGTCTCTCCATTTTCACCCTTTTCACCCCGGTCGCCCTGTCCACCTTTTTTCGCCGGTGTCTCCCTTTTCGCCCTGCGGGCCCTGCTCGCCGGGATCACCCTTAGGGCCCTGGATGCCCTGTTCGCCTTTCTCGCCGGTGTCTCCCTTTTCACCCTGTGGGCCCTGCTCACCCCGGACACCCTGTTCGCCCCGCGGACCCTCCGGCCCCATAGGTCCCGCAGGGCCTTGGATGGTCACATATGACCCGCATGCGTCCTGTTGATAGTAATTGCTCCCCCGGCAGGCTCCGGTGTGATAATTCATAGCCATCTCCCCCTTATGAAAGTTGCAAATCGCTATTTCATTGCATGCCCTGGGCGTACTGCCTGTGACTGGCGGGGGCGGACATGGCAAGGCCCGGCGCGGAGACTTCCCCGCACCGGGCCAGATGCTTATTATAGAAGGGATCCGCCCAGATAGACGGCCTGCCGGGTGAGATCCTCGCCGCACACCACGAAATCCGCGTGCATGCCGTCGGCAATGGCACCAATCTCGTCCTGCCGCCCGATTGCGCGGGCGGGGACGGCGGTGGCGGAGAGGACGGCCTGCTCGCGGGGGATGCCGAAGGCCACGGCATTGCGCATGCAGTCGTACAGGTTGGCGGTGCTTCCCGCAATGGTGCCGTCCGCCAGACGGGCTACGCCGTCGGAGAGAAACACAGCCTGCCTGCCCAGGGTGTAGTGGCCGTCCGGCATGCCGCAGCAGCGCAGCGCGTCGGAGATCAGACAGATGCGGCCGGGAAACAACTTGAAGGCCATACGCACGGCGCTGGGGTGGACGTGGTGTCCGTCGCAGATCAGTTCGGCGGTGACGCCCTCCCGCTCGGAGGCCGCGCCGATAGGGCCGGGATGGCGGTGGTGGATGCCGGGCATGGCGTTGAAAAGGTGGGTCAGGTGCGCGGCGCCCGCGTCAAAGACGGCGGCAGCCTCCTCATAGCCGGCGTCGGTGTGGGCCACGGAGACGGTGCACCTCTCCGCCGCGCGGCGGGCAAATTCCACCGCGCCGGGCAGTTCCGGGGCCACGTCCGCGATCCGCAGCAGGCCCTCCGCCGCGTCATAGAGCCGGGCAAAGGCGTCGTAGTCCGGTAATCGGAGATAGGCGGCGTTCTGGGCGCCCTTTTTCTTCTCGGAGAAGAAGGGGCCCTCCATCCGGATGCCCATCAGCCGGGCGCAGCCCGCCGGGGCGGCCTTATGGAGCCGCACCGCCGTGCGGAATGCCGTCTCCAGCACGGCGTAGGGCAGCGTCATGGAGGCGGGCGCGAAGGAGGTCACGCCGCAGTGCGCCAGATAGGCGGCCATTTTCACAAGGCCGTCATCGTCGCCGTCGGAGAAGTCCGCGCCGGAGTTGCCATGGGTGTGGATGTCCACCAGACCGGGAATCACATACGCACCGCAGAGGTCGGTGCCCTCCCCTTCCGCCGTCTCCTCCAGCACATGGGTGAAGCGGCCGTTCTCCACAGAGAAGCCTCCGGGGACGAAGCGGCCATTCACGAAGATATTGCCGTTATGGAACCGCATGTCACACCTCCGGCAGACTGGCCGTCGGCAGACTGGCCGCCGCCATGGACTGGCCCACGCGGCGGAACGCCTCGTCCGGCAGCGTCACGGACACCGCCAGCGCCGGATATTCCTCCGCCAGCACCCGGCGGCACTCCGCGACGATCACCTCACCGCCAGCGCCGGAGGCCACGCGGCCCAGCACCAGCAGGTGTTTCAGGTCATACACCGTAGCGTACAGAGGCAGGGTGTGGCCCAGATACACGCCGATATCCCGGAAGATGGCCAAGGCCTGCGCATCGCCGCGCTCCGCCAGCTGCTGCACCGCCTTCAGCTTTTCCGCCGGGGTCATGGCGGCGTCCAGCGCGATACCGGCGGCAGGGGCCAGCTTGATCACCGCGTCCTGGGAGAAGTATTTGCAGCCCACGCCGATGTCGCCGGACCACTCGTCCCGTTCCGCCTGATCGCTGAGATCCACAGGGGCGAAAGCCAGCTCGTTGAACCAGCCCAGGATGCAGCCCTCGCGGTTTACATAACCCACCGCCTCGCTGGTGCCCATGGCCAGACCCATGACGCGGCTGTCATGGAGGCTCATGGCACCGGCCAGCGCCGTCACGTCGCCGTCGTTGGCCACCACGATGGGCACATCGCCGATGGCGGCGGCGGCACGGTCATAGATGGTCCTGATGGGATCCCGCCTGTCCCTGGGCACCTTGATGAACAGGGACGATACCATGGGGGCGTTGCCGATGAACACACCGGCGGAGGATACGCCGATGCCGTCCACACGGGGCATTTTCGACGCCGCTGTGCGGAAGGCGTCCAGGATGCCCTGATAGTGGTACTCCGGGTCGGTCTGGGTCTTGGGATGCCAGACCACCTCCTCGGAATACACCGTCTCGCCGTCAATAACGGCGGAGACCTTCCGGTCGGAACCACCGGCGTCGAAGCCGATGCGGCAGCCGTTGAGATGGCCGCCGATCCTCCGGGCGCTGCTGCGCGCCTCCGGGAAGTCCGCCTCCGCCACGGCCTCCAGCAGGAAGGGACGCTCGAACACCGTCTCCATGAAGTCCACGTCGAATTCCCGGGCGCCGCCGCGGCGATAGATATCCCGCAGCGCCGCTGTCAGTCCGTCGCAGCCGCAGATGTTGACGTGCCAGCCGCCCACGCTCCACAGCAGCAGCTTGACGGTGCGCTCCAGGAACCGTAGGTTGGCGTCGTGGTACGTTTCCTCCCGCAGCCGGGCGTCAAACACCGCCACCTGGTCGTTTTCCCGCTCCACGGCGATGCGGATGGGATGGCGCGCCTCCTTCAAATAGGCCTCCCGCCACGGGGCAAAGGGGATGAAGCCCCCGTCCAGGGCGGGTTTGTTTTTAATGTTATAGGAAATGCCCAGATATTCCATGGTCACCGCTCCTCTTCAAATGCCGCAGCAAACCCCGGCATGACACGGCGCAGAGGTTTACTTTCCTTCTTCTATCATACACTAGGTTGGGGAAAAACGCAAAGAAAAAGCCATCCCCAGCGGGGATGGCTTTTTTAGAGGATCATGCCGCGTTGATCAATGGCCGCGGGATGCCTTTTCCTGGCGTTCCGCCTCGGCCCGGGCCTTGCAGACCTCGGCCCAGCTGGGCAGCTTGTCCAGCTCGGCGGCAAAGGCCGCCAGCTCGTCGGGAATGGCGATCTTCTGGGGACATACCGCCGCGCAGGCGCCGCAGGCGATACACGCACCGGGCCACTTGTCCTGGGGCAGGGCGTCCAGCTGCATCTTCACCGAGGAGCCGCTGCCCACCCGCAGTTGATTGTACTTGTGCAGCAGGTCGGGGATATTCAGTCCCATGGGGCACCCGTCGCAGCAGTAGCGGCAGGCGGTGCAGGGCACGGAGGTCTTCATCCGCTCCGCCGCCTCCAGCAGGATGGCGTTCTCCTCATCGGACAGGGGATTCAGATGATCGAAGGTTTTGATGTTGTCGGCCATCTGGGCCATGTTGGACATGCCGGACAGCACCATGGTGACGTTGTCAAGGCCCTGCAGCCACCGGAAGCCGAAGGAGGCGATGCTGTCCTCCGGACGGATGGCGTGGAGCTTCTGCTCACTTTCGGCGTCCAGCGCCGTCAGCTTGCCGCCCCGGACAGGCTCCATGACCCACAGGGGGATGCCCCGCTGCTTCAGCAGCTCGTACTTCTCTTTGCCGTGCTGCATGGTCCAGTCCAGGAAGTTGAACTGCAGCTGGCAGAACTCCATCTCATCGCCGTAGCGGTTCAGGAAGTCCGTCAGGCAGGGAAGATCGGCATGACTGGAAAAGCCCAGGTGCCTGATGCGGCCCTGCTTCTTCTGCTCGATGAAATAGTCCACGATGCCCCAACGAGGATCGTCGTATACATGTACCGAGTTTTCATACACGTTGTGCAGCAGATAGAAGTCGAAGTACTCCACCTGGCACTTCTCCAGCTGCTGCTCAAAGATGTCGGCGGGATCATAGGTCTCCGCCACCATGTGGCCGGGGAACTTGGTGGCCAGATAGAAGCTGTCCCGGGGATACTTTTTCAGGCATTCGCCCACCACGATCTCCGACCGGTTCTGCATATAGGGCCACGCGGTGTCGTAATAATTCACCCCGTGTTCCATGGCGTAGTCCACCATCTGCTGGGTCTGCGCCGCGTCGATCTGGCCGTTTTCCAGTACCGGCAGGCGCATGGTGCCAAAGCCCAGCATGGAAAGCCTGGTTCCCTTGAAGTCACGGTAAATCATTTTGCCATCCTCCCATCAATATAAGATCGTCCTATTGTATCACATGGCGGCGGATATGACAATATCCGCCGCCATGTGTGTTTTTCCTATCCAATCCCGCTGCTGTTCCGCAGCTCCACGGGATAGTCGTTGGGGTTCTCAATATCCGCCTCGTTGCCCCAGAAGGCGCAGCGCTCCAGGATCAGTCCTGCCCGCTCACCGGGGATCCGCGCGATCTGCAGGGCAATGCCGTTGCGGGTAAAGGCTGTGTTGTTGATGTTGCTGCCGCAGGAGGTGCTGAAGGTGCTGTCCAGCCGCATGGCCACGCCGTTCCGGTCAAAGCGCACATCCTCTTCACAGAACAGCCAGCCGCCGTCGTTGGCCTGGGCGGCGATGTCCCAGCCGGAAAAGCGGCAGTTTTTCAGACAGACGGGGGCGTAGGCGTCCAGCCCCACGCCGCCTTCGCCGGAGAAAGTCAGTCCATCCAGCACCAGCCTCGGAGAGATGCGCTCTCCGCCGCTCGCGGCCGTCACCGTTACCGGTGCGGCCAGCACCGTGCCGTCCTCATGGCCGTACAGCGTCATGGCGCAGCGCACCGTCAGCGGCGCGTCATAGGTGACGCTGGGCAGATAGAGGGAGATGGCCTCCGTCTCGCTGCTGTCCGCGGCAATGTCATCCAGCAGCGCCTGAAGCTGTGCCGCCGTCTCCATAGGTGTGTCCTCCCAGCGGTATGTCACCTCTGTCTGGGCGGCGTATTCCACCGCCTGCCGCAGCGTGACAGTGTCGCCGTTCTTCATCGCCAGCGTCCATGTGATCTCGTTGAAGCGGCACGCGCTGCTTCCGGTCATCTCCCGGTACAGCAGCGCATCCGTGGTGGCGGCATAGTCGAAGATCGGCTCGTACAGCGTACAGCATTCGCCGCCCTCCGGCGCGGTGACGGCCACCGTCCAGTCCGCCAGCAGTTTGGAAAAGTCCGCTCTGGCATCCTCTCCATTGTCCGCGCCCTCCACATAGAGTGTCAGCGGGCCTGTGTCGGCGGCACCCGGTGCCAGCAGACGGCTCTGATAACCGCACAGCGCGCTGCTGCCGTCGATCCCGGGGCTGAAGGCGGTAAATATGTGGTAAAGCCGCCCGTCCGCACCCTCGTAATAGGTCTGGCATTCCCGTCCATACCGGGCAGCCCGGTCCTCGTCCTCCGCGGAAAGGACGGCGGGCGTTTCCACAGTCTGTTCCGGCGCGCCATGCAGCAGTGCCGCGCCCACCGGCAGCGCCAGCGCCAGCAGGGCGCACAGTATGACCGCCAACCATTGCCGCCGCCCGGCGGGGATCTCCGACACGGTGTGCCGCTGCAGCTGGAAAGTCGCACACCGCGGGCAGAAGGCAGCCTCCTCCGGCAGGGGAGCGCCGCACTGTATGCAGTTTTTGCTGTTGCGTGTCACAATGGTTCAAGCCTTTCCGAAAGGGATTTTTCCTCATTTAAACCGGCAGGTGTCCGTGTCGATCCGATAGTGTCCGGGATTGTCGATATCCGTGCCGTTGCCGCTGAAGCGGCAATCGCTCATGATCAGCCATGTACCGGCGGGCAGCCGGTCCACCTGCAGGGCTACGTCGTTGCCGATAAAGTTCGTCTCCTTCGACCAACCGTAGGAGCTGGTGTGGCCGGTGGAAAACCGCATCGCCGCGGCGTTGTCCGCGAACGTGCAGCCGGACATACTGTACAGCCACCCGCCGTCCACCGCCTGGGCCGCCACGTCCCATCCGGAGAACCGGCAGCGCTCCAGATAGGTGGGCGCGGCGGCGGAAAGCCCCGTGCCGCCCGTGCCGGTGAACGTGACGTCGCACAGCCGCACATAGGCGGCGCTGCGCTCTGTGTCCGTCAGCGTGTCCACCGTCACCGGCGCGGCGAACACCGTGCCGCTGCCCCGCAGCTCCACCGGACAGGAGATACGGATTACCCCGTCATAGGTGACGTCCGGCAGCGTGATCTTCACCATGGTGTCGGCGTCGTACTGCCGGGCGATATCGTCCAGCAGCGCCTGCAATTCCGCGGCGGTGTCCATGGGCGTGTCCTTCCCGTCAAAGGTCACCACCTGCTGCACGGCGTATTCCACCGTCTGCCGCAGCTCGATGGCGTCGCCGTTTTTCATCGCCAGCGCCCACACGATCTCGTTGTGAGTGCAGGTGCCGTCTGCGGACAGCACCCGGAACAGCAACGCCCTGGTGCCGGCCCAGTCATAGCCGGCCTCCTGCAATTCGACCCGCCCCGTGGTGCTGTCCGGCGCCGTCACCGATACCGACCAGTCCTCCATCAGCGCCGAAAACGCCTCGTTGGCGGTTTGCCCCGTTACCGCGTCCGTGACGAACACCGTGGCGGGCTGATCGTCATGCAGCCCGGCGGGGATCAGCTTCGCGTCGTACCCCACGGGATCGGTGCGGCCCTCTCCCTGGGGAGAGAAGGCCGCGTAGACGTGATACTCCCGCCCGTCCGCACCGGTATAGTAGGTCTGGCAGGCAGCAAGATACGGATCGACGGCCTGTATCGGCGTTTCGCCTGCCGTAGGTGTCTCCGGCGATGCCGTGTCCTGCCGCAGCGCCAGCGTCAGGCAGATGGCCGCCGCCAGCGCCAGACACGCCGCCGGGAGCGGCCACCGGCGTCTGCGCCGAGGCATGGGCATGGCCTGCCGCTGCAGCTGCGTGGTGGCGCAATGGGGACAGAAGGACGCACCCTCCGGCAGCGGCGCGCCGCAGTGGATGCAGAGGTTGTCATGCTTCTCGGTCATAGGGCGTTCCGCAGCTCCTGTACAGATTGATAACGCTGGTCGGGGTTCATCATGGTGCACTTCTGCACGATGTGCCCGGCCTTCCCTCCCGCCAGCTGGCGGGAGGGATGCTGCCCCGTCAGCATTACGTTCAGCAGCACGCCCAGCGAGTAGATGTCCGCCCGCCCGTCGGTCTGGGACAGGCCGAACTGCTCCGGCGCGGCATAGCCGGTGGTGCCCAGGATCACCGTGTCGGCGGCGGGCTCCGGCTT
>ULRD01049066.1_pt1 | contig 49211 bp, 44 predicted proteins | sample 1955181 | NCBI WGS metagenome assembly ULRD01 (sample SAMEA4835675, study PRJEB28245) | human gut metagenome | biome: gut microbiome; material: fecal sample | place: Denmark | collected 2008
TTGGCATACATTTTAAGCGGTATCTTTGTCATAAGGACGATCATAACGGTAAAAAACGCGCCGATTCCAAGGCAGAGGAGCGAATCTCCCGAAAAAAGCATGACAATAAAAAGGATCGTAGCAATAATTTTGAAGCGTGGATCAAGCCTGTGGATCAGGCTGTTTCCTGGGAAAAACTGTCCTATAGTAATATCTTTCAGCATCTCACCGCACCTCCTCTTGATTCAGGCGTTTGAGAAGAAGCTTCTTTGCATATTCAACTGTGTAGACATTTTTTCCAAAGTCTAACCCACGGCGCTTCAGTTCTGTAAAAACTCTTGTTATCTGGGGGACATCGAGACCTATGCTGGAAATCTCTTCAGAACGGGCAAAAACCTTTTCTGTTTCGTCGTAGCAGAAAAGCTCGGACTTGTTCATTACGAGAATTTTATCCGCAAACGAGGCGATATCCTCCATGCTGTGTGATACGATAAGAATCGTATTTTTTGTGCGGTTATGATATTTTATAATATGATTGAGGATCTTGTCTCTGCCGGCAGGATCAAGACCTGCTGTCGGTTCGTCCAGTATCAGCACCCGAGGCTCCATAGCCATAACGCCGGCAATAGCTACGCGGCGCTTCTGACCTCCAGAAAGCTCAAACGGCGAGCGCTTCATAAGCTCCTCGGAAAGTCCGATATCATGGGCAGTTTCAAGGACTCTGCGTTTTATTTCAGCTTCGCTTAATCCCATGTTTTTCGGACCGAAGGCAATATCATCGAAAACGGTTTCTTCAAAGATCTGATATTCGGGATACTGAAAAACAAGACCTACCTTAAAGCGCACGTCGCGTATTTTTGTCTTGTCTTCCCAGATATCCTTTCCGTCAAGGAAAATCCGTCCCGATTCGGGCTTTAACAGACCGTTGAAATGCTGTATCAAAGTGGATTTGCCTGAGCCTGTATGACCCATTACGCCAATCATTTCGCCCTCATTGATCGAAAGACTGACATGATCGACTGCGGTTTTTTCAAAGGGAGTTCCCTTGCTGTAGATATATGTTAGATCCTCTGTTTTGATAACTGCCATTTTCTATCCTCTTTTTTTGAAAAGCTTCATCAGAGCTTCAACGCATTTTTCCTCTGAAATTATCTCCTCGGGAATGTCTAAGCCTGCCTTTCGGAGTTCGTATATAAGTTCAGTGACCTGCGGAACGTCAAGACCGATTTTTTTCATCATCTCGACTTGTGAAAAAACCTTTTCGGGAGCGCCGTCAAGGGTTATTTTTCCCTTATCCATGACGATGATTCGTTCGCATTCAGCCGCTTCGTTCATATAATGGGTAATAAGAACTATGGTTGTACCATAATCGCGGTTAAGCCGCTTTACAGTTGACATGACCTCTTTCCGTCCCTGCGGGTCGAGCATAGCCGTCGGCTCGTCAAGAATTATGCATTTCGGGCGCATTGCGATTATTCCTGCAATAGCGACCCTCTGCTTCTGACCTCCGGAAAGCTGACTTGGTGAATGCATACGAAAGTCGTACATATTAACGTCTTTCAAAGCTTCGTCAACGCGTCTGCGCATCTCTTCATAGGGAACGCCAAGATTTTCAAGCGCAAACGCAACGTCCTCCTCCACAATTGAGGAAACTATCTGATTATCGGGATTTTGAAAGACCATGCCGGCGCGCTGTCTGAGATCGAACAGACGCGATTCATCGGAGGTGTCGATACCGTCAACGGTAATTTTTCCCGAAGTCGGGATGAGAATACCGTTGAGGAGCTTTGCAAGCGTGGATTTTCCCGAGCCGTTATGCCCTAATACAGCTAAAAGCTCTCCTTCGCCTACAGTAAGGCTTATATCTTTCAGTACTTCCTCAGCCATAGAATTATCGTTTTCCGCAGCATAGCTGAAATGCAGATTTTTTATTTCAATGATGTTTTTCATTATTTCTCCCATATAGCGGTAGAACCGCACGGCAGGGGCATTCCTGTTGAATTTACCGGCAGTCCTATTTCGTCAAACGAAACCGTTCCGCGGAATTTATCGGTCAGAACAGCTCCTAAAATATAACCCATTACCGAGGGGGAAAGTCCCGTAGTGTAGCTGTTTATTAGAAAAAACAGCGGGTTATCGGAGAGCGCGTTCGAGCAAAGCTTTACAAGATCATAGACGCAGTTTTCAAGCTTCCAGATCTCGCCGCCCGGACCTCTTCCGTAGCTCGGAGGATCCATGATAATTGCGTCGTATTTTCTGCCGCGGCGAATTTCACGGGCAATAAATTTTTCGCAGTCGTCCACTATCCAGCGGATGGGCTTGCCGGAAAGTCCCGAAGCGGCGGCGTTATCCCTCGCCCACTGCACCATGCCCTTTGAAGCGTCGACATGGCATACGGAAGCTCCTGCCGCCGCGCAGGCAAGAGTAGCTCCGCCTGTGTAAGCAAAAAGATTCAGCACGTTTATCTCACGTTCCGCATTTTTTATTTTATCAGTCATAAAGTCCCAGTTTACGGCTTGTTCTGGGAAAAGCCCAGTATGCTTGAAGCCGGTGGGACGAATGTTAAAGGTAAGTTCGCCGTAGCTTATATTCCATGATTCGGGAAGGCTTTTACGAAACTCCCATTGACCGCCTCCGGCGTTGGAGCGGTGATAGTGACCGTCTGCCTTTTGCCAGAGAGGGTGAGTTTTGTCTGTTTTCCAGATTATTTGCGGATCGGGGCGAATAAGGCTTATATTCCCCCATGTTTCCAGTTTTTCGCCGTCTGAGGTATCAATGACCGTATAATCTCTCCAGTTGCCTGCGATTCTCAAATTTTTATCTCCCTTCTATTGTTCAAGGTATTTTTCAAGCCATTTGACCAGTACAAAGCATCCGATACAGAGCAGTACTAAAATGCCAAGTCCGATGCATTTTATAATATTTGCGGCTTTTTGCGCCTTTGCTCTGTTGGGATGAAAGTCAACGTCGGGTATAGAATCGGGATTTATAGCAAATTCCTCGTTAAGTATCTCACAAAGCTCGGCGTGTTCGGGATAGGCTGCGGCAAAATATTTTGCAAATTCCGCGCTTTCGCTGATCTTTCTTTTGACAAGATTATCATTTACGCTTCCTGCAAGCTGCCTTAAAAGGATGTTTCCGATGAATATCATGATAGTTCCAAAAATCGTGTTGAATGTACCGATTTTGAATATCAAAAGTATTATTGCGGCAAGTCCGCCCAATGTCATAAAAAACGCGCCGTATTCGATAAGCGCCGCCTGTGGGCATTCATTGTAGACGATATACGTAAAGCCGCCGTAAGAAGCTACATTAGCAAAGCGTTTTTCAGCGCCCAGTCCCTGTTTTTTCAACGCTTACCACATCTTTTCTTAATAGTCTGTGCGATGGTCATGGCTATATTGTTTATCTGACCGAAATCGTTTCCCTCGGCAATTACGCGTATCGAGGGCGATTCGGAACTGTTCTCGCAGACAATTATTCTGCCCTTATCTCCGAGAGCTTCACTCATCTGCTCGATAAGTCCGGTAATCTCGCGGTCGTTTTTCCAGATTTCTCTTTTGCGCTGAGCGATCCTTACGTTAAGGACCACCTGTGGAAGTGTGTTTATACCGTTGGAAAGCTCACTGAGACTTTTTCCCGAGCTTTTCATTATTTCAAGAAGCTTTAGGGCAGTAAACAAGCCGTCCTCAAGCGGCGTAAAGTCGGAAAACAGAATATGACCGCTTTTTTCACCGCCAAGATTATATCCCCCTTCGCGCATTCGGTATGCTGCATAGCGGTCGGAAGCGCCGGTAGTTACCAACCCGATCTCATGCTCCGCAAGGTATGACATAAGACCCATTCCGCTTGTAAGAGGCGCGGCAACAGAATTGTGACGCAAAATACCTTTTTTTCTAAAATCGAGAGCAAATATTGCAAGGAGCGAATCTCCGCTTACAGGCTTCCCGTTTTCGTCAACGGCGATGCATCCCGTTCCGTCGTTATCAAAGGCAAATCCGCAGGTGCATTGGTTTTCAATTACATGATCCATAAGCCTTTCAAAGCGAGTTGCAATTGCGTCGATATCTGAGGTGCAGTCTTGATCTGCGACTGTAAGAACTTCCGCTCCAAGCTCAGAAAACAGACGCTCGGCAATTCCCTCGGTGCAGCTGCCTATGCAGTCAACAGCGATCCTCATGCCCGAAAGCTCAGGAGATACGAGTTCTTTGAGAATTGCGGCATATTCCTCCGCTGCGTTTTCACAGCGCAGTATCGCGCCTGATTTTTCATTGTATTTAAGCTCGGGAGCGTCAGTGTTTCCGGGAGCAAGTTTTTCGGTAAACGATTCTTCGGCGGTGCCGGGGCGCAGTCCCTCAGCGTTAAAAATTCTTATTCCGCTTTCACGGGCAGAGCCGTAAGCCGCAGAGATCATAATTCCGGCGTCAGCATTATGTTCCTTAACAAGCAATGCAGCGGCGGAGGCAGGAATAACGCCAAGCTCCTCGGCGTCAGCTCCGGCAGAGCATATTCCTGCGCATATCGCGGCTTCAAGCATATCAGATGAATTGCTTTTGTCCTTTGCGACGATTATTTTTGATTTTTTATCTTTTCCCGAGGAAAAAACGGCTGCTGCGGCTCTGCCTGCCTGCATAGCAAGCTCGCAGGAAATTCCGGCAACGGCTATTCCGCGCGTACTGTCTGTTCCGAACAGCTTTGACATTTATTTATCTCCTCTGATTTTTGTTCTTTCAGGATGTATACAGCGATCGTTTTTCTTTTTCCGGCAACAGCTTCGAGGTTTTTGAAGAGTTCTGCGCCGTGACTGCTGTTATATCTGTTGTAAACCGTTATTCCTTTATCGGTGCGGATACAAAAAACCGTGTGGATAGACGAGAGAAAAGGTTTTCCCGTCCAGAAAGTGATGATGAACGCTTCTGCGTATCCGGGGGATTTTGCTTTGACGCTTTCCGCACCGAAATGTTTAAGCGCGCGTCCCAATTTAAACGGGCTGCATCCGAAAAAACCCAGAAGCATTTTAAAGCGTTCCATATAAAATGCAATTTCCGCGATCGGCTGTGGGATTCCAAGATAGACGAGAGCGTTATGCACCGCTATAACTTCACAGCCGTTAAAGCTCATACGGCATATTCCGTAGCGCATTCCTGATACGGCTCCCAGAGCTTGTCCGTTTATCATTTTTCCAAGCTCGGGAGTATCGGCACATTCTGTGTTATGGCGGAAATTATATTTCCGTGAACCCTTTATAAGCATAATTAAAATGATAACTGACCTGCATCGGGCGAGCCTTTTTGTTCCGGCATACTGTAGCCCAGATGCTCATAGGCGAGCTTCGTTGCACAGCGTCCGCGCGGAGTTCTTCCGAGAAAACCGAGCTGCATCAGGAAAGGTTCGCAGACGTCCTCGATAGTTACGGATTCTTCGCCGATAGCGGAGGCAAGCGTTTCAAGACCTACAGGGCCGCCGTTATAGCCTTTTATTATCATTTCGAGCATACGCCTGTCAAGGCTGTCTAGTCCGAGAGCGTCTATTTCAAGACGGCTGAGCGCAATTGACGCAATGTCTTTAGTTATTTGACCGTTTCCCATAACGTCGGCAAAATCCCTGACTCTTTTCAGCAGTCGGTTTGCGATTCGCGGAGTTCCTCTTGCTCTTCCGGCGATTTCGCCTGCGCCGTCGGCGGTACATGGTATGCCGAGGATCATCGCGCTTCGTCTGATAATATCCGTAAGCTGAGCTTTGGTGTACAGTTCAAGACGCTGTATAACGCCGAAGCGGTCGCGCAGAGGCGCGGAAAGCTGACCGGCTCTTGTGGTAGCTCCGATAAGCGTAAACGGCTTCAGATCCATGCGTATGGAACGTGCCGACGGACCTTTTCCTATAATAATATCAATAACTCTGTCCTCAAGAGCAGGATACAGGATCTCCTCAACGGCTCGTGAAAGGCGGTGTATCTCGTCGATAAAAAGGACGTCGTTGTCGGAAAGACTTGTGAGAAGCGAAACAAGGTCGCCGGGCTTTTCAATAGCCGGACCGGTCGTGACGCGCAGATTCACGCCAAGCTCATGAGCGATAATGGATGATAGCGTAGTTTTTCCCAGCCCCGGAGGGCCGTACAGCAGAACATGGTCAAGAGGTTCGCCGCGGCGTTTTGCAGCCTCAATATAAATTGCGAGGTTTTCTTTTACCTTGTCCTGACCAATATATTCGTGCAGTGTCTGAGGTCTGAGGCTTATCTCGATATCGCCGTCCTCCTCGGAATTTTCCGGAGAGATTATTCTTGGAGCGAACTCCATATCGTCTGTCTGTATCAATTTATCATCTCCATAGCTAATACGGTTGAGGCGACAAAGCACACCTGACGGATTTGCAGGTAATCTGCTTGCATATTTTAAGTCAGATTGCGTATCTTACTTAAAGTTTTTGTGCTGTGCTGCCCTGATTATTTTTCAAAATATCTCTTTTTGCGGACATAGAACGGATCCACCGTTTCGGCGGCTTTTTTGCCCATGTCCTGTTCGTAGCTGATAAAGCAGAGATGCTCGTTTGCTTTTACCGTTTTTGAAAGATATTTTGAAAGCGGCACAAAGAGCTTTCTCGTACTTCCCATCATGTCGAGTACCATAAGAAGCTGAGGTTTTTCGCATCCCTTTATCATTTCCATAATGAAAGCTCTGTCAACATTAGGCTGCTTTGAAAGAAATTTTGAAGCGGCTTTTGTGATGTGTCCCACAGATTGTTCTACGGGACGATAGGAGATAATATCGGCTTCGTTATATGATATGGCTTTGATTTTAAGATTTCTTGCAATAAGAAGTATGCTTTTGATCTCCTGCGAGGAAAATTCCTTACCGTAGGAATTGGGGTTAAGTACCGCGGAAACTGATTGGATAAGATCGAAAAGTCTGAGGCAGTTGATCTTGTAGCAGTCAACGTATCGCTTTGCGAACTGCTGAAGAGCGCGGTAACTTGTGAAAAACGGGATAAAAACATCTCCGTTGGGATTTTGGGTAGTGATAAGTTCAAGCTGGATTCCGCCCTCTGCTTTTCCGCGCTCCTGTTTTACAGGGTTTTTGCAGATAACATAAACGTCGCTTTTAATAAGAGTCTGCAAAAATATAGAGCGCTGCGACGGGTCTTTTATCGCCGCTTTCAATAATTCGTCGAGATTCATAATAAGTTCTTCCTTTCAGTTATGAGAAAACGGGTTCTCATATAATTATTAGACTTCCTCGGAAACTAACGCACACCGTCTGTCAAATCTTTTGCCATATGGCGGCGTTATCCTCCTCAGAGTGCGTCAGCACGCTTTCGTCGTCTGCCTTGCCATATGACAAAATCTTTATTCATACGGCTGCACCTTAGTTTCTGAGGAGGTCTATTATAATCAGCGTTAAACGCTGTAAAGTTCATTTTTTTGAGGACATTATTCTGAGAGTTTCCTTAATAAGCTCTTGGGTTCCGAGCTGAGGATCAAGCTTTCCGACAATGGGAGCGATCTCGCTTTGCGAGTAACCAAGTACCATGAGCGCTTCAAGAGCTTCGGATACGGAGGTTGATATTGCCGATGATGAAAGGCTTGTAAATTCATACGAGCTGCCGGAAATTGCTCCCGCAGCATTATCTGAGGAAATTTTGTCTTTAAGCTCAAGTACTATTCTCTGAGCTGTCTTTGCTCCAATCCCCTTGATCTTTGTAAATGCCTTGCTGTCTCCCGAAGCGATAATAAATGCGAACTGCTCGGGTGATACGTCGGACAGGATAGTCGAAGCCGCTTTCGGACCTACTCCTGAAACTGAAATAAGCAGCTTGAAGCAGCTAAGCTCCTGTAGAGTCGCGAAGCCGAAAAGCTCTACGACATCCTCCCTTACGTACAGATATGTATACAGCATTGCGTCGCTGCCTATACTTCCGAGAGCTGAAAGCGTATTGAAGGAGGTTTTACAGCCGTAGCCTACGCCGCCGCATTCAATAACCGCAAATCCCGGCTCTTTTACCGTAATCGTTCCCCGTAAACTGTATATCATGATCGTTATCTCCTTTTATTGCATAAACTGTCCGCATTTTTATCAGGTGACTGTCGGCTTGCCTGAACGGTGGGCGGCGGTCATCCAAAGCGGGTACTGTGTCCGTGGCATATTGCAATCGCAAGCGCGTCCGCAGCGTCGTCGGGTTTGGGTATCTGCGCCAGTCCCAGAAGCTGTCGGGTCATTTCCATGACCTGCTTTTTTTCAGCTTTTCCGTAACCGACAACCGACTGCTTGACCTGCAGCGGAGTGTATTCCGATATGGGAATATTTCTTTTTGCTGCTGAAAGCACGGTAACGCCTCTTGCTTGAGCAACGTCGATGGCGGTTTTTTGGTTAGAGGTGAAATAAAGGCGTTCTATAGCCATACAGTCTGGGCTGAATTTTTCGAAAATAAACTCTACGTCCTCATAGATAGACCTAAGACGCTCCGGAAACGGGATGCCTGCCTCCGTTAGCACTGCGCCGTATTCTATGGGGGTAAATTTAAAGCCGTCATAGTCAAGAATACCGAAGCCTACAATAGCGTAGCCGGGGTCTATTCCCAAAATCCTTATCTTTTTCACCGGAAGCTCTCCTTATCCGCCTGTACATTCCTTATCATTATAACATATTATTATAACTGTTTGCAATATATTTCTTGAATTTTTATTGCTTTTGTAAAAAAAATCTGATATACTTATACTGGATAATTATTTTTCTAAAACAAAGGAGAACTTTTTATGATGGATTTACAGCAGCTTCGCGGCGGAATAGATGATATAGACGCGAAGATACTTAAACTTTTTATGGAGCGAATGGAGCTTTGTAAGGGTGTTGCCGACTATAAAAAGCTTCACGATATGCCTGTTTTTCAAGGCGGAAGAGAGCAGCAGGTTATCGACCGAATAAAGGAACTTACTGCCAACAAGGAGCTGGAGACGGGTACAGCCGCTTTGTTTACGGCTATCATGGATATAAGCAAAATTCTCCAGAACAGGCTCATCCTCGAGACTTCTCCCGACTACAGCGCCGCAGTTCTTCCCGATTTTAACAGCGCTTTAAGGATTGGCTGTCAGGGAACTTCGGGAGCTAATTCCGAAGCCGCCGCCCATGCGTTGTTCGGCAACAGGGATATAATTTTTTGCCGTAATTTTGAAGATGTTTTCAGAATGGTACAGTCGGGCGAGCTGGATTATGGCGTAATACCGGTTCACAATTCGACTGCGGGGTCTGTGGACAGTACCTACGATCTTATGGCAAAATATTACGTTTACATAGTCGGCAGCGTATGCATCGAGATAAATCATTGTCTTGCGGCAAGGGCGGACTGTTCTGTCGCCGATATAAAGAAGGTCTATTCTCATCCGCAGGCGCTTGCCCAGTGCAGTGACTTTTTAACTATAAACAGTCTTAAAACCTCAGAATACGGCAATACTGCCACTGCCGCCGCAATGGTGGCAGAGAGCGCTCCCGAGGACAGGCTCGCGGCAGTTTGTTCCGTTGAATGCGCCGAAAGTCTCGGGTTGAACATTCTTGCAAGGGGTATTGCAGACTGCTCCGTAAACCGCACAAAGTTTGCGTGTATTTCCCGCGAGATGCAGGTTTCTCCCGATTCGGACGCAATTACTGTAATGCTGAAAATTCCGCACACGGAGGGAAGTCTTTATAGACTTCTTACGAAATTTTACGTTAACGGCATGAATCTTTTGAGGATAGAAAGCAGACCTATACGCGACGGCAGCTTCGACGTAATGTTTTATCTTGATTTCAGCGGAAAAATTTCCGATCCCGGCGTAAAAGCGACTCTGCGCGACCTTGAGCAGAATCTTGAATATTTTCGTGTTCTCGGCACTTTTAAAAGCGAATAAGGAGGATTATTATGTCTGAAAAATTTTATGATCTGATAGATAACGGCGGATTTATTTTTCTTGACGGCGGTATGGGAACAATGCTCCAGCTGCGCGGCGCCGATATGGGAAAGATCCCCGAGCTGCTGAATATAAACGATCCCGACGCTATTATTGATATTCATCGTCTTTACGTTGAAAGCGGTTCGAATATTATTTATGCGAATACCTTTGGCGCAAATCGGTTCAAGCTTAGAAAAAGCGGTCATACCGTTGAAGAGGTTGTAGGCAGAGGTGTGGAAAACGCTGTTAAGGCTGCTTGCGGACAGGCTCTTGTTGCGCTTGATATCGGTCCTATCGGTCAGCTCCTTGAACCTTCGGGAACTCTGAAATTTGAGGAAGCTTATGACTGTTTCCGTGAGATCGTCCTTGCGGGAAGCCGTGCGGATATTATCGTTATAGAGACGATGACCGATCTTTACGAGGTCAAGGCGGCGGTGCTTGCTGCTAAGGAAAATTCAGATAAGCCTGTTCTGGTGACAATGACATTTGAGGAAAATATGCGTACGTTCACAGGCGTTTCTCCCGAATGCATGGTATCGCTGCTTGAGGGACTGGGCGCAGATGCAGTCGGCGTTAACTGTTCTCTTGGTCCTAAGGAGCTTTTGCCTGTTCTGGACAGGATATGCAGCCTTACGTCATTGCCTGTTATTGCGAAGCCGAATGCAGGGCTGCCCGATCCCGTTACAAATAAATTTAACGTTGGTTCTGAAGAGTTTGCTGAAAGCGCGGTAAGGCTTGCCGATATAGGCGTTACGCTTCTTGGCGGCTGCTGCGGCACAACTCCGGAGCATATCGCCGCCGTTGTGGAAGCTCTTTCGGGTAAGGAACGTGTTCGCAGATCAATTCTTCGGCGCAGTTCTGTATGCTCAGCGGTGAATCATGTTAATATAGATCAGCCGAGGGTTATCGGCGAGCGTATAAATCCTACGGGAAAAAAACGTTTTAAAGAAGCGTTGGTTGAAAACGATATTGATTATATTATCGGTCAGGCTGTGGAGCAGGTCAATGCGGGAGCTGAAATTCTTGATATAAACGTAGGACTTCCCGAAATTGACGAAAAAGCGATGATGATAGCTGCCGTAAAGGCTGTTCAGAGCGTTTGCGACGCTCCTTTGCAGCTCGATTCTACACGTCCCGATGTGCTTGAAGCAGGCTTACGCGTTTATAACGGAAAGCCGATCGTAAACTCGGTCAACGGTGAAGATGAATCGCTTGATGCAATACTTCCGCTTGTTAAGAAATACGGGGCGTCTGTTGTTGGACTTACTCTCGATAAGCAGGGAATTCCTAAAACATCTGAGGGAAGATTCGCTATTGCGGAAAAAATTCTTCGGCGTGCCATAGAATACGGAATTGCCAGTGAGGACGTATTTATTGACTGTCTTACTCTTACGGCTTCGGCTGAACAGGATGGGGTTATGGAAACTCTGAACGCTCTTAAACGCGTGAAAAACGAACTGGGCTTGAAAACGGTTCTCGGAGTTTCAAATATTTCATTCGGATTGCCGAACCGTGAGCTTATAACGAGAACGTTTCTTACAATGGCTTTGCAAAACGGTCTTGATCTGCCTATAATCAATCCGAATACCGAATCCATAATAGGAGCGGTTCGTGCATATCGGCTTCTTGCCGGGATCGACCGAAATTCCGCAGAATTTATAAAGATATACGCTCAGGCTCAAACTCCTGTGACTGCTGCGGCAAAACAGATCCCCGATCTTTCTTATGCGGTTGAAAACGGACTTAAATCTGAAGCTGTCAAGGCTGCGGAGGCGATGCTGGAAAATACCGATCCTATGGAGATAATCAACGGACATCTTATCCCGGCTCTTGATGAAGCAGGCGAAAGATTTGAAAAAGGAAAGATTTTTCTGCCTCAGCTTATCCTTACAGCAAGCGCTGCTCAGTCATGCTTCGAGGTTATTAGAGGCAGACTTACCACAGAAAGCTCGGCGGAAATATCAAAGGGCAAAATCGTTCTTGCTACAGTAAAGGGTGATATCCACGATATCGGTAAAAATATTGTCAAAGTGCTTCTTGAGAGTTATGGTTTCACCGTGATAGATCTGGGAAAAGATGTGCCGCCCGAGGCGGTTGTAAAAGCGGCGGTTGAAAATGAAGTGAAGCTCGTGGGACTTTCGGCGCTTATGACGACTACTCTCGGAGCAATGGCTGAAACCGTTGCTCTGCTGAATGAAAAATACCCTCAGTGCAAGACCGTCGTGGGAGGAGCTGTCCTCACGGAAGCCTATGCAAAGCAGATAAACGCCGATTACTATGCCAAGGACGCAAAGCAGACCGTTGACATCGCTTCAGAAATTTACAGCGTATAGCGAAAATCTGATAAAACAAAAAGCTTCCTGTTTCAGTTTCAGGAAGCTTTTTTAGAGGTTGTTTGTTAAGGCAACACCGCACAAAGCACGCTGTTTGCCAATCTTTTCATTAGAGCGTGTTCATATAAAAGTGGAACGCGCGTCATTTCGGTAAATATTTTGTGAAGACAGGTTCTTAGTAACAAAAAAAGTTCCGCCCATGTAAAAGGGCGGAACTATGCGGATAACCCGCTTTGATTTGGCGCAGTGGGTGGGATTCGAACCCACGTCCCTCAAGGGGCATCATGATTTCGAGTCATGTCCGTTATGACCACTTCGATACCACTGCATATTAATGAGTTTTTAATACATCCATAACATTATATCATAATTCCGCAAAAAAATCAATAGCGTTTTAAAATTTTAATATTATAACAATAAATTCTTTTTACGGAAAATATGATATAATTGTGGAGACCGCGCAGGTCGGTTCGTGTCAAATAAAGAATTTAGTGGAATTTACTTATGTGCCTGTTGCTATTTTCAATATATTGTGATATAATAGCATTATTCTTACAACAGAAAGTAATTTAATTAGCGCGTTTTACTTGGCGTCGGCGCGGTATTTTGCGCGTGTACGAGAGATGCTTTCCTCGCTGCGTTTTATGAGGTTAAGCAATGACGAGGAATATTGAGCGAAATCCTTTTGGATAGTTGCCGTAGTGAGGTAAAGCGTATCAAAATTTGTAACGCAGTCGTTGCCGTCAAGAGGGATTCCGCTGGACGCTGCCTTGATATTCGCTTCGCTCATTGAAACGATAGCGTTAGAACTGTCGTTTGCTATGACTTTGGGGATTCGGAAAAGCTTCTGGTCGTTATGAGGATTAGCATTATATACGATCCTGAACAGCTTATACACAGAAAGCATGAGATAGCTTGAAACCTCTTTTATGAGGGTAATGCTGTTTGCTCTCTGGGCAAGGCTGAACAGCAGACTTATCGAGTTATTAATGATCTTTCTGTTAAAATTAATGATCTCGGGCGAGGGCATTTTTAATGTATTGTTTCCGTCGTCGTCGGGTATATCCTCTATAGAGATCGTTTTTCCTTCCGGTTCGGGAGTTCTTCCGAGGAGATAATCGCATGAAACATTGTAATAATCTGCTACTTTTACGAGGAAGTTAAGACCGCATTCACGGATGCCCTTTTCGTAATGAGAGAGCAGAGCCTGAGAAATTCCAAGATCTGTCGCGGCTTGTTTCTGGCTGATATGACGTTCTTTTCTCTGAAGGGTTATAATTCTTGCAAAATCGGAATTCATTGATGTTCCTCCTGTAATTTGTGTTGTATATTTATTATAATACAAAATGTATAATATGTAAATATGCCGAAATATGGAAGTGTGGAGGTTTTTTTCAGCATTTTTTGTGCGATTTACTAAGAGTTAAAAAAACAAGCGTTGATTTTGTGCAAATCATACAATGAAAGTGGTGCAATATGAAAGGCTATCGTATAAGCGTGATCCGTCACGGTCAGACAGAAGCAAATGAAAAGGGAGTTTATATCGGTCATACGAATCTTCCCTTGTCGCAAAAGGGCGCAGGAGAGCTTTGCGCAAAAATGGACGAGTTCGACTACCCTGCCGTTCACAGGGTGTATAGTTCCCCGCTGAAAAGATGTACTGAAACGGCGGATATACTGTTCCCGTGTACTGAAATAAGCATTGCTGACGATCTGAGAGAACTTGATATGGGAGAATTTGAGAATAAGAGCGTAGACGAGCTTATTAACCGCAGGGATTATAAGGAATGGCTCAGAGGCGGCAGAGACAGCCGTCCTCCGCAGGGCGAAAGCCTTGACGAAATGACGGCGCGTACCTATACGGCGCTTCACAATATAATAATGGATATGATGAACGACGGTTTAACGCATTGTGCGATCATAACTCATGCAGGAATAATTTCAAATATGCTGTCCTGCTTCGGACTTCCGAAATACGACCCTAAGTACCTTAACGCCGATTTCGGAGAGGGCTTCGATATTATTGTAACGGCGCAGATGTGGCTGAATTCTCAGGCATTTGAGATATTGGGCTATTGTCCTTATGACAAAATTCCCGACGCTCCGGATGAATAATCCATACGATTTTACATATAATACCTGCAAAACTTACGGGAGGCGCAGGTATGAGGATCACGGAGCTTATACAATATTCAAGGCACTTGCTTAAAGGTAGACGTGCCCGCACGACGATGATCTGCATCATGCCGGCTGCGGCATCTGTTTTTTTCAGGACTGCCGAAGCATGCATATACAGCTTGCTGTTGTATTTCGGGGATATGAAGCCTATCGAACTGTTCAGCGGCAGAAACCGTATTCAGCTTGCCATAGCGGTCTTTTTTTCAATAATGCGCTGGACTGTCTGCGCTCCTTTAATATACGGAACAGCTCATAGGATCAGTGAGATCTCGGGGGAAAAGTCTCCTCCATACTCGCGTTTTTCAAATATTCTTCTCAGCAGACGCTGCTATAAGAGGAGTATTGCAGCTCAGCTTTGGATAAAGCTTTTCAGTCTTGCGGCTCTTGTTCCTGTCGTGTTCTTTGGGATGACTGCGTATTCCTTGTTCACCTCGGGACATAGCGCGGGGGAGCTTTTTATGACGGCTCATGCCATTGTACTGACGACAGTGTCGGTGGTTATGTGGCTTATGCTTAAATTCAGTCTTGCCGCAGTTCCCCTGTTTTTGGTCAAGTTCCCTAAGATGAGCGTTTTCCGCGTTGTTATCGGCTCTCTTAAATTTATGAAAGGGCGGCGAGCCGTCTTGCTAAGGCTTATTGCGGTCTATACTCCGCTTATACTGTCGGTTGCGGCGATACCGTTTATACTGCCCGACATACTGACCGCTTATTCTTTAAGCATTGATATTTATATTAAGGAGGAGGAATATATTGAAGGAAATAACGCTTTTGGTCGATTCGGAAAAAGAACAGCAGCTTCAGAGCTTTCTTCTCGGTCGGAAAGGCGTTTCAAGACGGCTTCTGACAAAGCTTAAACGGATAAACGGCGGAATTACACGGAATGGCGAGCCTGTTCGCAGTATTGATACCGTCTTTCCGGGAGATGAGATCGTTCTTCATCTTGAGGACGGTGCGGCTCTTGAACCAAACGGCGATCTGAATGTTCCCGTGGTCTTTGAAAACGAAAGCCTTGTGATCTTTGATAAGCCGGGAGGGATGCCTGTGCATCCCTCGATAAAGCATCAGTGGGATACGCTCGGAAATTTTTTTGCACATTGCTATCCCGATACGACATTTCGCCCCGTGAACAGGCTTGACCGCGATACTTCGGGATTGTGCATAGCCGCCAAGGATGCTTATGCGGCAAAAATGCTTCAAGGTAACTGCCAAAAGGTCTATTTTGCGGCGATCCACGGTATTCCCGAGGAGCACGGTACAATAGACGCGCCTATCGCAAGAGTACAGGAGTCTATTATTCTTCGCTGTGTCCGCGAGGACGGTAAGCCGTCGGTGACCGATTACATAAGAATGAAGGCCGGGGAACGTTATTCGCTTATGGAAGTTCGTCCGAGAACGGGCAGAACTCATCAAATAAGGGTGCATTTTGCCTATATAGGACATCCTCTTGCCGGGGATGATATGTATGGCGGCAGCCGTGAAGATATCGGCAGGCAGGCGCTGCATTGCGGAGAAATTACTTTTACCGATCCGCTTTCCGGCGATAAAATTACTGTGACTTCGCCGATACCGGATGATATGGCAAAACTATTCAAATAATTTTTAAGGAGAATACATATATGGAAAAAATTGCAAGCTTTCAGGTAGATCATACCAAATTCGGCGTTGGAATGTATATTTCGCGTATTGACGGTGATATAGTGACTTATGATATACGCATGGTCAAGCCGAACGGCGGAGTTTATGTATCGAATCCGTCGCTTCATACTATAGAGCATCTTTTTGCGACATATGCAAGAAGCTCCGAGTACGGCGGAAATGTTGTTTATGTCGGTCCGATGGGATGCCGTACAGGATTTTACCTGCTGACCCGTGATTTGCCGCATGAGGATGCTATCAGGCTTGTTCGGGATTCTTATGCATTTATTGCCGGTTATGAAGGAGAGATACCGGGATGTACCGAGATAGAATGCGGTAATTATCTTGAGCACGATCTCAGCGCTGCTAAAAAAGATGTTTTACCGCTTCTTGAAAAGCTAAAAGACTATACTGCGGAAATGCTTGAGTATTCTTACCATTTTGATAATAAATAAAAGCACGATTTTTGTGCAGATATACAAAAAATAATAAATATACAAAAAATCTCCGTTATTTGCGTTGTAATTAAAAAAATAGTTGCTATAATATTACAGTGTAACTGATTTGTAATCCGATTTGCCTTAATAAGCAAGTTAAGCTGTTATAGGAGATGAGAGATTGAGAAAAATTAAAAAGGATAGAAGCGGCGGAATGCCCGAAAGACTGTCATGTGGGATCTCGGGTCTTCTGGTAAGAGCCGGTTTGTGTACCGTAAAGCTTTTTGCAGCAATAATGGTGGGTATCATAAAGGGTGCGGAGCTTATTTTTTCCGAGATCAGAGATTTTCTTTTGCTTCTGAAAAGAGCAGGGGCGTGGTTATTGAGAGAGCTAACAGAGTCGCTGCGCCAGCGCCATTATAAAAATAAGCAGCTTCAAAAGGCTGTGGTAAAGGCAAAAAGCGATGGCAGACAGGCGCATCTTACTGCGCTTGCGCGGTTTGCAGGCTCATACCTTTTCGGCGAGGGAGGAATCTGCTGTACCGCTTTCAATTATATAGCGCCTTTAGTTTCTGCAGCATTTCTTATAGGTGTAATAAGATACGGTTCGGAGCTTGAATACGGTTTAAGTGTAAAATACAACGGCAAGGAGATCGGTGTGATTTCTTCGCAATCGGCATTTGATCAGGCGGAACGCGAGGTAAGCCAGAGAACGGCTCTTATTACGGAAAGAGAGCCTGTAAAGCTTAATGCTGATCTTTCCTTAAAAATAATTTCTGGCAGCGACAGGATACTCAATGCGGATCAGCTTGCGAACGTAATGCTTGAAACTTCTGACGAGGAGCTTACCGAGGCATACGGAATTTACATCGACGGAAACTTTATTGGAGCGGTGATGGACAAGACTCCGGTGCAGGACGCTCTTGACAAGCGTTTGCTTGATTTCCGCGTTGACGGAGATGTTACGGATATTTCTTATAAAAATAAGGTTGAATATACCAAGGGACTTTATCTTGTAAGCAGCGTTATGGAGCAGCAGGCGGCTATTAACAAGCTGACCTCGTCCAATAAAAAGCGCGGCGTATATGTTGCTGTGACAGGCGATACAGCCGTGACCGTTTCTCAGAAATACAACATGGAACTAAAGGATTTTGAGGATCTTAATCCAAATGCTGCCGACGGTATATCTCCCGGTCAAATGGTCAATATTACCGAAACCGAAAGCTTTCTTCCTATACAGTACGTTCTTAAAACCTCAGCCGTATCATTTCTTGATTATGAAACGGTAGAGTATGAAACAAGCTCTTTAAACGTTGGGGCAAGAGCTGTTCTCGTAAAGGGGATCAAGGGTGAAAAGGTATCGGATATAGAAATAACTTATGTTGACGGCATTGAGCGTTCACGAAAGACAACCCATTCTGAGATTACGCGTGAACCTGTTGTAGAGCAGATCGGTATCGGAACATACTCGGCTCGTCCCGACAGTCCGAATACGATTCTTACCGGTTCGGGAGAATTTGGCTGGCCTGTGGACGGCGGTTATATAAGCGATACATTTATCAGCGACCGAAATCATAAGGGACTCGATATTGCCGCGCCGAACGGCAAAAATATTTACGCTGCCGCTGACGGTATCGTGATTTCGGCAGGCTGGAACTCCGGCGGTTACGGTTATTTTGTTGAGATAGATCACCTTAACGGATATCAGACTGTTTACGCTCATATGAGTACGGTTTTTGCAATAGAAGGTCAGACGGTTACACGCGGTCAGCTTATCGGCGCTGTGGGAACTACGGGACATTCTACAGGTTTTCATTGCCATTTTGAAGTGCGTTACCTAAACGTCTGCCTTGATCCTGCAAGTTTTATAAACACCGCAAATTCTTTTAACGATGACGATGACGATGATAACGGCAGCGGTTCGTCGGGCGGAGACGATTAAAAAGTAAAGGGACTGCTGAAGCAGTCCCTTTTGATATTGCAGCGTTGTTTATTGATATCTGTAGTACCTTTCTTCAGGCGGTACTTCTTTTAAGTCAGGTATATACTTCCATTCGGGAGCCTCTGTTTTAGCAGGAACAAGTGATAAGCCTTTGATAAATTCTTTTATGTCTTCATCTCTTATGTCGTGAGTTGCCATGATTTTAACAGCGTAATTTGAGCCGTCGAATTTTACCCATACGTCGCGGATATAAGCAGAATCGGCGACGTTGTTTTTTCCAAAATCGAGAGAACGGGTCAGGAATACGGTTTTGTTTTCAATTCTGAACGTTTCGGTCTTGTCGGGGTTTTTGATGTTCGGAGCATAATCATTGGTCGTGAACTCATAATTTTCGGGAATAGTGTAGAGATCCGCATAAATTGCGCCGCTGCCATTGTAGAAAACCAGTGTCTGGAGTTCGTATTCCTCCTGAGTTGTTACGTTTTGATCTTCATAGGCAGGAAATTCAATCTTATCCATATAAAATCCGTTCGGAATAACGCCCAAGCTGATCGCCATTGGCGCGGTAGATACAGATTGATGCTGATTTTCGGAAGGCGTTACATTTGTTTCCGGCTCGGCAGCCGTTGCAGCAATGGTAGTGTTTTCAGCAGATTCTGTGCCGGCTTCTGTCGAGATTTGTGCGGCGGCAGGCGCGTCTGATCTGTTCATATGATTAAGCGTAACAGCGGCTGTTGGAACTGCGACGACTGCAAGAACAGCGGCAGTTGTTAAGCCGATAAAAAGCTTTTCGGGGTTAAAGGTCGTTTTTTTCATAATGATACCTCCTTTTATTTTTTCTTTCTTTTGTATATAGTTTTCGGAAAAACGATGCTCTGAATCGGAGGAAAAGGCTTCGTTTATTATATTGTTCCATTCCTTTTTATTTGGAAGCTTATTGTTTTTCATACATTGTTTTCTCCTTTCATTTCTGTAAGTTTTTTTCTTATTCGTTCAAAGCGCTTTCGTACGTTTGATTCTGTAAGGGAAAGCTGTTTTGCGACTTCTTTCCATGGCAGATCTTCAATGCATCTGAGATGGATTATACTGCGGTCTGTCTTTCCGAGACTGCACAGCATTTTTCCAAGCTCTCCGTTTGTGCCGCTGCTAAGGACTTTTTCTTCGACGTTGGCGTATTCGTCGATGAACTGCGTTTCATTGTAATCCACTGTGATCTCACGCAAATGGAAATGCCGGCATTTTCTATAAAGATCAATGGAAGCGCTTTTTATAACACGGATAATATAGCTTTTGGTCTTTGGCACTTCGGGTTCGCCGATTTTTCGCAAATTTCCTATTATGCGTATAAACGATTCGGATACGGCGTCCTCGGCAAGTTCGCTGCTGTGAAGAACCGCATATGCTATTCGGTACATTGGCTGTTCGTAAAGCTCATAAAGTCGGCGGAGCTTTTCCGATTCATCATAAGTCATTTCGTTTTATCACCTCGTTTGAGACGTCTCGCTTAATATAACGTTTATGAATACGGATTTGTGACAAAAAACGGGCGAAAATAATTCGCCCGTCATGTTTTTTGAAATTTTAATTTTATAAGAATTTTTAATGCAGTTATTAAAAAAATTTAATGATAAGATCTATATTAGCCGTTTAAGGGCTTATTATTGCCGCCGAGTGCTGAAGCTGAAGCAAGGTTTCCGCTGAGTTTCCCTTTGACAGCCTTTATTCCCTGTAGATTGCGCGCATAGTAGTTTTCGGTATCGTTGAGCATTTTTGCAACGGCGACGGCGGCAGTCTGCTGGAGATTTTTTGCGGCAGTCTGAGCCTTTGTCAGCATATCCACAGCTTTTTTCTTGGCTTCTGTAACGATAGCCTCACGGGAAACGATCTGGGCAGCTCTTTCTTCCGCCTTGCGTATAATGCTTTCGGCATTAAGCTTAGCTTCGTTAAGGATTCGCTGACAGTCGAATTCGATCTTTTTTGCTTCTTTAAGCTCGTGAGGCATATTGAGGCGTACGTCGTTGATAAGCTCTCTCATACGTTCGCCGTCGATTACTTTTTTATGTGCTACAAAGGGCATCGACGACGCCTTATCGAGAAGCTCGTCCATTTCTTCAAGGATTTCATCAATACTCATAATAATCTCCATTCTGCCGCGTCAATTATGCATTTAGAGAAGCTTCGGTCTGCGGCTGATCCGAATACTCCTATGAGAATAAGTGCTTATTTATCGTAAAAATGATTGCTCTGTATTGGTAATGCGTCTTGTTATGTCGTCAAGTATAGCTTCCGGGACAAAATGGCTGATGTCTCCCCCGAATGAAGCTATCTGTTTTACAACGCTCGAGCTGAGATACATATTTTCCGCAGTAGTTGTGAGGAAAACCGTCTCTGCGCCTGCATAAAGCTTTTTATTTGCAAGAGCCATCTGGAATTCGTATTCAAAGTCGCTTACCGCACGGAGTCCCTTTACAATTGCGATAGCTCCGACATTCCTTACATAGTCTGCAAGAAGTCCATCGAGAATATCTATTACTACGTTATCAAGATCGTGGGTAACAGCTTCGATCATAAGCATACGTTCGGTTGCTGTAAAGCTTGGCTGACCTTTTCCTGCGTTGCGCGAGATAAGGACTATTACCTTATCAAAAAGCTTGGAAGCACGCGTTATTATATCAAGATGACCAAGAGTGACCGGGTCAAAACTTCCGGGGCATACGGCGATCCTTCTCATTCTTCAATGCCCTCCTCCGTATTTTCGACAAATATCGAAACGCTGATCTTTCCGTACTTATAAGTTTTTCTGAGCCGCATATTGTACGGAGCAGCAGGCTCGGGAGCGTCCGCTTCGTATTCGCAGATGATTATGCCGCCTTTATTAAGTTTTTTTGCCGCCAATGGAAGAATATTTTCTATCAGACCGTTGCGGTAAGGCGGATCGAGGATAATAATGTCAAAGGCAAGCGATGTAAATTTTATATAGTCAAAGCTGTCGCGGCTTATGACCTCTGCCAATCTGTTAAATCCGGTATTGCGCAGATTTTCGTTCACGCATCTGACGGCTCTTGAGGAGCTGTCAACGAAAACGGCTTTTTTTGCGCCTCGGCTCAGCGCTTCAATTCCCATTTGACCGCTTCCTGCAAAAAGATCAAGAACCGATGCGCCTTCTATTTCAAACTGAACGGCGGAAAAAACGGCTTCCTTGACTTTGTCGGTGGTAGGTCTTACGTCAAGCCCTTCCGGCGCTGTAAGCCGTCTTCCTCTTGCTGTTCCGGTAATAACTCGCATAATTATCTCCTTTATCATATAAGGCTATAAAGTATTATAACCTATAATAAAGCAGTTGTAAAGCGATTGGGGACATTTTTAAAAAAAAATAGGTAATTTACAACAAAATAACTTGTTTTGATTTGTGAATTATTTATATTGTTCCTATAGGGATTTTAATGTAAAGCGTTTTATTTACAAACAAGGCAGAATTTTTTAACTTTATTTACAAACAAATTTTATTTTATCGAAAAAAATTGATAAAATGTACAAATCCAATTGACAATTTACGTGAAATGAAGTATAATAATGATTGAAAACGAAGATTGCAAAGAAACGCGGCGCTGTGCAGGAGTATTTTATGGCTTTGCATTATTGTTCGGCGCATGAAATTTGTAAGATACAATTCAGTAATAAAATGAAAAGAGGTAATAATTATGGCAATGGAAAAGAGCTTAAAGGTCCTTATTGTGGACGATGATAAAAATATATGCGATTTGTTAAGGCTATACTTAGAAAAAGACGGTTACGGCGTTATTCTTTCCCATGACGGCGAGGAGGCTGTTGTAAAATTTAACGCTCTGAAGCCTGATATGGTGCTTTTGGATATTATGCTTCCGGGAATGGACGGTTGGCAGGTATGCCGAGAGATAAGAAAAAAATCCAATGTTCCGATCATCATGATTACGGCAAAGGGCGAGACTATAGACAAGGTTATCGGACTTGAGCTTGGCGCGGACGATTACATTGTAAAGCCCTTTGACGCGAAAGAGGTTATTGCTCGTATAAATGCCGTTACACGCCGCGTCGGTATGGGCAATACTGAGCCGGAGATCAAGGAAGTGCATTATGACAAGCTGTCTGTGAACATGACTCGATATGAGCTTAAAGTAAATGGAAAGGTCATTGATACTCCCCCGAAGGAGCTTGAACTTCTTTTTTATCTTGCTTCTAATCCCAACAGAGTTTACACCCGCGATCAGCTTCTTGACGAGGTTTGGGGATTTGAATATTACGGAGATTCACGTACCATTGATGTTCATATCAAGAGACTGCGCGAAAAGCTGGAGGGAGTTTCGGATAAATGGACGCTAAAAACAGTCTGGGGCGTAGGTTATAAGTTTGAAGCCGGAGAGGATGAATAACCGGGCGTATTTTTACAGAACGCGGGGAGATGATTGTATTGAATATGAAAACCACCTCGTATTATAAGCTGTACCGATTTTTGCTTATAGTTGTTGCGTTGGCGCTCATGTTTATCGGATTGATAATTGTGACTGTAAGTATGGCAGTATACAGAAATACAAAGCTTGCAGAGCTTAGCAACCAAGGAGATCTTTTCGTTGAATGTATTGATATGGAATATCAAAAAACCGGAAATCTTTCGAGTATGTCTGTATATGAGCTTCACCGCGCTTTTTCCAAGGAGTATAACTTGGATATATATATATATTCCAGAGAGGGAAACTGCCTTCTTTCACCGGAAAATTACAATGTCAACGAGCATGACGGCGAGATAGAGATCAATTATGAAAATATCGAGATCGATCCGTTGCCTGAAAAAACGATCGACAAGCTTGAAGACGGAAAGCTTATGGAATACGATAAAACCTCATTTTCAAGCAGCGAACCGCAGCTTTGTTACGGTAGGAGAATATTTCTTGGAAGCTCAAATGGCGGAAAGCCTACAAAAATGTACGCTGTTATTTATGGAAAAACAAGAGCTATAAACAGATTTACGTTTAAAATCGCATTATTCTATTTTGCTTTTGCAGCAATAGGATATTATGTTGTATATATGCTTATTAAACGTCGTATGAAAAAGTGTGCCGATTATGAAAGAAGTTTTCATAAGATTACGGGAATGTATGCGAGAGGCGATTTTTCTGAAAGGCTTTCGAGCGATTACGAGGGCATGGCAAAGGAGATCGCTGATTATGTAAATTCTCTTGCTGCCAGCGTTGAAAAAAGCGAGGAAACGAGCAAGACCTTTATTGCCAATGTATCGCACGAGCTTAGAACACCCATAACGACGGTAGGAGGCTTTGTTGACGGAATTCTTGACGGAACTATACCGAAATCGCGCCAGAATGAATATCTTGTGCTTGTTTCAAAGGAAATCCACCGTCTCAAGATACTTATCAGTTCAATGCTGAATATGACGCGCTTTGAATCGGGCACACTTTCACCAAATTTTAAGACGACGAATCTTACTGAGCTTGTTATTCAGACGGTGTTGATGTTTGAAAAAAAGATAGAAAGCAAAAACATCGAGATAGAGGGACTTGACTGCGGAAAGCTTACCGCTGTTGTAGACGCCGACCTTATACAGCAGGTCATTTATAATCTTGTTGAAAATGCCGTAAAGTTTGTCAATACGGGAGGAACTATTTCTTTTAGATTCGATAAAACCCCTGAATGGTTTGAGATCGGTATAAAGAATACCGGCGAGGGGCTTAAAAATAATGAGATCCAACAGGTCTTTGACCGATTCTATAAAACTGATTCCTCACGGGGCAAAGACACATCGGGACTTGGTCTCGGTTTGTCTATTTCAAGGAAGATCGTACATTTGCATAACGGTCATATTGTCGTAAAGAGCGTTTGCGATGAGTATACTGAATTTATTATTCAGCTTCCTTTATCCGGTAAAAATAAAGAAAGGAACAATAATGGACGATAATAATAACATAAATTTAAGCGGGGAGTCTTCGGAGGATCAATATATTCCTCTGCACGAAAAGCTGTCAGAGGACGAAGATGCTGCTGGTCCCGTTTATGATGATTTTATGTATGAGCCTATAGGCTTTGAGGATCTTGAAAAGCAGAGCGCTATTGACGATACTTCCAAACCTAAGCAAAAGCGTATAAGAGGCGAGGCTGCGGCTATACTGTTGTTTTCGCTTCTGTTGATAACTTCCGCAGTTATTGCTGTTATCGGTATAGTCAAGGATATTATCGGCAGTCCTTCCGCGGTTAATAAAATACTGGAAAACCGTCAGCCGGTGCTTTATATCAATTCAAAACCGGACGGCGCAAATGATCTTTCAAATTTTGTAGATGAGAACGGTAAATATACAATTGAAGGAGCAGCAGCTGCTGTCAAGGATTCTATAGTTGAGATATACACTTATAGTGATAGTTCAAAAAAGATTCTTGAAGGAACAGGTTCGGGGGTTGTAATTTCCAAGGATGGTTATATTGTTACAAACGCTCATGTTTTGCTCGATAAGGGGTATCATATGGTCGGAACTACTTCAGGCGAGGTATACGAAGCAAAGGTTATAGGACGCGACACAAAAACGGATATTGCTGTTATAAAGATTCAGGCGACGGGACTTTTGCCGGCTGTGCTGGGTAATTCCGACGAAGCTGTGATCGGCGAAAAGGTTATCGCTATCGGTAATCCGGCAGGACTTTCAAATACTGTTACTGACGGGATCGTATCCTATGTGGGACGTATGATCCGAGGAGAATCCACAGGATATAAAATGAGCTGCATACAGACTAACGCGCAGATAAGCCCGGGAAATTCCGGAGGCGCTCTTGTGAATATGTACGGTCAGGTCATAGGTATAACTTCCTCTAAGTATACGAACAACGGTCTTGACGAGGGACTTGGCTTTGCCATTGCTATAAACGAGGCCAAGCCCATTATTGAAGAGCTTATTAAAAACGGATATATCGGCGGACGTTATAAGATAGGCATCATGATAATGGATACTTCTACAATTTCAAATATTGCGGCTATAGAAAGGGAGCTTGGCTATAGCGTTCCCGAAGATTTCAAGGGAGTTTATGTAAGCAAAATAGTTCCGGGCAGCGATATTGAAAATACCGAGCTGAAACCAAAGGATTTCATTACGGCGATCAACGGTAAAACCGTCTCCACAATTACTGAGCTTGACGAGACGATAGGTGCTTCCTATGGGGTCGGAGATACTGTTCCCGCTACCTGTGCTCATATTGAGGCGGATGAAAGCGTGACCTATTATAATATAAAGTTTAAGCTTATGGAAGATGTTCCGACAGAGGAAAGTTCGGAAGCGGCTTCCGAAACTGTACCGACTACAGAACCTGAGAAGGCAGAAGAATGACTCCAAATTTATCTGTCAAAATAACTATTTCAACAACAAGAGAGCGGTTATTGCCGCTCTCTTATATTTACGTCATAAGGTTTTTGGGACGCTTGGAATTTACTCCCGATACCCCTCCGAGCATTCCCGATACGGTAAGCAGCGCAAGCTTTTTTATGCCCGGAACTTTTCCAAAAATTAAAGTTCCCAATATGAATAAAAGCGCGAATATTATAATACCGCATATTATTCCTTCGGCGATACCGCGTCTGCGGCGGTATTTTCCGCATAGAAACGCTCCTGAAAAGCCTGATGTAACAAGTGCGGCAGATGAAAGAATACCTATGAATTTCCAGTCGTCCATGAAAAAGAAAACAAATGCCGAAAAGATCAGAGCGCTTATAAGTCCGCATAGGCTGCCGAACAGCGAGGACAGCGCAATACTTGGCAAAGTGTTTGTCCATATGCTCCTGCGATATTTGTGCATAAAAAAGCCTCCCCATAGAATCTTGTACATTCTATGGAGAGGCTTTGCTTTTTAGAACAATTTTTTATTCCTCGTCCGAATTCTTTTTATTCTTTTTCTTTTTATCATTAGATTCGCTTTCAGTGTCGTCCACAAGTTTTGCTGATGCAAGAGCGGTTGAGGATGAGCTTCCGCCTGCCTTTGCGGCAGCCTTGGCTTCCTTGAAACGCTCGATCGCCGTTACATTTTCGGTGATAGCCCATGTCTTTATCCTGAGCTTATGACGTTCACCGCCTGTTTCAATTACGACGGTATCGCCGCCTGTTCGTACAACGATGCCGACGATTCCTCCGCCGGTTACGATCTCGTCTCCTACCTGAAGGCTTTCCTGCATATCTTTAAGTTCTCTGTCACGCTTTTTCTGCGGTCTGATAGCAAGGAAATAGAGGAGTACGAACATGATGATAAGCGGGAGAAAAAGCGAAAGGAATGCGCTTCCTGTGCCTCCGCTTGCGTTTGCAGAATTTGCGGCTTCGGTAGCATCTTCCGCAAATGCCGAAACAGCCGAAAGTGATGCAGCGGCAAAAGCTGAAACAGACGCTGTAAGAATACCTGTTAATTTTTTTAACTTCATAATAATCTCCATTCTGTCAAAAAGAACTTTTCAATATTTATTATTACCCTAACAGTATACCATATTCTGTTAGCTAATGCAAGGGATTTACCAATAAAACGTCAAGTTGCACAAGATTGATTAAATATCAATCTTCGTCCTCGTCGTAGAAAACATTATATGTGACAGCACGGTGACTGTATGTGCTTAAAACAAGTCCGATAACGGCGTACATACTTAGCATGGCTGTACCTCCGGCGCTAATAAACGGCAAAGGAACGCCGATAACGGGCGCCGCTTTAAGAACCATGCCAATATTCATGATATAGTGTGAAAGAAAAAGTCCGAAAGCTCCCATGCAGATGAAACGTCCGAGACGGTCGCGCGCAACGCGGCTGTCGGCAAAAATTTTCAGACATATATATGCAAGAATTATAAGGATACCCACAGATCCGATAAATCCGAAGACCTGTCCCACATAGGTAAAGATAAAGTCGTTGTGTATTAATGGTACATAGATGTATTCTTCGGCGTCCTTTAGAATTCCCTTGCCAAATACTCCGCCGTGTTTTAAAGCCGCAAGACCGAGATCCTGCTGATATTCGATATAATCCGGATCTGATCCGGGATTAAACAGTATAGTGACTCGTTTTTTATGAAAGTCGCTGAGGACAAAAAACCACATGACAGCGACTGCCGCGCCGATAACGATAGGGGCTGCGGCAATGTATTTCCACGAGATTTTCGCGGAGCAGATCATGCATATAAAAATTGCCGCAAAGATTATTGCCGTTCCATAGTCGCCCTGAAGTCCGACAATGCCTATTGGGATCGCCGCATGAGCGCAGAGCAGAAGCATATGAACAGGCTTGTTCATATCTTCCTCGTCGCGTGAAAGATGATAGCTGAAGGTGAGGATAAACGCAAGCTTCAGTATTTCTGATGGCTGAAGGTTGATCGGACCGATCTGAAGCCATGCTTTATCGTCTGCACCGGCTCGCTGATAACCGAGAGAGGTAAAGGTCAGTGCCACAAGGAAAAGCGCGGCAGGAGCGAATATAAACCACAGCTTAACGAGCTTGCGGTAGTCCACAAGAGAGATAAATGCTGCAATACCAAGTCCCATACCCATTGAGAAGAGCTGGGTTTTCCAGTAGCTTGAGCCTACTCCGTCGTCGGCGCTCATGCCGCTTTCGCTGATCGAATAGATCAGCAGCGTGCCGATAGCCGCGCAGAGAGTGACGGCAAATATCAATCCCACGTCTATGTTGTGCTTATTTGCGGATAATTGTTTAAAAGCTGATTTCATTTTTTCTCCTTTTATATTTTTCTGAACGATTTTCGAGGGTATCCGCGTTGTTTTTATTATGTTACAACGTATTATCCCTCAGCCCAGTACTTGCGGTCAAGGGTGCGGAACTGTGCGGCAGTGGCAATATGCTGTTTGCGGATAATTTCCGAATTGTCAAGGTCGGCAATAGTACGTGCTACCTTTAATATTCTGTCGTAGGCTCGTGCGCTTAACCCCAGACGGTCAAATACGTTTTTCATGAGTATTTCCGCAGGCTCGTCCATAGGACAGAACTGACGAAGCTTGTCCGGAGTTATCAGGGCATTGCAGGTAATGGGCGTGTCTGCGAAACGTTCCTGTTGGAGCTTTCGTGCGGCTATAACGCGTTTTCTGATTTCAGATGAGGCTTCTTCTTTTGCTTTTGATGAAAGGTCGCCGAATTCTACGGGAGCAACTTCTATATGAAGATCAAAACGGTCAAGGAGAGGACCGGAAATTTTTGAAAGATATCCCGAGACCTTTTTGGGAGGACATATGCATTTCCGTTTTGGATGACCATAATAACCGCAGGGGCATGGATTCATAGCGCCTATCAGCATTATCGTACACGGATAGGAAATCGTTCCGGAAGCTCGGGCGATAGTCACCTTTCTGTCCTCCAGAGGCTGGCGCAGTATCTCAAGGGTTCTGCGGTCAAATTCTGCAAGCTCATCAAGAAAAAGCAGACCGTTATGTGCGAGGGAGACTTCTCCGGGATGAGGGATACTTCCTCCGCCTGCAAGTCCTGCGGAAGATATGGTATGATGCGGCGATCTGAATGGTCTTTTTGTTATTATTGGTATTTCCGGAGTAAGCAAACCGGAAATAGAATGAATTTTTGTGGTTTCAAGAGCTTCCTCAAAAGTCAGCGGAGGAAGAATCGACGGCATTCTCTTTGCAAGCATACTTTTTCCGCTTCCGGGAGAGCCGATAAGAAGTGCATTGTGACCGCCTGCGGCTGCAATTTCAAGAGCTTTTTTTGCTGACTGCTGACCTCTTACGTCAGCGAAATCCAGTGTTTCGTTGTAGGCTGCTTCGGGCGGCGCATAGTGTTCGGTAACGGAAATAAGCTTTTCACCGCGAAAATGACTTATAAGCTCCTCGGCATTTTTTACGCCGTAAACGTTAATACCGCTGATAACAGAAGCTTCGGATGCGTTGTCATAAGGAACGAATACCGATTTTATTCCTTTTTCTTTTGCAAGCATGACCATTGGAAGAACTCCGTTGATCCGTCTTATGTCTCCGTTCAGCGAAATCTCGCCGATAAATGCGCAGCCTTCGTCAGATTGGTCTATGAGCCGCGTTACCTTGATAAGAGCCATAAATATTGCCATATCATGTACGGAACCGCTTTTCTTTGTATCAGCCGGGGCAAGATTTATCATTACTGAAGCTACCGGAAAGCTTATGCCGCAGGCGCGCAGAGCAGCGCGTATACGCTCGCGGCTTTCTCTTACGACAGCGTCGGGCAGACCGACAATGTCAAACATCGGAGCGCCGCGGCTTATATCTATTTCAACATCGACGTTAAAAGCGTTAAGACCAAAAAGTCCAAGACTCGAAACTTTAGCAAACACTCAATAAACCTCCCGTTCATATCGTTTTTATTGCACTTTCTGAAATTTTGCAAAATTTTTCACTTCCGACAGAGAATACTTTTTCCGCATCATAAGATGAAGCAGTAATCGGAAGATCAAGCATTTCCGGCATATCGGCATATATATTTCTTCCTGTAAATGCAGTTTCCTTCGTTTCTTTAGGTTGTATCATGGAGTTATCAAAGCCGTCGTTGTAGCATTCGCGGTCGTGGATGCTTTTATATATACGGTTTTCCTCCTGTTCTGCAAGATGCTCGTTAAAAAGAGGAAATCCTTCCGTTTGCATGAGCTGATTATATTCAAGCATTACAAAGGGCGCTTTATAGCAGGTCAGCACGCCTGCCGCGCCAATAATGAAGCCGCATATCCTGCTGATAGTTTCTTCTGAAAAAAGCGAAATTACCGTTACAGCCAGATAAATGACAAGCAGAATTACATTGTAGAATTTTCGCTGTCCGCAGCCGAATGCGGAAATTATAAGCATTCCAATTAAAATAGCTAACTGAGTAAGGATATGAGAAACCTCGTAAGGCTGACCGAGCAGTGAGGGAATCCACGAGATCACGGCAAAATTTACGCCAAAAAGCGTAAAGAGCGACATGATTATGCCGGAAAAGAATGTATATCCAAAGATTCTTTGGCAATATTTTTCTATAGCTGTTTTGCGCCCGAGACAGACGGGATAATGCCCGTGATTTTGCTGCTCGGAAAGCTCGGGGTTGTAAAACATTGTTTATTTCTCCTCTTGTGAGAACTTTTCTGAAAATATATATTATTATCAGTATACCACTTTTTTTTAATAATGTAAAGGAAAAATGAAGATTAACAGCATTTATTTTTATCACACTTATTAAGGCAACACCGCACAAAGCACGCCTGACGGCTTTGCACGTCATATGTTGCGCCCGAAGGAAGTGCCTTTGGGGTACATATTTTTCGTCATATCACAAAAAAATCCTTGACAGGCGACAGCCTGCCTGCAAATTTTTTATGCAACCTGACAAAAAATCTGACTGCGCATCTGCCGCACAATCTTTGTGCGGTGTTGCCTTAAGAGGTTTTGTCTATACATTTTTTTAAGCAGACACTTGTAATACTGTACAAAAAAGAACCGTTAGATATCTGAGAATTTAATAATTATTTATGCAAATTGCCGAAAAAAGTAAAAAAAGGAGAATAACAGGCAATTCGAAAATAATCCTCTTGCAACTTATTAAAAAAAATGGTATAATACAAATGTATAAGCTGCGTAAGGAATATTAAACGCGGTATTTTATACTAATTTCTAATCACTCAGATGAAAATCTTGACAGCCGTCATTTCGTCACTCTGCGTCGATCATCCTTGCCATACGTTAGTATGCCTGCGAATGATCTTCTTGATTGACAAAATGCTGTCTGCCAATCTTTTCACCACTTTGATTAGAAATTAGTATCAGCAGAAAAAGGAGAAAGAAATTATGCAGTATGGGTATTTTGATCTTGAAAATAAGGAATATGTAATCACAAACCCGGCAACACCCGCGCCATGGGCAAATTATCTCGGCGATCCCGAATACGGTGCAATGATCTCGAATAACGCAGCAGGATACAGCTTTGTAAAATCAGGCGCAAACGGTCGTATATCACGTTTCCGTTTTAATTCAGATATGGCTCTTCCGGGACGATATATATACATTCGTGATAATGAGGACGGGGATTACTGGTCGGCTTCATGGCAGCCGGTAGGTAAGCCTCTTGATAAGTTTAAGAACGAGTGCCGCCACGGTACGGCTTATACCGTTATTACTTCCGAGTATGCCGGAATTAAATCGGAGACTACATATTACGTTCCTCTGGGAAAAACCTACGAGGTATGGCGCGCAAAGGTAACGAATACAAGCGGTAAGGAGCGAAAGCTTTCGCTTTTCGGCTTTGTTGAGTTCACAAATGAAAATAATTATGAACAGGATCAGGTAAATCTTCAGTATTCCCTTTTTATATCCCGCACAAGCTTTGAGGAAAACAAAATTCTCCAGCATATCAACGAAAACGACGGTGTTGACGAAACAGGCTCTAATCACCGCGAGCGCTTTTTTGGCATGGTTGGCGCTCCGATAACCGCTTATAACGGAAGTCTTAGCAGCTTTATAGGTCCATACAGAACATATTCCGATCCTATTGCCGTTGAGCGCGGAAAGTGCGATAACGAGCTTAATTTTAACAGCAATTCCTGCGGAGCTCTCCAGTCTGACATAATCCTGAAAGACGGCGAGACTGCCGAGCTTATCTATATCCTCGGACAGAAGGATAATATACAGGCGTCCGCTATTCTTGAAGAATATAAGTCTGAGGGAAGAGCTGATGCAGATATTGCAGAGCTTAAAAAATTCTGGCATGGTCAGCTTTCCAATTTTAAAGTTGAAACTCCTTCCGACGAGTTTAATAATATGATAAACGTCTGGAACGCTTATCAGTGTTTTATTACATTTATATGGTCAAGAGCTGCGTCTTTCGTTTACTGCGGTTTAAGAAACGGATACGGTTATCGCGATACCGTTCAGGATATTCAAGGTATTATTCATTTAAACCCGGAAATGGCTGCCGATAAAATTCGATTTATGCTCTCTGCTCAGGTTGATAACGGAGGCGGACTTCCGCTTGTAAAATTTACGCATAATGCCGGTCATGAGAATACTCCGGACGATCCCGAGTATGTAAAGGAGACGGGACATCCGTCTTACCGCGCCGACGATGCGCTCTGGCTGTTCCCTACAATTGTCAAGTATATCGGCGAAAGCGGTAACAGTGCTTTCCTTGACGAGGTTATTGTTTACGCGAACGGAGGCGAGGCTACTGTTTACGAGCATCTTAAAAATGCTATACGCTTTTCAATGGAGCGCCTTGGCTGTCATGATATGCCCGCAGGTCTCCACGCTGACTGGAACGATTGTCTCAGACTTGGCGCAAAGGGTGAATCAACCTTTGTAGCTTTCCAGCTATACTATTCTATGAGCGCGATTCGCGATATGGCTGAATCACGCGGAGATAAGGAATATGTTTACTACATAGACGTTGTGCAGGCTAAGCTTGCGGAAGCTCTTGGTCATTGCTGGGACGAGGATAGATTTATCAGAGGAATTCGTGAAGACGGCGTGATTGTTGGCGCTAAAAAGGATCCCGAGGCTAATATGTGGCTTAATCCTCAGAGCTGGAGCATTATTTCAGGCTTTGCCTCTGATGAACAGGCTGATAAGGCTATGGAAAGCGTTCACAGCATTCTTAATACTCCGTACGGTGCAAAGCTTCTTGAACCGCCGTATAAAGAACATTATTTTGACGGCGCTCTTATGCATATTTTTAATGCCGATACAAAGGAAAACGGAGGTATTTTCTCACAGTCGCAGGGCTGGCTCATTCTTGCAGAAGCGATTCGCGGTCACGGCGGCAGAGCCTTTGAGTATTTCCTTGAAAGCTCGCCGGCTTCTATGAATGACAAAGCTGAGATCCGTGTAATGGAGCCTTATGTACATGGTCAGTTTACCGAGAGCAAAGCTTCTCCTTATGAGGGTCGTTCTCATGTTCATTGGCTGACGGGTACGGCTTCCACTGTTATGGTAGGTTGTGTAGAGGGTATCTGCGGCATGAGACCCGATGCGGATGGGTTAAAGATTGATCCTGCCATTCCTGCTGAATGGAATGGTTTTAAGATCGAGAAAAACTTCCGCGGTAAGAAGCTCAATATTGCTATTGACAATTCCGCGCACGTCGAATCAGGAGTTAAAGAACTTATTCTTAACGGAAATACGCTTGAGGGTAATTATATTTCCGCCGATAAGCTTGCTGATGTAAACGAAATTAAAGTGATTCTCGGTTAAGATTTTTCGGCAGGTGCAGATAAATTTCAACAGTATAAAAGCAAAAAAAGGGACGTCCATATTACAGGACGTTCCCTTATAAAGCTGATTTATTAAGGGCAGACTATCGTCTGCCCTTTAGCTTTATTATTTCGTTTTAAGCGGAAGCGAATTTCCGTTTTCGTCATAGAAAACAATGTTATCAATATAAAAATTAGAATCGTTTTCACAGCCCCAGCGCATTATCAGAAAATTAGCATAGTCCATATCCTCCGACCAGCATTGACCGCTTGAAGCGAGCAGGAACTTAAACTCCCCGTGAACTGCTCCCGACATATCAAAGTTATACTCGCCGCCCTCGAAGCCTTCAAAGTCGTACCAAACAGGCTCGCCTGAGCTGTCTTTTTTTGATGTGACCGAGCCGCCTCCGCAGCAAATAGTGCCAGGAACTTTGACATTTTCACCGTCCTGATTCACATAGCCGTCGGTAAGCGCGTCAGCGTATACGTCGAATTGAATGCTGCGAACCTTGGCAAGATTTTCGGGTTCAAGGAGTGCGGCAGCAGTTATGCTGAGCTTCTGAACCTTTCCTTTTAGCGGAACCGAGAGATCATCGGTAAATTTCAGCATTTTATTTCCCTGTACTTCCTCAACAGAAAGCTCTCCTTTAGCTGATTTCTTATCATCGTTTATAATTTCGGCAAAGGAGAATATACCGTCGTCAAAAGTGACTGTGTTGGGATCGGAGGCTTCGGTTGGCTTTGGAGGTTTTTTCTTATCCTTTGAGCAGCTAAAACTGCATATTATCATTAAACAGGCGAACGCGCCCACAAAAAATTTTTTAAAGTTCACAACAGATCATATCCCCTCGGTTTTGCGGCTTTCGGCTGAATTTTTAAGAACTTTGCCAACATCGCCATTGTACCATAAAAACGCATAAATGTCCAGTAGCATTTTGCACAAATTCCAACAGCCTGTTTTCTTACGCTCAGTTTACAAGGATTGCTTATTATCTCGGTTTTCGTAGATGATCTCCACCGTGTCTCTCATCATATCAAAGGGTTTGACTTTCGGGGAGATTTTTACAGCCACGTAAGATCTTCCCGTGCCGTTGAAAACTATCTTTCCCTTATAGGCTTTGGAAAGTCCGGCGATCTGAGCGCCGTTCAGGTATTCGGTGTAGAACTGCATAGCCGCATTTTTCTGCGTTATCTCGGTAATTCCAAGCTTTGCCGCCTTGTTTCTGAGCAGTGATACGTCAATAAGTCCGATGACTGATTTTGGAGGATCTCCATAACGGTCGATAAGCTCGTCAATAAGGTCAAGCTTATCGGAGTCCTCGCTTATAAGCATTATTTTGCGGTAAATGTCGATTCGCTGATTAAGGCTTGAAATATATTTTTCGGGGATATGTGCGTCGATCTGTATATCTACAAGACATTCCGATATTTTCTCAGGTTTTTCACCCTTTTCTTCGGCAATTGCCTCCGAAAGCAGCTGAATGTACATATCATATCCAACCGCTTCCATATGACCGTGCTGTTTGCCCCCGAGAATACTTCCTGCGCCTCTTATTTCAAGGTCGCGCAGGGCAATGCGGAAGCCGCTGCCGAATTGGGTAAATTCTTTCATTGCATTTAAACGCTTAGAGGCGATCTCAGTCAGCACCTTATCGCGTTTATATGTGAAATAGGCGTATCCTCGCCGATTGGAGCGCCCAACTCGTCCGCGGAGCTGATATAGCTGAGAAAGTCCGAAACGGTCGGCGTCTTCGATAATAAGGGTATTTACATTTGGTACGTCAACGCCTGTTTCAATAATCGTAGTGCAAACCAGAATATCAATTTCATGCTCTACAAGCTGTTCCCAGATGTCAGACATTTCGTCTTCGCTCATCTGTCCGTGAGCAAAAGCGATGCGCGCTTCGGGAAGCAGTTCGTGGAGTTTAGCGGCGCAGGCGTTAATGGTTTCCACGCGGTTGTGGATGTAGTAGACCTGACCTCCTCGGCGAAGCTCACGGACGATCGCCTGCACCAGAGTACCTATATTGTACTCGATAACATAGGTCTGAACAGGATATCTGTCCTGCGGCGGTTCTTCGATCACGGACATATCGCGGATTCCGCTCATTGCCATATTAAGAGTTCGTGGAATTGGGGTCGCCGAGAGCATGAGCATATCAACGCCGGAAAAACTTTCCTTGAATTTTTCCTTGTGAGCAACGCCAAAACGCTGTTCCTCGTCAATTATCGCTAATCCCAGATCTTTAAATATGACGTTTTTCTGAATAATTTTATGAGTGCCGATAAGCAGGTCTATGCGTCCCTGTTTAAGTTTTTTTATGATATCATCCTGCTGCTTTGGCGAGCGATAACGCGAGAGCAGCTCTATATTTACGGGAAAGTGTTCAAAACGGCGCAGAGCCGTCTGATAATGCTGCCATGCAAGGACGGTAGTGGGAGCAAGAACGGCGCACTGCTTACCTGATAATATACATTTCATTGCGGCTCGGAGCGCAACTTCGGTTTTGCCAAAGCCTACATCGCCGCAAAGCAGTCTTTCCATAGGCCGTTCACGTTCCATGTCGGCTTTTATTTCAGCTATCGACTGGAGCTGATCGTCAGTCTCGATATACGGGAAGCGTTCTTCAAATTCATGCTGTATTTCATCGTCGGGAAAAAATGCGAAGCCCTTGCTTTTTTCACGCTTTGCATAAAGCTCTATAAGCTCATGCGCCATGTCCTTTACGGCGCGCTTGACATTATTACGTGTCTTTTGCCATTCTCCTGAAGAAAGCTTGTTGAGCTTCACGCCGGAGTCGTCGCGCGGTCCTATATATTTTGAGACCATATCAAGTTGAGTTACCGGTATATACAGCTTATCTGTTCCTGCATACTGAATCGTGATATAGTCCTTTGTAACCCCCTCCATTTCCAGCTTGCGGATACCTATGAATCTGCCGATACCGTGACCCGAATGAACAACAAGATCTCCTTCCGTAATATCGGCAAGACTTCTGATAGCTTCGGAATTGCTCTTTTTTTTGCGCTTTTTTTTTCGGGACGAATCCATAGTACGTCCCTGAGTTATCAGGACGGTTTTGTTTTCGGGATATTCAAAGCCGCCGCCGAAGCTGCCTGACATAAGGCAGACGCGGCCGTTTTCCGGTGTTATGTTCTCGTTTGCAAGGTCGCATGGTATACCCTCGCCGTTAAGGTCGCTCTGAATGAGAGAAAGAGTTTTTTCACTTCCTGCGGCAAGGATAACGCGGTATCTGCGTGATATGAAGTCGTGAAGATCTTCGGTAAGCTGCTTCATTTCACCGCTCCACGGCGCGGTCTGCATTGCTTCAAAGCTTATAAGACGGCGGAAGCTTATGCGTTCGCCGCTCTGCATAAACGAGCTGATATAGAGACAGACATGTTTGTCGAAAATAGTCTGAAGCTGGGTCAGGTCGAGGATAACATCGTATAAGCCCTTACAGAGCTGTCCGTCCTCAATAAGTAGCTTCATATCCTCTGAAAATCGTGAGGAAATACCGGCAGCAGCATCCATAACTGCCGAATAGTCGCTGAAAACGACCGTTCCGTCAATATAGTCTAAAACCGTTGATGGAGCGCCGTAAACAAGAGGATAATATTTTACTGCGTGCGGAAGGATCTCTCCGCCGCGGAGCCGGCGAACGTCAGCGCCAAGATGTTCGCGAATAAGCTCTATATGTTTTCCGCGCGCCTTTTTGCACAGATTCTCGATTTTTACGGCAAGTTCATCGCTGTCGCAGAGAATTTCGCTTGCAGGAGAAATTTCAACTTTTTCGAGAGCTTCGGTTCGCCTCTGAGTTTCAATTTCAAACTCGTTTAAGGTGTCGATCATATCGCCAAAAAGTTCAATTCGGACGGGTTTATCTGCCTGCACAGGAAAAATGTCGATAATAGCGCCGCGGACAGAGAATTGCGAAGCGCCCTCAACCTTTTCGCATCGTTGATAGCCTGATCTTGCGAGTGTAAGGCAAAGCTCCTGCAAGTCGATTTCCTGACCGACAGAAAGCTCTATGCCGGCAGCGATAAGCGCTCCGACGGGAATAACAGGCTGCATAACAGCTTCTATGCTTGCGCATATAACGGAACAGCGGCTTTTGACCGCCTTAGTCAGAGCAGAAAGCCTCATATATTCGTATTCTCGGTTTGCACTGTCCACGGGTGTGAAAACAAGCTCCTTCGACGGAAACAGTACAGCCGTTTCACCGCCTGACATCATATTTATATCGTCGCAGAGCTTCTTTGCTTCCGCCTCAGATCCTGTTATAACGATATGAATTTTATCCTCGGGGAGTGAGTGGATAAGCTGAGCCCTGTGTATATGGGAAAGACCCGTCACGGAGACGGGTGTTATTTTTTTTTCAATCGCTTCCTTAACGCTTTTCATTCCGGAAAGCTCGCAGAATATTTGTTTAAAAAGGTCCATTCGTTTCACCTTAGGAGTTGTATTTGTTCATAGCGGCGTCGGTATGGCCATCTACCATAAGTTTTATACATTGAACGGCGTTTGAAGCGGCTGTTTTAAGTTTTTCAGAATCTTCCTTTCCAAATTTTCCAAGCACCCATTTTGCAAGGTCATAGTCGGGATGAGGCTTCTTGCCAACCCCTATTTTTATGCGTGGAAAATCATCGCTTCCGGTCAGTTCGCATATACTGCGCAGACCGTTATGTCCGCCGTGGCTGCCCTTACGGCGTATTCTCAGTTTCCCGGGGTCAAGAGAGATATCGTCGCATACGACGATAAGATTTTCAACGGGAATTTTATAAAATTCAAGAGCCTGCACGATTACTTCGCCGCTGTTGTTCATGTAGGTAGTAGGCTTCATAAGCAGGCATCGTTTGCCGTTAATTGTGACCTCCGCCGTTTTGCTCTTGAATCGCAAACGGCTTACGTCCTCGTTAAGCTCGGCTGCAAGAGCGTCGATAACGAAAAATCCCGCATTATGACGCGTTCCCTCGTATTCAAGACCGGGATTGCCGAGACCTGCTATAACATATTCTATTTTACCTCTTGCGGAGGAAGAATTTGAGGAAATTCTGTCGAACACATCAAAAATACTCATAAAAATTTCTCCTTTGTCGGATCATTTGTGATATTTCCCTCCGCTTGCGATCTGAAATGCACGGTAGATCTGCTCCAGAAGCATAACTCTTGCAAGCTGATGCGGAAAGGTCATCTCGGACATTGAAAGTCTGAAGTTGCCCATGGATTTGATTTCTTCGGCAAGACCAAAAGAGCTTCCGATAATAAATGTAACGGCGCTGAATCCGTTTATTCCGGCGGAGGATATTTTTTGAGAAAAATCAATGCTGCTGAGCTGTCTGCCCTCGATGCACATGGGAATTATAAAGCCTTTTAAGAAGCGTTTTATTTGCTCGGCTTCCTTGCCAAGTGCGGCAGCGATCTCTTTTTCGGAGGGATTCTCGCTGAGACGGCATTCGTCAAGCTCGTGAAGCTCAAATGTGCAGAACCGCGAAAGGCGTTTTATATATTCTGCGCAGGCGCTTCTGAGGTATTCTTCCTTGAGTTTTCCTATAACGATAAGGTTTATATTCATTAGAAAACCACAGCTCCTCCTTTTGTTTCTACCGGAGCGACCCCCAAAAGATAGTCCTTGCAGCGTTTGAATTGCGGCAGACCGCGTTCAACGGTCGAATCGGCGATCTGAGGGCGGTTGTTATCCTGACTGAGGTGACCGAGGATAAAATGAGTAGTGCCGCGCTCGATCAGCCGTCCTATCTGGACAGTGCAGTCGTCGTTTGAAAGATGCCCATTGAGAGACAGTATTCGTTCCTTTAGATAAAACGGATAGGAACCTGTACGAAGCATATTTTCATCATAGTTGGACTCGATCAGCACCAGGCGGCAGCCTGTCAGAGCCTCGTCCACCTCGTCGGTAACGTGCCCGAGATCGGTGCATACGGCGCAGTATTTGTCGTCCTCGGTATGTATCCTGTAGCCGCAGCTCTGTATCGTATCGTGCGGCGTGTTGAAGCATTTCAGCTCCATTCCGGCGCAGTTTATTGTTACAGCCGTCATGTCGATAACAGGCGAATTGACAGCAATTTTATCGTTGTCGCAGAGCCGCTGGAGGGTACGCTTCTGACCGTAAACAGGCAGCCCCGTTTTATTGGTAAGCATTTTTAATCCGGCAACGTGGTCGCTGTGCTCATGTGTGATGAACACAGCCTGAACAGCGGTAAGGGGGATCTTGTTGATTTCCAAAGCGGCGGTCAGTCTCTTGAAGCTTACTCCGCAGTCGATGAGAATGCCGCCCTTTTCCGTGCCTATAAAAGTCGCGTTGCCCTTGCTGGAACTGAAAAGCGGATATATTCTTGCCATTTTTATTTCCTTTAAAGTTTCTTTATTTCAGTACCTTGTCTGGTTTCCTTGACCTCGTAACCGAGTGCGGCAATTTTGCCGCGCAGCTCGTCGGCGAGAGCGAAATTCTTTTCCGCACGGGCAGCTTTTCTCGCTTCGACAAGATCAAGAACTTCCTTAGGAATATCAGCTTCATCGTTCTTTGCAGATGCAGCTGATTTTTCAGCGGCGGCAATAAGTCCGAGTCCGAGAACTTTGTCAAATTGTGCGATAAGCGCAAGCTTTGTATCAGCATTTGCGTTGGATTTCAGTACGTCGTAAACAGCGGTTATGGCAAGAGATGTGTTGAGATCGTTGTCGAGGGCGTCGGTGAAGCCTTTCATAAGACGGTCGTACGCCGTATTGTCAATCTCTCCTGAATTTTTGCCGATAAGAGCCGCAAGCTTCTCCACAAGCTTGTTGTATGATATAACGGCGTTGTCAAGATTCTCCCATGAAAAAACAAGGGATTTTCTGTAGTGCGAAAGCAGGCAGAAAAAGCGGTATACAAGCGGATCGTATCCTTTTTCTTCAAGCAGAGAAACTGTCAGGAATTCACCCTTTGATTTGCTCATTTTGCCGCTGTTTGTGTTGAGATGATGAACATGAAACCAGAAATTGCACCATTTATGACCGAGGTAAGCTTCGCTCTGGGCGATCTCGTTTGTATGGTGAGGGAAAGCGTTGTCGATTCCTCCGCAGTGGAGATCGAGATATTCGCCGAGATTTTTCATGCTTATGCAGGAGCATTCGATATGCCAGCCGGGATAACCTATACCCCAAGGAGAATCCCATTTAAGCTCCTGATCGTCAAATTTGGACTTTGTGAACCAGAGGACGAAATCGGCTTTATTGCGTTTGTTGCCGTCCTCCTCAACGCCCTCGCGAACTCCGACGGCAAGGTCTTCCTCCTTGAAATCGCCGAAAACGTAATATTTTTCAAGCTTAGAGGTATCGAAGTAAATATTTCCGCCGGCTTCATAAGCGAAGCCCTTCTCGATAAGAGACTGAATTACACGGATAAAATCACCGATACAGGACGTAGCCGGAGCTACAACGTCGGGAGTTTTGATATTGAGCTTTTGACAGTCGGCGAAGAAAGCGTCGGTATAGAATTTTGCGATCTCCATAACGGTCTTATGCTCGCGTTTTGCGCCCTTGAGCATCTTGTCGTCGCCCGTATCGCCGTCCGAGGTAAGATGACCAACGTCGGTAATATTCATAACGCGCTTCACGTCAAGCCCCGAAAAGCGGAGATATTTTTCAAGAACATCCTCCATAATGTAGCTGCGAAGATTTCCGATATGAGCGTAATGATAAACCGTAGGACCGCAGGTGTACATACTCACCCTGCCTGCCTCAATCGGAATAAATTCCTCTTTTTTATGTGAAAGCGAATTGTAGAGCAGCATAATTTTAACTCCTTTTGTCTTTTAATATTTCAATTTCATTTTTTAATTCCTCCACCTGTGCGCCGAGTCTGCACAGTTCAAGAGAAACAGGATCAGGAATATGAACCTGGTCAATTTCCTGCGTAACGCATGGAGTAACCTTTTTTCCGTTTCTTCGGACTATTCTTGCAGGAACTCCAACAGCGGTGCAGTTGTCGGGAATGGCGTTAAGGACTACGGCGTTTGCAGCGATCTTCACATTGTTTCCGACTTTAAATGGTCCAAGGATTTTAGCTCCGGCTCCCACGAGAACGTTGTCTCCAAGAGTAGGATGCCGCTTGCCTTTGTCCTTGCCTGTTCCGCCGAGAGTGACGCCCTGATAAAGCAGGCAATTGTCACCTATAACGGCTGTTTCGCCGATAACTACGCCCATTCCGTGATCTATGAACAGTCCCTTGCCGATGGTGGCGCCGGGATGTATTTCAATTCCTGTGCGTTTTCTTGAACGCTGGGAGATTATTCTTGCGGCAGTAAACATTTTTTTCTTATAAAACCAGTGAGCGATCTTATAGCTTCTTATTGCGGAAAGGCTTGGGTAGGTCAGCAGGATCTCAACGGCATTTCTTGCGGCCGGGTCGCGCTCCTTGATGAGACGAATGTCTCGTCTGATATACTTTAGCATTGCGATCTCTCCTTTGAAAAAATAACGCTCCGGAGGATAAATTCCCCCGGAGGCGTAATTACGCGGTTCCACTCCGATTTATAACTTATGGCAGCAGCTATTCCGTGATGTGTGAATGCTGCTCCTGATGTCCGATAACGGAGACATCCGCTGCGGAATACTAAGAACTTGTTCTTGGGCAACACCGCACAACTTCTCTATAAGAATAAGTTCTGAAATTCCTCCGCAGAGCTAACAACCGCACTTCACTGTATCCGCCTGCGCCGTCGCACCGTCCCGACGCTCTCTGAAAGGTTAATATACAGCTACTCTGATTGCTGCGCCTTTAAAATATTTTATATTTATTATATGATAAATTTTGAAAAATGTCAAGAGAGCATGAAGAATTTTACGGCGATATCGAACAACAATCTTTATGCGATGTTGCCTTAAATATTGATTTCCGCGTTTTCCTGAAATTAATTCTTGACAACTTGAATATAATGTGGTATAATATTTTACGGAACATATATCAGATTAAAATTATTGAATGAAATTCCGAAATATAGATGTGCGGGCCCTGTGCAACAAGACCCCGTGAACCATGTCAGGCGGGAGACCGAGCAGCATTAAGCGGATTGTTTTGTGTGCCGCAGCCAGCCTGCACATCTATGTTCCGGAATTTTTGTTTGGGAGATTTCCGATATGCTGTTTTTTTCAATTTTAAAGCGGCGCGCAAAGCGAGTGATTATCTGTCTGAAAAAATCGCTTCCGAAAGCGCTGGTTCTCCAGTCTGTAATGATTTTTATCGTCGTTGTGTTTTCATTTTTTTATTTAGGCGGCGAGGTGTCCTACAGCGACTTGATCTTTGCAATGTTTTTATTTCTTGTATTGGATTGGACGATCTGCTTTTTTGAGCAGCTTTTCCGATATGGTAAGAATATATTTCACAGGTATGACGAAGATATAATCGGAGAGGCTTTTGCAAATCTAAGCCGAACTGCGGCAATATTTGAAGAGGGGCTTGAATATTTTCATAAAGGGGAATTTGGTAAGGCGCTGACGATTTTTACGGAATTGGATAATGCTTCCGTTAAAAAAACTTTTAAAGAGCAAGGAGCGCTTTCTTTTTACCGCGGCCGCTGCTACCATATTCTCGCAATGTATCCAAACGCCGTTATATGTTATGATAAAGCGAATGAATACGGTTTTTTAATTGACGCTATGCCTCTGTTTACGGCTGCCTGCTGTGTAAAAAACGGCGATTCGGGCAGAGCCATGGATATTTACATAAATCTGCTTGGCACAAACAACAGATACGCCGATATTGTCCGTACGGAGATAGGGCATATGTATCTTGAACTGAATGACGGAGAAAATGCTTTAAAATGGTTTATGGAGGCTGTTGAACGCCATGAAAACTATGCCGAGGCTCTTGGAGGAACTGCTGTTGCGATGACAATGCTGCACAGGATCAAGGACGGAGAAAAGTACTATCGTGCAGCGCTTCTTAATTGCATCGAGGATTCTGAGAATTTTACAAGATATTTTAAAGAGGTTCAAGCGGCGGTAATGCTTGAACCGAACATAACGCCGAAAGAAGCCGGAAGCGAAAAAGGAGGCGAGGCTGATGTATAAGGCGCTTTACAGGAAATGGCGTCCTATGACCTTTGACGACGTTATTTCGCAGCAGCATATTACGGATACGCTGAAAAATCAGATAAAAGGCGGAAAAACTGCTCATGCATATCTTTTTACAGGCTCGAGAGGTACCGGAAAAACTACCTGTGCCCGTATACTTGCCAAAGCTGTGAACTGCCGCAATATGAAAGACGGTAATCCATGTCTTGAATGCGATATCTGCCGTGACGCGGACAGCGGTGCTCTGACTGATATTGTAGAGATCGACGCGGCCTCCAATAACGGCGTTGACGATATTCGTGATCTTCGCGACGGAGCTGTATATACTCCCGAGCGCGGCGAATATAAGATATATATTATAGACGAGGTTCACATGCTTTCTCCAAGCGCCTTTAATGCGCTGCTGAAAATAATGGAAGAACCTCCTCCGTATGTTAAATTTATTCTTGCCACTACCGAGATCCATAAGGTTCCGGCAACTATAGCCTCCCGCTGTCAGAGGTATGATTTTAGAAGAATAAAGGCGGAAGACATTGCCGAACGGCTTAAATATATAGCCTCAAAAGAAGATATTGAGCTTACCGATGACGGCGCGGCAATAATTGCAAAGCTTGCAGACGGCGGTATGCGCGACGCGGTTTCTCTCCTTGACCAGTGTTCTGCCTGTGCGGAAACTGTTGACGCGGAGACTGTATCAAATACTGCGGGCATTACCGGACGCGATTATCTTTATGATATGCTGAAAGCTGTTTCGGAATCCGATACCGCAAAGACGCTGTCTATAACAGGCGGTCTCTATGATATGTCCAAGGATCTGACGCGGTTATGCGAGGAGCTTATAACTCAGCTCAGAAACATAATGCTGTTGAAGGTATCTCCCGAAACGGCGGAAAGCCTTATTGTTTGTATGCCCGACGAGTTGAAACGGCTTAAAGAGCTTGCGGATATGTCGTCTCTTGAAACGGTTATGAGCCGACTGTCGGTATTACAGGAATGCCGCGAGCGCATGATGAAGGTCATGAATCGGCGCGTAGAATTTGAAATGGCGCTGATAAAGCTTTGCGGAAATGTAAATATTAATGCAGAACCTATTGACAATTCTGAAATTTATGATAAAATAAAACAGTTGGAGAATAAAATCAACACCGTATCGTTTTCCTCGTCTGAAAGCCGTAACAGCGCTCCGAAAAAGGAGATGCTTACAGCATCAAGTCCGGCGGCCGATTCCGAGCCTGCGCCCAATGTTGACGCAAGCAGGATAAAACCCGAGGATTATGTTCCCTGTGAAAAATGGGGCGAAATACTTGAGGAATTCAGAAAGCTTAATCCTGCGGTTGCAGGCAGTCTCGAGGGTTCGGAGGCTGCAACAGCCGGAAACGTAATGGTGATAACCTCAAAAAACCGCTTCTTTATTACTCTTTTAAAAAGCAGTAAGGAAAATGCGGTCTCGCTCGGACGAGCTATTTATAACATATTAGGTCAGCGTTATGCTATCAGGGCGAAATGTACTACCACTGAGGATGAACAGAAAAGCATGGCTGAACAACTTATAAATAAAGCTAAAGCCAACAGCATTGAAACGGCTGTTGATAATAATCAATAGATCCGATACCGATTTTGCCTGTCGGCATTTGAGGCTTAATAATGGGTCGAAAGAAAAACATAAAGGAGAAATTAAAAATGAAAGCAAGAATTCCAAAAAATATCGGCGGCGGCGCTCAGAACATGAACTCAATGATCAAGCAGGCTCAGAAGATGCAGGATCAGATCACTGAGCTTCAGGAGGACATTGAGGCAAGAGAGTTTTCCGCAACAGCGGGAGGCGGAGCTGTCGAGGTAGTTATTACGGGAAAGAAGATCGTTAAGTCGCTTAATATCAAGCCCGAGGTCGTTGATCCGGAGGATATTGATATGCTTCAGGATCTTATTATCAGCGCCGTAAATGAGGCTGTAAACAACGTTGAGGCAACAACAGAGGCGGAAATGAGCAAAATTACCGGCGGTGTCGCTATCCCCGGTCTGTTTTAAGCGATGTCCGACCATAACGCGCTTCCGCTTGTTATCCTCGCGGAAAAGTTTGCTTCTCTGCCCGGTATCGGTATGAAATCGGCTCAGCGTCTCGCTTATTACGTTATGTCAATGGATGACGAGGCAGTCGAGGATTTTGCCGAGGCGCTTGTGAATGCAAAAAGGAACGTTCATTGCTGTAAGTGTTGTCAGAATTTGACTGAAAGGGAACTGTGTCCGATTTGCAGTGATGACGAAAGGGATAAAAGCGTTATTTGCGTTGTCGAAAGTCCCAAGGACGTTACCGCATTTGAACGTACACGCGAGTATAACGGCTCTTATCATGTTCTTCACGGACTGCTTTCGCCTATGGACGGCATAACGCCGGACAAGCTTCGAATAAAGGAGCTTCTTGCAAGGATCGCTCAAGGCGGTGTTGAAGAAGTAATTATGGCGACCAATCCCACCGTTGAGGGAGACGCTACGGCAATGTATGCGGCAAGTCTGCTAAAGCCTCTTGGAATCAAGGTTACAAGGCTTGCGTTCGGACTTCCTGTGGGAGGTATCCTTGAATATGCCGACGAGGTAACGCTTTTTAAAGCGCTCGAAAACAGAAACGATATGTAATTTTGCAACAGGGACTGCTTATGCAGTCCCTGTTTTTGTTATCGAAATATGATAATACCCCTCTGACCGCGGATTATTAATGTAAGAAGAAAATAAAAGGCTATGTATTATACATAGCCAAAGTGAAAAATATAAATAAAGAATATAAATATAGAATTGGGGAATTGTTTTTATTATAATATCCAAACCTTAAAATAATCTTAATGCGGCAGGATATATTTTGTAAAATCGTTTTAAAGTTTTAACGCAGCTTCGAGAGCGATTTCCATCATGTTTCGGAAAGATGTCTGGCGTTCCTCGGCTGTGGTTGAAAGACCTTTTAGCGGACAGTCGGAAACGGTAAGGATGCAGAGAGCATTTTTCCCAGATCTTGCGGCGTTCATATAAAGCGCAGCCGCTTCCATTTCAATGCCGAGCACGCCCATTTTGTTCCATTCTTTAAGGCTTGCCGCATCGTCGTAAAATGTATCGCTGGAAAAAATATTTCCGGTATGAAACGGACAGCCTTTTTCTTCCGCAGCCTTTACAGCCGCTGAAAGCAGCTTCCATGAAGCGGTAGGCGCATATGTTCCCGGCAGGCGGTATTGTGCGGCGTAGTTTGAATTTGTGCTGGCGCTCATACCGATGATTATATCCCTGAGATTTACGTTATCGGCGATAGCTCCGGCTGTTCCTACTCTGATAATATTTTTTGCGCCGTATTCGGTGAAAAGCTCCCACGAGTAGATGCCGATCGAGGGCATTCCCATGCCGCTTCCCTGTACTGAAATGCGTTTTCCTTTGTATATTCCTGTGAAGCCCAGCATTCCCCTTACCTCGTTATAGCATACGGGAGCTTCAAGATAGGTCTCGGCAATAAATTTTGCTCTCAGCGGGTCTCCCGGCATAAGCACGGTTTCTGCAATGTCGCCGTAATTTGCGTTGTTGTGCGGTGTTGACATAATATACCTCCGTTCGTTAAAGATAATGTCGTAATCGTAAGTATATTATATCATATTATGTTAAAAATAGCAACAGGCGCGGTGGGGATTTTTTGTTCAGTGATAGAAAATAAAAGTGATTTTTTATAAATATCGCCAAATAAAGGAAATTCTCTTGACAACAAGACGATTATATGCTATAATTCAGCTATAAACCGTTGAGGGAGAGTAAGTAACCGTTATATGTCCATTTCAGAGAGTCGGCGTTTGGTGGAAGCCGTCATGGAATATAGAGGCGAATGGACTTCCGAGGGCAAGCTTAAAGCCGAAGCGTATATGCTTCAGCGAGTATGCAAGACGCCGTGGTTCAGCGTTAAACGAACTGTGTATTTGAATTACACATGAGTGGACGTTAAGAGCGTCAAGCAGGGTGGCACCGCAGAAGATGATTGTTTCAGCTCCTGTCCCGGCATAGATCAATGCCGGAGCAGCGGGCTTTTTTAGAACCTGCCGCATATTACGTTACGTATATATTTTCGGCAAATAATTTATAAGGAGAAATCACCGTGTCAAATGAAAAAATTCCTTACAAGATATATCTTGAAGAAAACGAAATGCCAAAGCAGTGGTACAATGTGCGCGCTGATATGAAGAAGAAGCCTGCGCCGCTTCTTGATCCTGCTACAGGCAAGCCTGTTACCGCCGAGGCTCTGGGTCATGTGTTTTGTGACGAGCTTGTAAAGCAGGAGCTTAACGAGAACGACGCATATATTGATATTCCGGATGAGATCAGAAATTTCTACAAGATGTATCGTCCTTCGCCTGTTGTAAGAGCTTATTGTCTTGAAAAAAAGCTCGATACTCCCGCTAAAATATACTACAAGTTCGAGGGCAACAATACCAGTGGAAGCCATAAGCTGAACTCGGCTATAGCGCAGGCTTATTATGCAAAAAAACAAGGCTTAAAAGGCGTTACCACGGAAACCGGCGCAGGTCAGTGGGGAACAGCTCTTTCAATGGCTTGTTCATACTTTGATCTTGACTGTCAGGTATACATGGTAAAGGTGTCCTATGAACAAAAGCCTTTTCGCCGTGAGGTCATGAGAACTTATGGCGCCGGCGTAACTCCCTCGCCGTCTATGACAACGGAAGTCGGCAGGAAGATCCTCGAAGAATTTCCGGATACTAACGGAAGTCTTGGCTGCGCTATATCCGAAGCTGTTGAAGCGGCAACTTCAAAGGACGGCTATCGCTATGTTCTTGGCAGCGTTCTTGCTCAGGTACTTCTTCACCAATCCGTTATCGGACTTGAATCAAAAGCTGCCCTTGATAAATATGGCGTTAAACCGGATATTATCATCGGATGTGCAGGCGGAGGATCTAATCTTGGCGGACTTATTTCTCCGTTTATGGGCGAAAAGCTCAGGGGCGAGGCTGATTACCGTTTTATTGCTGTTGAACCGGCTTCATGTCCCAGCCTTACACGAGGTAAATATGCTTACGATTTCTGTGATACGGGAAGAGTTTGTCCGCTTCAGAAGATGTATACTCTCGGCAGCAGCTTTATGCCTTCTGCGAATCATGCCGGCGGTTTGAGATATCACGGCATGAGTTCTATACTTTCCGAATTATACGATCAGGGACTTATGGAGGCGGTTGCAGTCGAGCAGACCTCTGTTTTTGCCGCAGCTCAGCAGTTCGCAAGGGTAGAAGGAATTCTTCCCGCTCCCGAAAGCAGCCATGCTATCAGAGCCGCCATTGACGAAGCTCTTAAATGCAAGGAGACGGGCGAGGAAAAGACGATTTTATTTGGACTTACCGGTACGGGCTATTTCGATATGTACGCTTATGCTGCATTTAATGACGGCAAAATGAGCGATTATATCCCCACTGACGAGGAAATTCGCAAATCTCTCGAAAAGCTTCCTAACATCGGCTGAGGATATACTTTCGGCTT
>ULRD01003904.1_pt1 | contig 48174 bp, 42 predicted proteins | sample 1955181 | NCBI WGS metagenome assembly ULRD01 (sample SAMEA4835675, study PRJEB28245) | human gut metagenome | biome: gut microbiome; material: fecal sample | place: Denmark | collected 2008
CAAAAATTGACGCATAATATCAAATGTGATAATGTAATAATAAGAAATAATTGATTTCTCTCAAAAGAAAAAGTAAGAAAAGATTATAGATGAAAAGTAATAGGGGAGGAATCCTCATGAGTAAAAAGACGAAAGAACAAATCAGTTTTAATATGAGGCAGGTAAAAAATAAGGATTCAGATATAGAAATAATGCTTCGAAAGGAATTGTGGTCCCGAGGGCTTAGATATCAAAAGAATGTTAACGGAATTATTGGGAAACCGGATATTGTATTTAAGGGAAAAAAAGTAGCTATCTTTTGCGATAGCGAATTTTGGCATGGTTATGACTGGGAAAACCGAAAAAAAGATTTTAAGTCTAATAAAGAGTTTTGGATTACGAAAATTGAAAGAAATATTGAAAGAGACGAGGAAGTAAATGCTCAGCTAAAAAAAATAGGGTGGAAAGTATTACGGTTTTGGGGTAGAGATATCAAAAAGAATTGCAAAGAGTGTGCGGATTTAATACAAACAATATTAGAACAATGAACAGAGGGATGTACCGTGTTCTACATGTAGTAATAAAATATACTAACGGATGGAGAAAAGTTACGGTTTATGTATAGAACAATAGATTTGTGTGCCGGAATAGGCGGTATAAGATGCGGTTTTGAGAGAAACGGAAATTTTAAGAATTTACTTTCGGCAGAAATAGATGAGTATGCGGCACGTACTTATGAACATTTATATCACGAAAATCCACGGAACGATTTGACCTCAAAAGAATTTAAGGAGAAGGTTGCTAAGTGTAAGTATGATGTGCTTTTGGCGGGGTTTCCCTGCCAACCGTTTAGCAGTCAGGGAAACTTGGAAGGTTTTAGTGATCCGACAAAGGGAACTATTTTTTTTCATATCAAACAGATTATCAAACGCACAAGACCTAAGGTTGTTTTTTTGGAAAATGTGCAAAACATAGTATCACATGATAATAAAAAGACATTGAAAATTATAATTGATTCACTTGAAAAGAAATTGAATTATAAAGTTGTAGGGGTATCTTACGCAGAGGATGGAGGTCTCATTTATACCAAAGATTCTTTTGTAAGAAATACCAAAGACTTTGGATTACCACAGAACCGACCCAGAGCATACTTTGTTGCATTTGACAGAGAATTGTATGGTTCATTGTTAGATTCAGAGAAATTTATAAATGAATTGCCCAGAAAACTTAGCGAACGACTTACTAATAACCCGAGGTTGAATAAAAAACTGAATGATATTTTAGAAGATTCTGTTGATTTACACTATTATATGTCAGCATCGTACTTGGATACTCTTGAGAAGCATGCTGAACGACAGAAAGAAAAAGGAAATGGTTTTGGATATTATATATTAAACAGTCAGGAACATCATAGGGATTATGCAAATACCATTATGGCAACAGGAGGTTCGGGAAAGGAACGGAATCTTATTATTCAGAAGATGCGGATACATACTCGGGCAGAGGAAGAAGCATTGAGAAAAAAAGGCGGATTAAATAAAAAAAATGTACGGATAATGACACCTACCGAATGGGGAAGATTGCAAGGTTTTATAGGATATGGATTTATAAATTCGGAAACAGGAGAAGATTTTTTTTCTTTTCCAAATGATGTACCGGAAAGCCAGCAATATAAACAATTTGGTAATTCGGTTTCTATATCTGTAATAGAAACAATGGCGGATTATATTGATTTAGAACTGAAAAAGTTAAGTAAGCATGAAGAAGAGATTGTACTGAACCTAATAAAATATCGAGGGAGAGTAAAGAAAACAGAGGTTGCTGAAGCACTGGGAGTAACAGAATTATATGCGGAACACCTTTTAAAAAGAATGCAACAAGATAACAAAATGAAAATTGATAGATAGTTGATAGGTTGTAAGACGATTCAAGAACGAAAGGACAGTAATCATTGGATTGTACAATGGAGATTACTGTTCGGGAAAAGGGGGAGTATTATGTGTTCAAATAAGGAAATATTATCTCATATTTTAGAAAATTGTGAAGTGCAGATTAAAGGACAGACAATTTCAAAAGAACAGTTGCTTAAAACATTCGGAGATTTTGTGGCACAGACCATTACTAAGAGAAAGCACAATATTGGGTTAATTATGCATACAGGATCAATCTGTTTTGATGCGTTACTTATTGTCTATGCAACGGTTATGAATTTAATAACTAACAAGACAGATACAAATGATATGATTAATTCACTTTCCGATGGAGACACGGTATTATATGGGGAAACTAAAAAAAGCAGATTTGTGTTTAGGGGATTTGTTGATGGAAGTAATATAGGAGACGAGAAGGGAAAGCCATATATAAAACTTGTCCAAGAACAATCCAATACGATGTATGTTCCCCCAAAAAAATGGAGATATATAGAACCTTATAACGGTAATTCGGTCCGTATGGATGGAAGGGGAATAAGGAAAAGAACATCCGTGAGAGATAAATTTTTTACAGAAGTATTGGGAATTAAGCAAGAAAACATTCCGAGTCTCTTAGACACATCATGTGTTATAGTAACATCACGCGATTATGCGGATTGTTTGGTAAAAAATATCAGTCTGTTGTTTAACAACAAAAAAATCAGCCTTCTTGAATTGATTACAGCTTCATACTTTTCGGAGGAAGGTGAGTACAGGTATGGGGGAAATACAGGAAAAAATGAACCCGTTCTTAAATTTACGGCGAGGATTTCGACGGCCAGATCTTTAATCTTATCAAGAAGGGGAAACAGACATTCGGGTTTGATAGTTTTAGGTGGGAACTCTGTTTTGAAGGGGTACACGGAATTGCCTGAATTAATAAACCGGCAATCACTTTCGTATATTTATTTGTGTACTTCCATGGATAATGACTTGGGACTGAAATTAACATCGGATATTGAAGAGGCAGAGATATTTGCTTGTACGAAAGAATTTTTATTGGAAAATACAATGCCGGATACAGTGGAACATAATAATTTAATAACAGAACTTGCCAATCAAATAAATAATATTATAGACAAAGAAAACCAATTGCTAATTCTTGAAGAAACAGGTATAACGCCCCAAATTTTTCTTAAATTTAAGAAGAACATTTTGGAAATTAAGCGTGATGAATTTATGACGAATGAAAAAGATAATTTTATTATGCTTGCATATTCTCTGATGAAACTGTTTATTACAGCACCTTTTCCGATGAATAGGTTTTCGGTTGCGAGGGACAAAGGAATCATAGAGGTGGAGACACCAAATGAAAAAATAGAGAAATTAGAGAAGTTGTCAGAGGAACTTCCGGAATATTTGAGAAACAAAGCCACTGTTATTATAAATATTCTCAAAGATATTTTGAAACAAGAAGAAAGTAATACAGGGAAATATGAATGGTTTCGTAATTACTTGTATACACATGCCAGGGAGAGAGCGGCAATTGTTGTTCCTAAGGCATATTACATAACATTGATAAAGAAAACAGGGCTTTTTTCAGAGCATCTTTTCAACAATAAGTATTTTTTTACAGCCAATAGGTTTGATAATTCCCGAGCATATGAATGTGTAATAGTATTAGGCGATTATGAAGGAAAGTCATTTAATACGTTTAGATGTAATGATGCACCAACACTTATTTCGGTATTGTACGAAAGCGAAAAGAACGGTTATTTTTTTAAGAAAAAAATTTTTGAAAACAATATTAATTATCTTCAAAGAAAATCAACAATTGCTTTATTGGAATTAGAAGAGGATAAGATCATTATACCTGAAGAAAGAGATACGGATAGTTTTGAAAAAGAAATGCAAGATTATCTTTCAAAAGTTGATTTAAGCTATTTCCATACAGAGTATAAAAACAGTACCGAAGGATATGAAACAACAATAAATACAGATATTGTTGCTATAGCGGTTTTCGATGATGATACAAAAGCATATTTTAGCAAACACTACAAAGGTTACGTATTGGACGAAACGATGGGTGATGTCAGGGAAGTGGACGTACAGGAGTTTAATGAAGGCGATTCTGTGGTTTTCACAAAAAACAATGATGAGACAAAAGATATTGTGAGTTCAATTCTGACAAAACTTTTTCTTGAAGGTCGACTAGATGCTGCCTTAGAGGATAGCTATAGAAAATCCAATCTGTGGAAGAAATCTTTGATTGATTTTATGCATGATAATCAATATACCGCGAGAAAAGTTGCGGAGTTGATGCATAAAGACGGTGCAACCGTACATGAGCAAACTATTTTGCATTGGCTTGATGAAGGTTCGCATACTGTAGGACCGAGACATGTTGACTCAATACGTCATATAGGTAATATTACGGGAATAGCCGAATTAAAGGATAGTCCGGAAGATGTATTTGAATCTTGTAAGGAGATTAGAGCAGTCAGGAGAAAAATTCTTATGCAGATCGGAACGGTAATTACTGAGAAATTAAGCGGACGGATTCCAAAGCCGGGATCGGATATGGAATTTGTTTTTGATAAGGTGGAGGCACTTTCCGAAATTAAAAGAATAGAGAGAATTGTGCGTGTGGAAAGTGCTGTTCCTATGGGAATTGCTAATAGACCTATTTCAATTTAAGAGGTGAATATAATGACAAATAAACAGGAAATGCTCAAAGCACGAGATGAGTATATTGAACTTGTAAAAAAAGAACTTATGGGACCCGGATCTGAAATATCTATTCCGGATTCAGAACATGAACTTATTTCGGATGCTCCAAATACCAGATATTCGGTGGGGATTCTCTTTACCAAGAACACAAAGATGAATGCTGACAATGATGATGCATCACGTGTTGAAGAGTTGGACGATAATGTTCAGGTTGATGAAGCAGAAGATTTAAGTATTGATACAGAGGAAGGATTCGTAAAACATAATCATTCTGAGGCAGATGCCGATGAGGATAATCTTGATGAAGAAATTGGATTGGCTACCCAAAATATGCCATCATCTATGGGTATAACTTTTTTTGTCAAAGGAAACTGTAATCAAGTTAATTGCAGAATTGGTTTCGGAACATACAGAAAAGCGTTAGCATCGGATTGCCGTATTCCGTATGGAGACATTCCGGACGATTATGACATTCCAGCTGAATTTCAACAATATATATATATGGACAAAAAGGAAAAGACATTAAAATTAACCTCGGGGGGATTAAAGGGAAAAACTGTAACGGCTCTTAAAGAGAGGGACCTACTCGGAGGGGATGAATATGATATTATTTCGTTGATGTATAAGCTTTCCAATCAGCTTGGAAAAGGATTTGTCAGAGAGCCGCATTACTGTGATGTTATGTTAAATTTTTCGAATTCCGACTATATTGATCAGAATAAAAAACTCGATGATACTAATGCCAAAGTAACTGCATTAAGAAGGGATATGGGAAATAATATTTGGTCATTGACAATTATGCTTGTAAATGATGATGAAAAAAAATCAAGTGCAAAACTTTGTCTGTATCAGCCCGAAATTCGGGTTAGCACGGATAACAATGCTTTTACATTTGTTGAGTATGGGGCAGATACCGATTTCTCGGAGTTGAATGATGAAGAACAATCCCTGGCTCTGCAATATCGAAATAAGAAAGTGTACGGAACCGGGTTGGGAACGTCTGCTTCTTGGAATGTCAATGCAAGTGGGAGAGGAGAAGTGTATAGTGAATACTTTCCGACGAGTGAAGTGCCCTCAATGGATTTTAATCTCCCGGAGGATTCCGGAGTAACAAGAGAAGCATTATCCATGAAGTATATGTCCGATCTTGTAAAAGACAATCGGGAAGAAAAGTGCAAGAAACTGTTATCAATAGTAGATGCCTATGATAAATGGATAAATGATATTCAAAGAAAGGTTGAACATATTGATAAAAAATATAAAAACATAGCTGTAAAAAATATCGATGGTTGTAGAAAAGCATCAAAAAGAATGCATGAAGGAATCGAACTGCTAAAATCAAATGAAGCGGCATGGAGTGCGTTTCGATTGGCTAACAGAGCAATGTTTATGCAACGGGCACATTTACGTCTTCAAGAAATAACTTCCGATGTTAATCGTTATCCGTATGATGAACAATTGACGGAATTATTGGATAAAATTGATTATAACAATATTGAGAAAATTTTGTCAGATCCATATTCGTGGAGACCCTTCCAGATAGCCTTTCTTTTGATGAGCATAAAGTCGATAGTCGATGACTTTTCGAGAGACAGAGAACTTGTTGATTTGATATGGTTTCCTACCGGAGGCGGAAAAACTGAGGCATACCTAGGACTTACCGCATTTTCGATTTTTTACAGAAGATTGGGACATAAAAACAGTTTCGGAGGCACAACGGTTATTATGCGATATACGTTACGGCTTTTGGCTGCCCAACAGTTCACACGTGCATCGACATTAATTTGTGCATGTGAATATATTCGTGTAGATGCAACAAATAAAATACCCAAATACGGTAAATATGATTTGGGGGCGGAACCTATTACAATCGGTTTGTGGATTGGAAGTGATCATACACCGAATAAAAATGATAAAGCAAAATATGAACTGAAAAAATTAGAAACGGCTACAGCGGAAGAACTTGATTATCGGAAAGATCGTCATAATAAATTTCAGGTATTAAAATGTCCCTGGTGTGGAACCAAGATGGTTCAAGACAAACAGGGACATAAAAAGATAGGTATGTGGGGATACAGAATGAAAAATAATTCTCATTTTGAACTTTTATGTCCCCAAGAAGCTTGCTTTTTTAATTCAGAGGGCAAACTTCCCATTCAAATTGTGGATGAGGAGCTATATAAGAATCCACCAACATTGTTATTTGGTACGGTAGACAAGTTTGCGATGCTTCCTTGGAACCCTCAAATAGGTGCTTTTTTGGGCGTCGGGGGAAGTAACAGAGCGCCGGAACTTATTATACAGGATGAATTGCATTTAATATCGGGACCGTTGGGTACAATGGTTGGGTTGTATGAGGCTGCGATAGATGCAATTTGCAGCAGAAAAGGATCCAAAACAAAGATTATAGCATCTACGGCAACAATTAGACGAGCCGCTGAACAATGTTCCTCATTATATGACAGAAGTGTATGTCAATTTCCACATCCGGGAATAGACGCGGAAGATTCTTTTTTTGCGAGAGAATCCGTAATTAATTATGAAAAAGATGTATATGGACGAAAGTATGTGGGATTAATGCCAGCGGGAAAGACCAAAGCGATGATGGAGATTAGGTCTATAGCTGCTTTATTGCAGAAAATTCATGTAATGGAACTGCCGTACAAAATAAAAGACAAATATTGGACATTAACCGTATATTTCAATAGTTTAAGAGATTTGGGAAAGTGTTCGACACTGGTCGATGACGACGTTAAGGATTTTATAAAAAGGATGGCTTATCGTGTCGGAACAGCGAGAGATGCTCGAGTAATAACAGGCGCAGATGAATTAACGAGCCGCGTATCCACAACACGCTTAAATGAAACTCTGGATAAATTGGAAAAACTTCAATACAACAAGGAAAATGTTGAAAATAAAAGATGGCCTTCAAATATATTACTTGCGACAAACATGATTTCGGTAGGTATTGATATTGCACGATTGAATGTAATGCTACTGGTAGGTCAGCCCAAATTAACAAGTGAATATATTCAGGCATCCAGTCGTGTGGGAAGAGCATATCCCGGAGTCGCATTTACGATGTATGACAGTTCAAAAAGCAGAGACCGTTCACATTATGAACAGTTTGTGGGATACCATGAATCCTTTTATAAGCATGTGGAACCGACAGGTGTGACTCCGTTTTCCAAACCGGCGAGAGACAGAGCATTACATGCGATTGTTGTGGCTATGTTAAGACAATTTATTCCTGACCTGACACCCGAAAATGCCGCAGGAAAGTTTTCCAGAATAAAATATCAAAAAGAGATTTCAGCAATAGTTCAATATATAATCGATAGAAACAACGATATTATCAATAAAGTTAATCCTGGAACAGATACGGAAGAACAGGAAATCAAAGAAGAAATTGCCGCATTTTTAGACGGTTGGGAAAAACTTGAAGATGGGTATGGTGAAAAACATTTCTTTTACGGCGAAAAGTATTTGATAGCTAATCCGGAAGAGGGAGATGCGAGATTGATGAAAGCATATAATTCCAACAAAAAGGATCATGCTTTTGATACCATGACATCTATGAGAAATGTTGATATTTCTGTTGGAAGCAGTGTGTTGATATGGAAGGACAAGTAGTATGGAATATGAAAAGAAACAATTAAATAAAATTACACATTCGGTAAGAGCTTCTCAGGCTGTTCTTCAATACGGAGTCGGAGCAATGGTCGACTTTCCCGAGCAAACATTGATGACAGCGGCTCCTGAGACATGGGAAGGAAGTGTAATGGAGATTCATGATGAACGATTGGAAAAGGTATTGCATGTAGACTATTTCGGGATGCCGGGAAGTAAGGATGATGGCAGGTATCAAAGTGGTATTGCATATGCAAGGTTTCCGGAGTGGTATTTTTGTCCACGTTGTAGATCATTCAAACCGTTGGCCGAATGGATAAATGAATATGCAACAAGCCCGAAATGCAAGGAAGCTTATAAAAAAGATTCAGATATGGTAAATTACTTGAAATGTCCATCTTGTATGCAAGAACTTGTGGTTGCGCGTATTATAGTAGCATGTGGACATGGACATATTGATGATTTCCCTTGGATTAAGTGGGTGCATGCAAAAAATTTATTGGGAGCCAAAAGAATATGCGAAAAGCCGAAACTGAGGTTTACAACCAGTGCTTCATCTACAGAAGGTTTGGAGGGCTTAACTATTACATGTGAAACATGTCATGCACGGGCGACACTTAAGGGAGCTTTCGATAAAGATGCATTAATGAACCTTGATGCAAATACAGGGTATGCCTATGGATTTCAATGTACAGGCAGACATCCGTGGAAAAATACAAAAGAGCCGTGCGGAGAATATCCGCATGTTTTGCAACGTGGTGGTTCATCGGTATACTTTCCGATTACAGTCAGTTCCTTGGTTATTCCACCTTATTCAAGTCAACTGGCAGCCAAGATACAGGCAAGTCCCTTTTATTCCGATTTAAGAAAGGCAATTACCGAATCTATAAATGCAATTTCACTGCTTCCGAGTATAGCTGTTACGCAGGAAATAAAAGAGGGGGTGATTTTACAGAAAATAAGCGAGTATGCATCTAAAATAGGAAGGGATATCGGACAAAACGAAGAAGTAGTTAAGCCCATATTAGTGCGTAGATGGAGCGGTTCCGATGATGAAGATTATTCTACGGCAAGTGTGAAATATCGTGCAGAAGAATATGAAGCGTTAAGCGGGGAAGTAGTGCAGGAAGATAAACACGGTGAATTTGTACGAGAAGAAACCGATATCAAGCAATATGGGGTACCCTATGTGAAGAATATCTCATTGATTCATAAAGTTAGAGAAGTGCAGGCATTGGTGGGATTTTCAAGATTGGAGCCGATAGACGAGGAGAGTGTTAATAACTTAAATAAAATAAAGAAGGTTTCGATTAAAGAGGAAAGTACAAATTGGTATCCGGGATATGACGTTCGAGGAGAGGGGATATTTATTGAATTGGATGAAGATGCTATAGACACATGGAGAACAAATAATCCGAGAGTGCAGCATAGAGTGAATCAACTAAATGACAATTACTCTAAATCATATTACGGAGAGTTACGTCCCAGAACAATTACAGCGAAATTTCTTTTACTTCATACCTTAGCGCATTTATTGATGAAGCAATTAAGTTTTGAATGCGGTTACAGTATAGCATCTATCAAAGAAAGAATTTATTGCAGTGAAGCTTCCGAAGGCAAAAGTATGTCTGGAATTTTGATTTATACAGCCAGCGGAGATTCGGAAGGGACTATGGGGGGCCTCGTTCGTCAGGGTCGAGCAGACACTTTTCCCGCAATATTCAGAAAAGCGATTGAAGGAGCAATAACCTGTTCCAATGATCCTGTTTGCAGTTTGAGTATGGGGCAGGGAAGGGATTCGTTAAACTTATCGGCATGTCATGCATGCACTCTGGTTCCGGAAACAAGTTGTGAAGAATTTAATGTTTTTTTGGATAGAGGGGTAATAGTCGGTACATATGAAGAACGAGATATAGGCTTCTACACGGAATATGTTCTTAAAAAGAGCAGTGTTGATTTGTCTGTAAGCAATAAGACTTTAAGGAATCAAAAAATTCAATTGTTAATCACAGATGTTGGAATGAATTTACAAGGTTCTGCTTATGCAGATGTGTGGAAAAATTTGCTGCAGTTTTCTAACGATAAACATGAATGTGAGGTTTTGAAAGATTTACTTTCAAATACAGAGATGCTTGATGGGTCGGAAAAACCGTACCAGGCGGGAACTTTTCAAGTACTCGGAGATTCGAATTATTATAATGTTGATTTATATTGGCCTATAGCAAAAGTAATGATTTTTACATCCGAAAATGAAGAAGAATATGATATAGCTTCAAAGAGTGAGTGGAAATGCTTTTATCTTGGAGCGGATAATGTTACGGCTAATGATATTGTGAAAACACTGAGGAAAAAATGATATGGCAATTATGATACCCGAAGAAGCAAGAGAATATGTTCAAGCCAGTTTGGAAGGAATAATGTATGAGGCATTAAAAAGGTTGCCACAAGACTATTATGTTGTCCATTCACTTAAGAATGTGTATGTTGAAAATAACGTGCTTCATGAAGGAGAAACAGATTTTGTAATTTTCAACCAATCAAAGGGGCTGCTATGTTTAGAGGCTAAGGCTGGGGCAGTAAGGTATGAAGGCGGATGTTGGAAATATGCGAACGGTGTTGCCATGAAGCATGGAGGACCGTATAATCAGGCGGCGGGAAATAAATGGGATCTTTTGAATGTGGTCCAAAACAGTTCGCTGAAAGATATTGCGAACAGATGTAAGTTTATACATGCGGTTTGGTTTCCGTCCATTTCTAAAGGGAATTTGTGCGGAATTCAATTTCCAAGGGAGGCAGATAGGTCAATCACGTTAACTAAGGAAGCCTTGGAAAATCCGGAACCCTATATCAGTGAGCTTTTTGATATAGAGTTAGAAAATCATATTCAGACTAATCTTAGTGAAAATGATGCTAAACGGATTATTAGGGAGATAATTTGTCCGGAATTTAATATTTTTCCGTCAAAGAATTTTGACAGCGATTTAAAGAAAATAGTCTTTCATCGATTACTTAAAGAACAGGAAGGTTTACTTAATTATTTAGTTGATCAGAAGTCTGCGGTAATTAACGGAGCTGCGGGAACGGGAAAAACTATGATTGCCGTTGAGAAGGCAATGCGACATGCCGCCAACGGAGAGAGAGTCTTGTTTCTATGCTACAATGTAATGCTTCGGAATTATTTAGAGAATGAATATCATCATGAGAAAATTGATTATATGACGATAGATAAATTTGCATGTAAAATGGCTAAAACGGAAACTCCGAACTATCAAATGACAGGGGATAAAGTCTTGGATATGTATCTATCCGGAACATTTCCGTATGTGCATGTAATTGTTGACGAAGGACAAGATTTCGGTAGGGAAGAAATAGAAGAGGCGGATTTGCTTCAGACAATACATGATGCAGTCATTGATAATGATGAGGTTAATGGCACATTTTACGTCTTTTACGATCGTCTGCAGCTTATTCAGGCAAACAATATTCCAAAGTTTATCAGTGAAGCGGATTGCAAATTGACTTTATATAAAAATTGTCGTAACACTGAAAACATTGCCATAACTTCCCTGAAACCAATATCTGACAGGAGTCCTAAGCTATATGCCGATTCGATAAAAGGTGTTCCGGCAAAAATTCATTTTCGTGAAACATCCCAAGAAGCTGTTTGCAGAATAGAGAAGATAATAGAAGAATTAAAGGATGAAGGAATTACAGATGTGATCCTGTTGACGTGTGAAACAGAATCAAACAGTATTCTAAAGGATGTCAATATAAACGGAACATATAAGAAGAAAATATTTACAACATGCAGAAAATTTAAGGGATTGGAAGCAGATGCCGTTATTCTTATAGATGTAAATGAGGATACTTTTGACAGTGAGGGAGTACAACGTTTCTATGTAGGCGCTTCGCGTGCAAGACTGCGGTTGGAAATCGTTACTACGATGACGGGTGGAAGCTGCGAAAAAGTATTGAAAAGCATAGTAAATTATAAAAAGAAAATTAAAAATCCAAAGAGAGAATTGGCAATGGCATTGAATGCTATGCCCATTGTAGAATAAGCAATGGGATGTGCTGCATTCTTCCTATTGTTAAGGAAAGCAAAGAATGCAGATACAATGGTCAGGAATATCTGGGATTGTACCCTTATTTAACGTATACTAAATATGCGAATTCAGATGAATGGACATTTTTGGTTGTAGATCCTGAGAATCCAAGAAAATACGTAACATTAGAAGAGTGGCTGATAGGAGAAAAATTAAAGCTTTATCATTAGTGTGGGCAAAATGCAAGAAAATTATTTAGTAATAACATTATGCGGAAGTCTCCAATTTAAGGATAAGTTCTATACTTGGCACAATTATTATATGTGAAAGCTGCCTGCATATTCAGTCTCTTTTTATATCGAAAGCACAGCAAACAATTTCCACATCAACAAACATCATTCGGAACGAAATCAAATTTATGTTGATATCGTTCCGAATTTTGCAGATAATAATGGAAAAGAGTGGTACGGACGATAGGAGATGATTTGGTGAAAACGTGTAAAGAAATGGTACTTATCTGGAATGTTACGGAGAGAAGCGTTACAAAATTTTGCAATGAGGGGAAAATCCCGGGAGCAACGAAGGTCGGAAAAAGCTGGGCAATTCCGGATGATGCTAAAAAGCCCGTTGACGGCAGGGTTTCTTCCGGAAAATATGTAAAGAAACGTGATAATGAAGAAAAAAAGCCATTACCAATCGGAATTTCAGATTACGTGCGTGCCCAGTCGGAATATTATTATGTAGATAAGACCCTGCTGATCAGGGATTTTCTGGACCGCAAGCCCTTGGTATCTTTGTTTACAAGACCGAGACGTTTCGGAAAAACTTTGAATATGGATATGCTCAGGGTTTTCTTTGAAATATCAAAGGAAAACACCGGTAAGCACTTTGAGGACAAGGCTATCTGGAAATGCGGAGAAGAATATGGCAGACATCAGGAGTTACTGGCCATGGAAAGGGGAATTGCCGTACAAGGACGGCAGTGTTTACAAATCATATGATGAATAAATGGCTTGATGGCATGATGGGACTTATTGTAGGGGACGCATTAGGCGTTCCGGTACAATTTATGAAGAAAGAAGAAATTATCTCAAGAGAAAACGGACCGGTGAAGGGGATGGAATCCGGTGGCGTATATGATATGCCTGCAGGGACATGGTCGGACGACGGAAGCATGGCGCTTGCCACTCTTGACAGCATTGTGAAAAATAAGGGAATCGATTTGACGGACATTATGGAATGTTTCTGTAAGTGGGAGCTGGAAGGAGAATATACACAGTATGGGGAAGCTTTTGACCAGGGGAATACCTGCACGAAAGCAATCTACCGTTATGTAAAAGATAAGAATATTGCCACCTGCGGATGTACGGACGAAAATTCCAACGGTAACGGCTCCTTGATGAGGATCCTTCCGGCGTGTATATTTCTGTCATTGGATCAGGAGACTTCGGAAGAGGATAAGATGGAACTGATTCATAAAGTGTCCGGATTAACGCATAATCATCCAAGAAGCAAAATAGCATGTGGATTATATTATGCAATGGTTGATGCGATACTTCATTTTGGGGATAAGTCACCATTGAAGGACATTTTGCAAACAGGTATTGATAGCGGGTTAAAGTATTATGGCGGGAACAGGGAAAATTATTATGAAATGAAACATTTTACAAGGCTGTTCCGGCTGGAGGAACTTCAACAGATTTCGGAAGAGGATATGAGAAGCGGCGGTTATGTGATTGAAACCATCGAAGCAGCGGTATGGTGCCTGATTACCACGGAATCTCTAAGAGAGTGTTTATTGAAAGTCGTGAATATGGGAGATGATACAGATACCGTGGCGGCTGTTGCCGGTGGACTTGCCGGACTGTATTATGGTATAGATGCAATACCCAAAGAATGGTTAGAAGAAATCCCAAAGAAAAAATATGTGGAAGACTTGTGCGAAAAAGCAAGTTTGTTACAGAAGAGATAGGAAAAAAGAAGATGGTAAAATCCCCGCTATACAGCAATGTATGGTGGGGATTTTTTGCTGCCGGGACACGATTGCAAAAGAGTCATTTATGGGACATGACTTTTAGTATCCTTGTTTCATAAGCGGGGAGTAGTAATCGTAATTTTGATTGCTATTGCGATATGCTGTTCAGCATCCAAGTAAAGGCAGTTGGGAAATATAGAAAATAAGCTATCCGATTTTTTTCTGTCCCGGGCTATAATGAGATTGTTCGGACAAAGTAACAGCAATATTGTTTCCAAGCATAAATGTAAAATCAATGGATAAAGGAGCAAGGATATGGATTTGGAGGAAAGAATAGAACTGCACATACACAGTAAGGAGGGCGGAGACTCCACTGTGTATGTCGGTGAAATTATGAAACAGTTAAGCGAACAGAATATTCCGGCGGTAGCCATCACCAATACGTCCAACATTTTCTGCTTTACGGAGATGGAAATGGTTCGAAAATACAGAAAATATACAACGCGTGCGATTTTCGGGATGGAAATGCCGGTGGTAGACGAAGAAGGCGATACATACAGTATCAGTGTTCTGGTAAGGAATGATACCGGTCTGAAAAATTTGTATGGACTGATATCTGACAATGCAAGCGCAGAGGATTTTCCGGTATATGAACTAAGGGAATTACTTAAGCACAGAGAGGGACTGCTCTTAGGCTCCGGCGTAGAAAGCGGAAAAATCTACAAAATGCTTATGAATGAAGAAACGACAGAAAACCTGAACGAAGCGTTATCCCTGTTTGACTATGTGGAAGTGCTTCCGTTTGAAAAATATGAGTCGGCGAATATAAGGATCATTGATATATGCGGGAAATCGGGGATTCCGGTGGTGGCGGTCAGCGATGCCCATTACATCGATCCGGAGGATCGCATGGCTTACAAAATCATCAGCCATTGGCACAGACGGAACAAATGTACCGAGGACTACCGATTCCTAAACACGGAAGAAATGTTGCAAGCCTTTTCCTACCTTCCGGAAGATAAGGCCCGGGAAGTGGTAATAAAAAATACCCACCGGATTGCGGAGATGTGTGAGACAATATCCATTATTCCGAAAGAGAAATATTTTCCCAAGATGGAAAATGCGGCAGAAACGCTTCGGAACCGCTGCTATGAAAATCTGCAGCAGAAATATAGTGAGAAAGAATCGGTAAGGGCAGAAGAAAGACTGGAAACGGAACTGGCTGCCCTGCAGAAAACGGAAATGGAAAGCTATGTTCTTCTGGTAAGAGAACTGCTTGACAAATGTGGGCTCCGGGCCTGTGATATCTCCCTCAGGGGATGTGCCGCCGGGTCTATGGTTCTATATCTCATGGGAATAAGCGAAGTGGATCCGTTGAAGTATGAGCTGGAACCGGAAATCCTTTTTGGAATAGACAATGACCGGGAAATAGATATTGATATCAACGTTCCCGCCGACAGACAGGAGGAGATAATGCAAAAGGCGGGAACACTGACGGGGATAGAAGCGGCAGTCAGGGCCAATACTTTTCTGACGGTTACGCGTGCATTTGCGGAATCCTTGGTGGAAGATTATATGGAGGATACGGGATATTATTTTCTTATGGACAGAATGGAAGAAATAGTATTGAAACTGGCCGGAAATTTCAGAGGCAGAGGAAAACACCCCGGAGGAATGATACTATTTCCGGTCGGCTGTGACTACAAGAGAATCAGTCCCCTGACTAAGACAGAGGATGGAACTCTGATTGCGTATTATGAATATTATTTTATGTGGCATAGCTTTATAAAACTGGATTTACTCAGTCATGCGCCACAGGAAATGCTGATTCGGTTATCGGAGCAGACGGGAGTAAATCTGGAGGAAATACCGACAGAAGACAGCGAAGTGCTGGCATTATTCAGACCGGATGAAAACGGAGTTGTAACAGGGTGCGCAGATCTTCCGGAATTCCGTTCAGAAGAAACAAGAAAAATGGTGGAGGAGTTACATCCGGAAGGTTTTGACGATCTGGTAAAAATATGTACGCTGAGTCATGGAACGGGTATCTGGGAAGGAAACATGCAGGTTCTGGTCGAGGAAAAGGGATTTAATATCAAGGATATACTGGGAAGCCGTGATGATATATTCCATTATATTTTAGCGTTGGGAGTGGATAGAACAACGGCATTTGAAATCAGCGAAGCAGTGAGAAAGGGAACTGTTTCACGCGCTGGAAATGCAAAATGGCCTTCCTGGAAAAAAATATTGATGCAAAACGGAGCGGAAGAATGGTTTCTCTGGTCCTGCGAGAGGATTCTGTATCTTTTTCCGAAAGCACACGCGGTTTCCTACATGATTGTGAACATGAAACTGGGATGGTTTAAGGTTCATTATCCCGGGCAATTTGACAGGATGGTAAAGCAGTATCTGGAGGAGAGATTCCTTTAAGATAAAAAGGGGGAATGTTTTATGATTGATTATGACATCATCGCCGCTCGGATCCGGGAAGCACGTAAAAATAAAAAGAAGGTGTCGCAGAAGAAAATGGCGGAAGATCTGCAGATGTACCAGCCGGACCTTAGTGCGCTTGAGAACAATAAACCGGGGTGCGGTATCCGAGATCTTGCCAAACTGGAAATGATTGCAGGATACCTGAACATTCCACTGAGGTATCTTCTGTTCGGAGAAGGGGAGGATATCGAAAAGGAAGATGATTTTATATAATACCCAAAAGTAAAAATCCCCCATATCCTAAATTCCTAAAGAATGGTATAATGAACTTGTGTAATGGGATACGAGAACAAGAGAGAATGTAGGAAAACAAAGGAGGAGCTATCATGAGACGACAGTTAGAACCACTGTTTACACCGTGGAAAATCGGAAATTGCGAAATCAAGAACCGCATTGTACTGACATCCATGGGAGGAACCAACCTTTTGGGCTGGATGGAAAAAAACCATTTTGACAAAGATGGCGCTAAATTTATCCTGGAGGTAGCAAAGAACAATTGCGGCCTGGTGCTGCCGGGCTGTCAGCCGGTGTACAACCCCATGTTCGGAAGCTGGTTGTATAAAAATAAAAAGATGTATGAGGATCTGGCAGATTGGATGCCGGAATTCCATAAGACGGGAGCCAAGCTGTTTGTGCAGCTGACGGCAGGCTTCGGGCGTTCCTTTACCATCAGTAAGATGATGGAAACCCTGTATACCAACAAGGTGCTGCGTGTTTTATCCAAGCCTGTTATGGATCTTGACAAGATTACGGCAGCGCCCAGCCCGTCTCCGAACCGCTGGTCGGACAAGGTGCCTTCCCGGGAGATGACGGTGGAAGAGATTCAGGAATTTATTTCAGCATTTGGCAAGACAGCAAAGCTGCTTAAGGATGCAGGTGTGGACGGTGTGGAAATCCATGCCGTGCATGAAGGCTATTTGCTGGATCAGTTTACCTTAAAATATGTCAACAAACGTACCGATGAGTACGGCGGCTCCTTTGAGAACCGGTATCGCTTTGCGGTGGAAATCGTAAAAGAAATCAAGAAGGTATGCGGACAGGATTTCCCGGTATCCCTTCGTTACAGTGTAGAGTCAAAGACCAAGGGCTTCCGTGAGGGTGCGCTTCCCGGCGAAGAATATGTGGAAGTCGGACGCGATATGGCAGAATCCGAAAAGGCCGCCAAGTATCTGCAGGATGCCGGATACGACATGTTAAACTGCGACAACGGTACTTATGATGCCTGGTACTGGGCACATCCGCCCATTTATATGCCGGAAAACTGCAACCTGGAGGATGTGGCGCATATCCGTAAGTTTGTGGATATCCCTGTGGTATGTGCGGGTCGTATGGATCCCGAAACTGCGGCAGAAGCGGTAAAGGACGGCAGAATCGACGGCGCCGGATTCGCCAGACAGTTCCTGGCAGACCAGGAATGGGTAACCAAGCTGATGGAAGAGAGAGAAGACGATATCCGTCCCTGTATTTTATGTCATAACGGCTGCTTTAACATGTGCCACTACAAGGGCGTGCCCAACGACCAGGCATTGTCTGATTCCCTGCACCTGGCGCGCTGTGCCGTGAATGCGGAGACCATGCAGTGGGAAAAGCACCGGATTATCAAGACCGGCAACCCGAAAAAGGTACATATTATCGGCGGTGGTATCGGCGGTATGGAAGCGGCCAGAGTATTGAAGCTGCGCGGACATGAACCGGTGATTCATGAGCAGACGGATCATCTGGGCGGTACGTTTGTGGCAGCCAGCGCAGAAAGCTACAAGGGTAAGCTGAGAGATCTGCTGACCTGGTATCGCAAGCAGATGAAAGATCTGAATGTGGAAATTCATTACAATGAAAAAGTAGAAAATACAGAGCAGTTTGCGGGAAGCCCGGTGATTGTTGCCACAGGTTCCGTTCCCCGTGTACTGAAAAGAGTGCCCGGTCACGAAAAGATGGTAGAGGCCTGCGAGTATCTGACCGGCACCCCGGTAGGAGAAACGGTGGCAGTCATCGGCGGCGGTCTTACCGGCTGCGAGATTGCTTATGAACTGGCGCTGCAGGGGAAAAAGCCCGTCATTGTGGAAATGAAGGATGACTTGATCGCACAGACCGGTGTCTGCCTGGCAAACAGCTCCTATTTAAGAGAATGGTTTGCATTGCATAATGTACCGGTGTATCTGGAAACTACCTTACAGGAAGTAAAGGATGGCAGCATTGTATGTAAGGATGCAGAGGGAAAAGAGCTGACGATTTCCTGCGATAGTGTAATCAGCTCCGCCGGTTATATTCCGAATCCGCTTACGCAGGCCGGCAGCAGGACTTACCTGGTTGGTGACTGCAACGGTGTCGGCAACCTGAGAACCGTGGTATGGCGTGCTTATGAAGTAGCCATGAAAATCTGATGGGAGGGACACAAATGAATTTAACAAAAGAACAACAGGATATTTTAGATGGAAAACAGGGCGATGTCCTGGCAAAGGTAATGCAGACACTGGTGCGGTACGGAGAAGTCTTCGGCGCCGATGCCATGGTGCCCGTAACGAGTAAATACAATCACCTGGTTACCTCCTTCGGACTGAAGGCGCTGGCGCCGGTTTATGAGCTGATGGATAAGCTCATAGAGTCCGGAAATGTGTCCAAACAGAAGTTTTCCGCAGACCCGAGACCGCTTGATCCCAACGTGCCAAGCTCTTTTTTACAGAATTTTGTTTTTAAGAATTTCATGTATTCCAAACAGGAGGACTATGAAAAGCAGCTGGAACAGATAGGAATCATGGATAAAGATGCCTATACCTGTACCTGTTACATGGACGAAGTAGGCAACACACCGGCAATGGGCGAGGTGCTTTCCTGGTCAGAGTCATCGGCGGTTGTTTATGCCAACTCTGTTCTGGGGGCAAGGTGCAACCGGAATTCCGGCATTATTGACCTTATGGGGTCGGTTGCAGGCTATGTGCCCCGGTTCGGTCTGCTTACGGATGAAGGCAGAAAAGCAACCTGGGTGGTAAAAATTGAGACCACAAAGAAGCCGGAGGCGCAGCTGCTTGGCTCTGCCATCGGTATGAAGGTTATGGCTGACGTACCCTATATAGAGGGGCTGGACAAGTGGCTTGGCGGAGAACTGGATGAAGCGGCAAAGACCTATCTGAAGGATTTCGGCGCCGCAACAGCGTCTAACGGTGCGGTAGGTTTATATCATGTGGAAAACATTACCCCGGAGGCAGTGAAATACGGAAAAGACCTTGTGGCAGAGGGCGCTAAAGTCTATGTGGTGGACGATGCGGAGCTGCAGCGGGTTTATGACAGTTATCCGGTCATCTGGAAAAAGAAGGATGCCACCCCGAAGCTGTGCTTTATGGGATGCCCGCATATGAGCTTAAACCAGCTGATTGACTGGACGAAAAAAGTGGAGCAGGGCTTAAAAGAAGCCGGAAAGACCAAGGTTTGTATTCCGACCGTCTTTACGGCAGCACCGGCGGTTCTTAAGAAATTTGAGGAAACGCCCTATGCGGCAGTCTTAAAAAAGACCGGTGTCATCACTTCCTACATATGTCCTCTCATGTACATGAACAATCCTCTCAGCGGAAAGATGCCTGTCATCACTTCCAGCAATAAATTGAGAACCTATACCAGCGCAAGATATTATACGGATGAAGAAATTTTAGAGCAGATTACGAAGGGAGGAGCAGAAAGATGAAAGAATTTAAAGGCAGAGTGATAGCGGAAGGGACTGTGGAAGCAAAAGCCCTGGTGTCCCACGGAGGACTCAATACACTGGCATCCTTCCAGAAGGCATTACAGTTTGGAGATAAAAAAGCAACCTGCGGCGACCAGAACAACCCGGACCTTTACGGCAAGCAGATGGCGGGAAAGGCGTTGTGCCTGCCGGCTACCATCGGCTCCACCACGGGTGGACTGGTACTGTACTGCGCCTGTTCCATGGGCAGACAGCCGGCCTGCATGCTGTTTTCCGAACCCATTGATTCCCTGGCTGCAGCCGGCGCTATTTTAGCGGATGTATGGCTGGAGAACAGCAAGATGCCTGTCATTGACAGTCTCGGGGAAGAGTTTCTTGCCTATGTGAAGGACGATATGAATATTACGGTAAAAGAAGGTGGAGTAGTCGTATGTCAATCTTAAATCAGTTAAACAGTGTGCCAATGTATGCAATCTGCGGCGGAATCATTGCTTTCGTGGCAGTGGTATGTGTTATTTTCTTAGTGAGAGCTTACCGCACCGGCAAGGCCATCGGCATGGATACCACGAAAATGAAGCGTACGATTATTTCCAGCGCCACGTTTTCCCTACTGCCCAGTGTGGGAATTTTGCTGGGAGTCATTGCCCTGTCGGGAAGTTTGGGAACTCCCTGGCCCTGGCTGCGCCTGTCCGTAATCGGCGCCCTGCACTATGAAACCCAGGTGGCCCAGGCAGCGGCGGAGCAGGTGGGACTGAGTACCCTTTCGGCTGCGGAAATGACACCGGGGGCATTCTCCACCATTGCGCTCCTGATGAGCATCTGCATTATCTGGGGAATGGTTATGTCAGTATTCTTAAATAAAAAATACACAAAGAAGCTGACGGCGGACAAAAAGAGCGGTAAGCCCGGTTTCGGGGACATGGCAATGACAGCCATGTTTATCGGACTGGTAAGTACTTATATGGGAAGATACATTGGCGGTTTTGTATCGGAAAACGGTCTGTTTACCTTTAACGGAGACTATATTCCGTTGATTGTGCTGGCGGTATCGGCGCTTGTCATGGCGGGCTTTGTTTATCTGATAGAGAAAAAGAAACAGGCCTGGGTAGACAGCTTTTCCATTGCCGGAAGCATGATTGCCGGTATGCTGGCGGCTGTTCTGGCGGGACTGCTGTAGGGCGCTGCCTGACGGGAAATGCTGCCTGACAGGAAAGCGTGCCTGACGGGAAAGCATGCCCGACAGGAAAATATTCGGATTAGGATATGACAGAAAGGATTACAAAATGGAAGAAGATAAGAAAACAGCTGTCTGGGACAGTTATACAAGAAAGACCCATGTGATCGGCAGAATCGTCAGCATTGTCACACTGATCATGCTGGTAGGAGCGCCTTTTCTGATAGGCGGGATGCTGGGAGCCTATCCGGATCTTGGGGCGGTAGGAAAGGGATTTCTTTCCGTAGGACTGGTATGGCTGGTCAGCAGTATTGCAGAATTTTTAATTTATACACCTATGCTGGGAGCGGGAGGCGGTTATCTGGCATTTATCACCGGCAACCTCATCAATATGAAAATCCCCTGTGCCATCAATGCCAGGGATATGGTGGGGGCAAAGACCGGAACTCCGGAAAATGAAATCATTTCCACGATTTCCATTGCCACTTCCTCCCTGGTTACCATACTGGTGCTGGCAATCGGCGTACTTCTGATGGTTCCCCTGCAGCCCATTTTACAGAGTGAGGTTCTGCAGCCGGCATTTGAAAACGTGGTTCCGGCGCTGTTTGGCGCCATGGCATACAAGTACTATCGTAAAAATATGAAGATAGCAGCCCTGCCGTTAGTGGTTATGAGTCTGTTGTTTATTCTGGTGCCGTCCCTGACAGGTTCCACCAGTTTTATGATTATTCCTTCCGGAGCCATTGCCATCGGTGTTGCCTACCTGCTGTTTAAAAAGAAGAATGTGGCAGGAAGTAAGGCCGGGAATATCAAAGAATCTTAAGGAAAGAGGTCAGATATGAAATACATTGGTTTTATACTTCTTGCAGTGCTTGCACTCATTCTGCTGCTTCTGCTCATTGCGGTCATAAGGACACTTCTGATGCCGTCGAAAACATCGACCTATGTAGCAAAAGAGTCCGAGGAAGAGTCCCTGGCGCTGGCACGTAAACTTTCTAAAATGGTGCAGTACGATACCACATCCCATGCCAATGTGGCGGAGGTGGAAAAGTTTCTGGGCTTCCACAAGGTCCTGGAGGAGCTGTTTCCCCTTGTGCATGAAAAACTGGAAAAAACGGAAATTGACGGAAATCTGCTTTTTTACTGGAAAGGAAAGTCTTCACAGAAGCCCATTCTTCTGATGAGCCATCAGGATGTGGTTCCTGCGGAAGGGGAGTGGGTGCATGAGCCTTTTTCCGGAGATATTGCGGATGGTAAGGTATGGGGCAGAGGAACCTCCGACACCAAGGCTTCGGTCATGGCATTCTTCCAGGCCGTGGAAGAGCTGCTGTCGGAAGGTTTTGTACCGCCTACCGATGTGTATCTGGCATCCTCCTGCACAGAAGAGTGGGGCGGGGACGGTGCGCCCAAGATTGTGGCAGAGCTTCAGAAAAGAGGTATTGAATTATTTTTAGTATGCGATGAAGGCGGCGGTATTATTACGGACCCCATCGGCGGTATCCATGGTAATTTTGCCATGGTAGGTGTTTTTGAAAAGGGAAAGGGGGATGTAAAGTTCACTGCCAGAAGCAACGGCGGTCATGCAAGCACTCCCGTAAAGGGAACTCCTATTGCCAGACTGGCAGCTTTTGTCAATGAAGTAGAGACTCATTCCCCGTTCAAAAAAAAGATGCTGCCTGAGGTGGCGGCCATGTTTACCCGTCTGTCTCCGTATGCAGGCTTCGGAATGAAACTGGTATTCGGTAATCTGTGGTTGTTCCGCCCGCTCTTAAATGCCGTTCTGCCGGCCATCAGTGCACAGGCGGGAGCCATGTTAAAGACAACCATTGCGTTTACCGTACAGAAGGGCTCCGATGCCTATAACGTATTGCCGCAGGAAGCCTATGTGGGCGCCAATATGCGTTTCATTCCCCATCAGGGAGAAAAGGAAAGCTTGGAGATTATCCGGAAGGTAGCTGAAAAGCACGGACTGGAAACCGAAGTGCTGCATGCCAACGACTACACAGAGCCTGTGGACATTCACGGAGAGGCGTTCCGTCTTGTGGAGCAGACCATTGCGGCAACTTTCCCGGGACTTCCGGCAAGCCCTTATGTGATGACGGGAGCGACCGATGCCCAGTTCTACCAGCCGGTATGCAAGAGCTGTATCCGTTTTGCACCGGTGGTTTACGGACCGGAGCAGATGAAGGGAATGCACGGACTGAATGAGAATATTGAGTACAATTGTCTGCCGGGAGCCGTGCGGTTTTATAAAAACCTGATCAAGGCAGAAAAATAGAATATATCCGGGAAAATACCGCCTGCAACAGGCAAATGCCGTGCAGACGGTATTTTTTTGCTTTTTTGCACGAAGGGTTCTGAAAACGTGCGAAGTTTATAATGGAAATACTACAATATATATGATATAATGGTCAAAAATGTTTGTTTACGAGAAAAGGCGGAATGTTATGGGAACAAGGATTGAAGGTCTCTGGGACTGTGCGTACTGTGGAAAGAAAGGGATTAAAGCACGCTTTGACGCATGCACTTCCTGCGGAAGAGCCCGCGGTGTGGAAACAATCTTTTACCTGCCGGAGGATATAGAGGCAGCAGCACTGACAGAGGAAGAAAAGGCGCTTACGACCAATGAGCCGGACTGGCTGTGTGAATACTGTGGGGCATACAATCGCTCCGATGCCGCAAACTGCAGCAAATGCGGAGCGTCAAAGGAAGAATCGAAGACCAATTACGGAAGGCGGGGAAAATGGCAGTACAGCTGATTGCGGATTTATATGGTTGTTCGGAAATCATAAACGATACGGAAGCCATTAAGAGGGCAGCGCACCGGGCAATAGAATATGTGGGCGCGGATATCGTGGAGGAATGTATTCATAAATTTGAACCCATAGGGGTGACTTATTTTGCGGTAATTTCCACCTCTCATTTTTCGGTGCATACATGGCCCGAATACGGTTATGCGGCAGTGGATATCTTCTCCTGTACGGATGAAGTGGTGGAAGGAATTACGGAAATACTGAAGACGCTGTTCGGGGCGGAAAAAATCGTGATGCGTTCCGTGCAAAGAGAGATTGCACCGGAACCGGGAACCCCGGCAGAGGCGGCGGATACGGAACAGAAGTAAAGACATCAGAGAAGAAGAGGCAAAGGGGGAAGGAGAAAATGGGCTATCAGATTGGAACATTGCTTAACATCAATGGCCTAGCAGGAAAGGTAATCGGTTTTATCCGGTATGAAAACACTCAGGATCCGGGCAAATTCTGGACGGAGTACCGGCTGCGGACACGCAATGGAGAGGCATGGCTTTCCTGTGATGATTTTTATAATGAATATTCGGTGTCATGGCCGGCAAACGATGTGGGAGGCAGAATCGGACCGGAATGGCATAAGGTGGACGAAGGGACACAGGTGGTCAGAAGCTCCGGCGGAGATGTGGATGTGGACCCGGGAGAGAGCGCAACGTTTCTGGAATTTGAAGACGAAGCTGAAGACCATACCCTGTCGGTGGAGATGTGGAGTGACGGAACGGAATACTCTAAGGGAGAATATGTAGAGAAAGAACAGATTGTGGTAACCGGATTTGAAAAACCGAAAAACAGTGCCCGGGGATTGGGGATTGTCGTTGCCCTTATGCTCCTGTTTATGGTTATACCGCCTATTTTTAATACAGTGTTTTCCAATACAGCGGCCGACAGCAAAAAGATTTCCACGTATCTGGAATCCGCAGGTCAATATAATTATAAGACATCCATTACGGGAAATGCGAACCAGACGGCAACGGTGTACGAGTATTTTAAGGATGCTACTACGGATGATGTGGCAAAGGACATCATCAAAGGTGTGGACGGTAATACCGTGTCCGTTACCCAGAAGGATGATGAGGCAGATGCGGAAATAGCCATTCTTACCAAGAAGGAATACTGCCTGATTTACCATCCGGAATCGGAAGAAAATGTGGTATATGTACAGATATCGAACCGTAAGTACAATTATGCTTCGGACAATTCCCCGTACAGAAGCACTGGCGCAGATACAAGCTGGTACCAGAGTCATTATTACAGTTCGGGATATTCTTCGGATGCGAGCTCCTACAAGAGCACGCCATCGGCATATTCCATGTATGACGGCTCCACCGTACATAATATCGGCAACGGCTACTTTGATTCCTATTCCAATTCCATAAGGCAGTCGAGCATCAACAGCCGGAATTCTTCAAGCGGAGGAATCAGCAGCGGAAAGTAGAAACAGTTAAAAGTAACTAAAGACAGCCAACAGTAACTAAAAACAGCCAACAGTTAAAAGGAGAAAAGAGGATGTTAACAGTAGCATTGGAAACAATTGTGTATCTTGGGGTCGGCCTTGTCATAATGATGCTTGGCTATTTTATCATTGATCTGGTTATTCCGGTGGATTTTCCGCAGGAAATCCGGGAGGGGAATAAAGCGGTAGGCTGGGTTTCAGCGGGGATTTATGCCAGCCTCGGGTTTGTCATCCGTTCTGCCATCATTTCCAATACGGTGGGTGAGGCAGTAGAATTATTACAGGGAGTGCTGGACACCGTAGCCTTTGCGGGTATCGGCATTGCGGCATTTATCATTGCGTACTTTTTAGTTGACCTGGTAAACCGGAAATTCAATTTTAATGTGGCGCTGAAGGAAAAGAATGAGGCAGCCGGTATTATGATTTTCGGTATCTTTCTGGGCATTGCTTTTATCGTAAGCGGCGTTATCCAGTAATATACGGTCTGATTATGATAAATAATTTTACAAAGCAGACGGAAGGAAAATGACATGAGTAAGAAATACAGACTTCTGATGCTGACAACCCTGATTATTTCGGGCTGTTCCATGTGTTATGAACTGATTATCAGTGCGGTAAGCTCCTATCTTTTGGGAAACAGTACCCTGCAGTATTCCATAACCATCGGACTTTATATGGCAGCGCTTGGTTTTGGTTCTTATATTTCCAAATATTTTAAGAAAAATCTGTTTCATGTTTTTGTGACAATTGAGCTAAGTATCGGTGTGGTTGGGGGCGTAAGCTCCCTTCTGCTTTTTCTTTCCAATATTTACATCAGCAATTATGCTGCCGTCATGTATGCGGAAATTCTCTTGATCGGTACACTGGCAGGAGCGGAAATCCCCATTATGACAAGGATTATTGAGGCGGACGAAAATAACCTGTCGGTTACGCTTTCCTCCATTTTCAGCTTCGATTATATCGGAGGTCTTTTGGGTTCTATTGCATTTCCCCTGCTGTTGCTGCCTCAGCTGGGATACTTTGCCACATCGTTTCTGTGCGGACTTCTGAATATTATAGCAGCCATGCTGATTTTGTGGCGTTTTGGAGAGCGGGTGGAAAACATCCGGATTTACCGTGTGATTGCGGGTATCCTTGCTGTAGGAATGGCAGTGGGTATCCTGTTTGCGGATAATATTTCCGACAGTATTGAAGACGGATTGTACAGAGACCACATTATCTATATGGAGCAGACGCAGTATCAGAAAATAGTTATGACGAAGCACCGGGATGACGTGCGGCTTTACATAGACGGAAACTGCCAGTTTTCCACGGCGGATGAATACCGCTATCATGAAGCGCTGGTGCATGTTCCCATGAGTGAACTTTCTAAAAGGGAGGATGTACTCATTCTGGGAGGCGGAGACGGCATGGCAGTCCGGGAAGTTCTCAAATATGACGAGGTAAAGGACATTACCCTTGTGGATCTGGATGCCGAGATGATACGAATCTGTTCCACCAATCCCAACATTACGGAAATAAATGAAAACAGCCTGCAATCGGAAAAGCTGCATGTGATCAATACGGATGCTTATGAATATCTGGAAAAGTCGGAGGATATGTTTGATCTGATTATTGTGGACCTGCCGGATCCGAACAGTGAGTCCTTAAATAAGCTGTACTCCAATATTTTTTACCGGATGTGCGGCAACCACCTGAAGGATGACGGAGTTATGGTGGTGCAGTCCACCAGTCCCTATTATGCCACAAAAGCTTTCTGGTGCATCAACCATACCATCGAAAGCGAAGGATTTTATGTAAAGCCGTATCATCTGCAGGTGCCGGCGTTCGGCGACTGGGGATTCAATATGGCAAGCCGGAAGGAACTGAAGGAAGAGTTGACCTTTGATGTGGAGACAAAGTACTTAAGCGCGGAGAATGTTTCGGCTCTCTTTTTGTTTGGAAAGGACGAAATGGCGGAAGATGTGGAGATCAACCGGCTTACCAGACCGGTGCTGATGGAGTACTATAATAAGGCAGTGGAGAAGTGGGATTAAATCATAGGAAAAAATAAAGAAAGTAACAAATCAAGGGCTGTCGCGCTGACAAATATTTTTTGCTGGGCGGCAGCCCTGTTTTTATTGTCCCATTTAATGGATCAGATTTTTATTATGCTAACCGGTACACAGCATTATTTTGGAGAAAATATTTCAAATACATGCACAATGTATTATAATTAAAACGCATGGAAAATTGATTCTCTGAAAGTGAAACAGCATGGAAAATGGGAGTAGGCAATGGGTAACGAAGCAGGCGAATGGATTATGTATGGAGTGAAATGGGATGACCCGGAGTGCATTCATACGGTAGAGGAAGCAATCGCATACATCAATGAAGTGGGATTTCTTCCCTTGTTTAAGAATGACATCCCGGGGTTTTCCCTGGAAGAAAGAACGACGCCGGAATACTGGTGGTGTGATATTCCGGAAAAAGACCCCTGGCTATGGCGGGCGATTATAGCCGGAAAACATGACATCGTATACGGTAAGTTCTTCGATAAAAAAGCCGGTTTTATATCTAAAAAATGGCTGCCGGTGTTTGCCAACTACCGGCGGGACGGGTATGATTTTGATGCTCTGTATGAAGACGGAAAAGCACCTTTGAAGCACAAAAGAATTATGGAAAATTTTATGGAGGGAAACGAAGACACGGAAATATTTTCCAGTGAACTGAAGAAGCTTGCGGGTTTTGGCAAGGATGGTTATAAGGGCTTTGAAGGTGCCGTTACCGGACTTATGATGCAGACATATCTTTGCAACTGCGACTTTAAGAAGCGTGTCAATAAAAAAGGCTCAGAATATGGCTGGGATGTGGCGGTGTATTCTTCACCGGAGCACCTGTTCGGCTATGACTATGTGACCTCCCGCTATAAGGACGCCCCGCAGGAGTCATGGCGGCAGATAGTGGAGCATATGCATGAAATTTATCCGGTAGCGACGGATGGGCAGATAAGAAAATTGCTGAAATAGAAAATGGCATATTTGCATAGATGCATTTTTTAGAAAGAAATACTATTGCAGACAGGGACAGGAGTTATGGTTAAGAAAATAGTAAAAGGAACAAAAATATTTTCCCGGAAAGCACAGCCGGCGACAGAAGCAGACCGGCAGGTGGTAACGGATTTATTGGATACACTAAGGGCGAACAGCGGAATATGTGTGGGCATGGCAGCAAACATGATAGGTGTGAATAAAGCGATTATCGTGGTAGCGGCGGGACCTTTTCAGTTTGCCATGATTAATCCGATAATTACAAAGAAGGCAAGCGAATATCGGACGGAGGAAAGCTGCCTCTCACTGGATGGGGTCAGAGCCTGCACAAGGTACGAAGAAATAGAAGTGGATTATCTGGACAGTAATTTCAAACCTCAACACGGAAAATACAGCGGCTTTACGGCGCAGATTATCCAGCATGAGATAGACCATTGCAACGGGATTGTGATTTAAGCAGATTTGCGTTTGTCAGGAAGAAAATGAAGCCCAATATGACAAAGGAACAATTCAAGGCAGCCCGGAAATACTGGAGCAAAAAAGAACAGATAAAAATGCCGGTGACGGCAGTACGGAAGATGTGCTGGCAGAAATCCGCAGCTTTGACGATAAGTACGGTAAATAAAGGAAAGGATGTGTTTTATGGAATACAACTTTTGGGGCTGGCAGAATGCGACAGCTCCGGCGATAACGGACGAATACAAAGGAATACATACACCCATAGATTTATACGACGCGCTGACGCACATCTGGTGCGCGGATACTTGTGCGCCCAGACTGCGGGATGGCTGGACGGAAGAAAATAAAACACTGGGGCAGTGTTCCATTACAGCTTTTCTGGCGCAGGATATCTTCGGCGGAGAGGTGTACGGCATTTTAAGACCCGGCGGCAATTATCACTGCTACAATGTAGTCGGTGACTGCCGGTTTGACCTCACCAGTGAGCAGTTCGGAGAGGAAGTCCTTGATTATGGGAACAACCCGGTGCAGGAAAGAGCGGTGCATTTTGCAAAGGAAGAAAAGAAACTCCGCTATGAATACCTGAAATCCGAGCTTAAAAAGTATACGGTGGCAAGGGAGCAATAAACATGGCGGAAAAAAGCAGGACAGAGTATTCCATGGTGAATACCTCCGTGGCATTTATAGCGCAGATTACAGCCATTCTGATGGGATTTTTCACCAGAGTGGTTTTTACGCATACGCTGAGTGAAGGCTATGTGGGTATCAACGGTCTTTTTACGGACATTCTGAATATCTTATCCCTGTCGGAGCTGGGCGTTGGCACGGCAATTACCTATGCGTTGTACGGTCCCATTGCCCAAAAAGACACGAAAAAACAGCAGATTTTAATGCGGATGTTCCGCACCTTTTACCGGATAACGGCAGCAGTCGTGCTGGTGGCAGGTCTGTGCCTCATCCCGTTTTTAAATGTGCTTATGAAGAACCGTCCGGATGTGGACCACCTGCTTCTGATTTACCTTTTGTATCTGTTAAATTCGGTGATTTCCTATCTGCTGATTTACAAAAAGACGCTGGTGGATGCGCATCAGATGAATTATCTGACTGTGATAAATCACAATGGATTTCTGGTTATTCAGGATATTTTGCAGATAATTATTCTGCTGACCACGAAAAATTTCATCCTGTTTTTACTGGCGGCGGTGGTTTGCACCATTACGGCGAATATTGTGATGTCGAAGCAGGCGGACCGGCTGTTTCCGTATCTGAAAGAAACGTGTGAGGAAAAACTGCCGGAAAACGAACGGAAGGACATTATAAAAAATGTAAAAGCCATGCTGATGCATAAAATCGGCGAGGTGGCGGTCAACAATACCGACAATCTGCTGATATCCGGCTTTGTTGGGGTCATCAGCGCGGGTGTGTATTCCAATTATTATCTGGTGATCGGCTCCGTGAGGCAGGTGCTTGACCAGGCGCTGCAGGGAGTTACCGCCAGCGTGGGCAATTTAGGAGCTACCGAGGACGGAAAAAAAGTAGGGCATGTATTTGCAGATTTATTTTTCATCGGACAGTGGATGTTTGGGTTTGCGGGCATCTGCCTTTTGGAAATGCTGAACCCGTTTGTGGAGCTGGCATTCGGAAAGCAATATCTGTTTACAGAGGACGTCGTGCTGATTTTGTGCATCAACTTTTTTGTGACGGGTACCCGCCGGGCGGTGCTCATCTTCAAGGAGTCCATGGGACTGTTCTGGTACGACCGTTACAAATCCCTGATTGAAGCCGTATTAAATCTGGGAATTTCCATTCTGCTGGTGGAAAATTTGGGGATTGCCGGAGTCTTTTTGGGAACTCTCTGCAGCACCCTGCTGACCTCCTTCTGGGTGGAGCCCTATGTACTTTATAAGCACCGATTCCATGAAAATCCGGTGAAATTTTTCCTGAAATATGCCTGGCATCTGATGGTTATGGCGGCAGTGTGGGGACTGACCCATGTATGCTGCAGATGGTATGAGGGCGGAGCGCTCGGCAATCTGCTGTTCCGTTTTGTGATATGTATGGTGGTGCCGAATGTACTGCTCTTGTTATGTTACTGCCGGACGGCGGAATGTAAGGATTTTTTGCGGCTGCTGAAAAGAATGGGGAGTAAGCTACTTGGCAGGATAAAAGGGTGAAAATACAAAGTAAACAGAATGAAAAGGGACAAAATCAATGCCTGACAGAAGGATAAAAATTTCCATAATCGTTCCGGTCTGCAATGCGGAAAAGTACTTAAAAGAGGCGCTGGACAGTGTGTTCAAGCAGAGCTTTACAGACTGGGAGCTTATTTTGGTGGACAATATGTCGAAGGACAACAGTCTGTCCATTTGCGAAAGTTATGCGCAGGCGGATGACCGGGTTTGCATTTATAAAGAAGAGAAAAACGGCGCAGGTGCTGCACGGAATACCGGCATGAAAATGGCGCGGGGAGAATATCTCTGTTTTTTAGATGCGGATGACTGCATTGCGGGAACGGATATCCTGCAAAAACTGGCGGAGCAGATGGAACGGCAGCAGGCGGACGTTGTTGTCTGCAATTACGAGAGAAACTGGAACGGCAGACTTCTGCCGGCAGCAGGCCATGGAGCTTTTTCTTCACTTGACAGAGAAGAGGAGGACTTCCGGTTCAAAGGTTTCTTTTCCGTAGGCACGCTTTCGTATGTCTGGGGACGGCTTTACCGCAAAGCTTTTCTGGACGCACATAGCATTTGCTTTCAAAATCTTGCCTATGCGGAGGACAAGCTGTTTAACCTGCAATGCTATCTGGATCAGGCAAAGTTTGGCTTTATGGACGATATCGACTACAGCTACCGGAAAAACGACGACTCGATTTCCTATCAGTACAAACCGGAGTCCGCAAAGTGCTGGCTGCAGATTGCCCATACGGTTCAGCAGCAGATAACAGCCGGTGGAAGCGCATACCGGGATTATGAAGGACTCATACGGTATACCCTTTTCTTTGCCGCCTTTTTTGATGCCAAGATGGAATATGTGGAGCACGGAAAATCCATGAAAGCCGTCCGGAAAACGCTTCGCACTTACGAGGGGGATGCTCTGGGACATAAATGTTTTCAGAAGCTTGCTTTCGGAAAAGAAGTGCGCCGCATTTCCCAGGGACTGTGGAAGGTAATGATGAGGGGCTTTTCCTTTGGCATGCACTGTCATATGTTTGGCCTGCTGGCATTGGGGATTAAATTTCTGATTGATCTGCGGATAGACGAAAGATTGTCCGATACGGGGCTGCGGGAAGAATAAGGAAAATGCGGCGGGCGTAAACGGGATGAGAGTGCCGGATTGCATTTCGGATAGGACTGTGATAGAATGATGCTGGTTAGCGAAGACTAATCGGCATTTTTTAATGGGAGTAAGCGTATTCAAAAGTACGGAAAAGATAAGTAAGGGAGAGAAAATATGAAGATTTATGAATTTGGAGATGCCGGTAAGCCGGTTATCATGTTATTCCCGGGTACTTGCTGTTATTGGAAGACGAACTTCGGACATGTGCTGCCCAATCTGCAGAAATATTTTTATACGGCAGTCGTCAGCTACAGCGGATTTGATGAAACGGAAAATACCACTTTTGTTTCCGAACTGGATGAAACGGAAAAAATAGAGGCTTATATAAAGGAAAAATTCCAGGGCAGAATTTTTGCGGCTTACGGCTGTTCTCTGGGCGGCTCCGTTGTGTCCCTGTTAGTAGGGCGTAAAAATATCCACATTGATCATGCCATCATCGGTTCCAGTGATATGGACCAGGCTCCGAAGTGGCTGGCAAAGATGGAAACGGCGATGGTAATGCCACTGTTTTATCCGTTTTTAACCGGAAAAGAAAATTCCCGGATGGAAAAAATGTTCAACAAGAAAATGAACCAGGGGGATGAAAAAGAGGCTGACTATATGAAAAAATTTATGGAAGTCATGGGCAGGGACAGCGGCATCGATTTCTCTTTTATTTCCAAGGACTCCGTGAGAAACCAGTTCTGCACGGATTTGTATACAAAAGTCGGTGAACACATTTCGGCACCCGGTACCGTCATTCATGTTTTTTATGCCAGGAAAATGGGCGAAAAATATCTGGCTCGTTATCAGAAATACTTTGCCGACCCGGATATCCGCGAATTCGATTTGCGGCACGAAGAGCTGCTCCTGGATGCGGATGCCTGGACAAACGAAGTCTGCAAAGCATGCCGAATTACGGAGTAGGACCTACAAGGCTGGCAATCAGAACTCATATCACAAGGATATGGGTTCTTTTTTTGTCCCAAAATAAGCGGTGCCCGGTTAAACTATGCGTTCAATGACAAAAGGGTGCCCACATACTAAAATAAAAACCACAACAGGCAGCGAAACGGCAAACAGCGGCATGGCAAACAACATGCAATCCACTGACAATCAGACAAACCATAACCACCACAGGAGGCAGCAACATGACGAACACATATAATGATGTACCGGAGGTAGAACGGGAGACGGCGGACGGCATCCGCACCGTTTCTCTTTTAACGGATGCACTTACAGGCAGGAAGGTGTTTTTATTCGGCAATATCGATGAAAGCCTTGTGTTTTCCTTTACCATGCAGATGTTAAATCTCATGGAGTATGAACAGTCGGAAATCAATATTTACATAAACAGCCCCGGCGGCGAAGTCAATGCGGGACTTGCCATTTACGATTTGATACAGTCCTGCAGGGCACCGATAAACATGTACTGCGTGGGCATGGCGGCAAGCATGGGCGCCGTTATTTTTGCCGGCGGTCAGAAAGGCAGGCGGTTTATTCTGCCCCACAGCAAGGTCATGATACATGAGCCGCTGATTCCCCTCGGGGTGGGAGGCTCCGTATCATCGGTCAAAAACACCGCCGACCTGATGATGCAGACAAGGAAGGAATTAAATGAAATTCTGGCAAAGCACACGGGAAAAAGCATCGAAGAGGTAAACCGGGCGACCGAATTTAACAACTACATGGATGCGAAAGAGGCGGTAGCTTTCGGAATTTGCGACTGGGTAACGGATGACCTGATGTAAAACGGAAGTATCGGAACTGCAGGGCACGTATAAAAGGGAGGAGAAAACATGGCAGACAGAAGTGCAGAGAAATATGGTTTTATGATTTTACCGGACGGAAAACGATACAGTCTGGACGACCGGCAGACCAGACTCAACAACAACGTGCTGGTGGTGGGAACCACGGGCGCTTCAAAGACCAGGACCGTTATTACGCCGAACCTTTTGGAATGCGTGGGCAGTTATGTGCTGACGGACCCCAAGGGAAATCTGCACCGGCAGTGGGGACACTACATGGAAGAGCACGGCTACCGGGTGGTGAAGCTAAGCTTTATTCACCCGGAAAAATCCGTCCATTACAATCCTTTGCAGTATGTGAAAAACACACAGCAAATCCAGCAGCTTTCCCACATCATGGTAAGCGAGAAACACCGTCACATGGCGGACCCGTTCTGGGATGATTCCGCCATGATGCTGATAAGCAGTCTGATAGCATACGTGAAAGAAACCGTACCGGAGGAGTCCGGCATGCACAATTTTCATATGATACTGGAAATTCTGCGGGCGGCGGGAAGGGATGACAGCGATAGCCGGAACAGCATTCTGGCAAACATGATGGAGAACCTGCATAAGAAAAATCCCACAAGCTGGGCGTATAAACAGTTCCAGAATGTCAATCAGGCGCCGGATAAAACGTTCCACACCATTGTCGTGACCGCCATCAGCAAATTCTGCTCCCTCGACACGGAGGAATTAGCGCAGATGATGCGGGATGACGAGCTGAACCTGACATCTATCGGCAGGCAGAAAACGGCGGTATTTGTGGAAGTTTCGGATACGGACAGGTCCATGGATTTACTGATAAACCTGTTTTTTACCCAGACCATGAACCAGCTCTGCACCTATGCGGACGAGCGGTGTGCGGACAGCCGGCTGCCGGTGCCGGTCCGTTTTTTCATGGACGACTTTGCCACAAACTGCCGGATTGACAACTTTGAAAACATGATTTCCAACATCCGTTCCCGGAAAATTTCCGCTATTTTAATCCTGCAGTCTTTGTCCCAGTTGGAACAAAGCTATGACATGGGAGCCCATACCATAGTGGATGACTGCGACACCATGATTTACATGGGCGGGAATGACCCGAAAACGGCATCCTCCATTGCAACCCGGTGCAATAAAACCACGCAGACAATCCTGCATATGCCGCTTTGCACCAGCTGGATTTTCCGCAGAGGAGCACAGCCGTTCATGTGCCGGAACATGGAATTAGACGATTATCTGCATCAGAAAGGCATTGTGACAAAATGCATGAGGGAAGCCCAGGTGTATATGGAATAAAAAATACCGTTGTCATCCGTGCCCTGCCGCAAAATGCGGAGAGCGTCCTCTTTCGTTAAAAGAGAGAAGCCGTCAAAACATTCGCTGCCTACGGCGCCGGCGGTGCTTAAATCCGGCATGGTGTCCCGGTTGATGGAAAGCAGCACCAGGGCGTTGCTTTCGTCGGTCATGCCGGGGGTGCTGAAAAGCAGCGGATTGATGATGCGTGCAGTGTCGGTTTCCCCGAATACAATGCCGGTTTCTTCCTTAAGCTCCCGGATGGCGGTTTTAATCAGAGGGGCGGTGCGCATGTCCGTACCGGCGGCGCTTGCTGCGGCATCGGACGTCACAGAAGCTGCTGTCATAACCGGCTGTAAATCTTCTTTATCGATGAGCCCGGCGGGCGGACTTAAGAGAAACTGACCGGTGGGATAACGGAACTCATGGCTGAGAAGCAGTCTGGGTTCTTCGTTTTTTATGTTAAGAACCACGATGCAGGTAACGGCATCCGCATGCATGTTTTTAAATTCTTCTTTTGTTTTGGAAGCGACCAGATCGTCGCCGGTGCGTCTGGTGGCATCATAATAATGCTTTCCCTCCGCATACTGCAAATCAAAGACTCTGACAAATTTGGAGTCGAATAAGGGCTTGATGTTTTCCTTTGAAAAGTCGGGAGTGTTCATAGAAAATTCCTTTCCGGTAAAGCTTTTATTTTTGTAATCTATCATAGCACATTATAAAATTTTTCTCTTCGATTGACAATTGCATGTTTGGCATGTTTTACCATAAAAAACTTTGAAAAACTGCAAGATTTGCTATAAAAAAGTTTTGAAATTTTGCATGATTTTGAGAAATAAAATATTGAAGAATTGCAAATTAGGTAAAAAAGAACCGAAAAGAGGCAAAAATCTTTTCGGTTCTTATTTTAAAAACTCTTCCCATTCCCCTCAAAAAGGACTATATTTTATAAGAGGGTATTATTATGTGGATAATAAAGCATATTTTTGACGGCGATTATGGGTGCGAGGCCCTGATGCCGGGGGAAAGGCCGAAAGTGACCGTGACTCTGGAAAACAGCCAGGGAGAAACAAAGACGGTTTCCGTAGAGGATGAGTGGCTTGTCGAAAACAAACTGGACATCGGTTCGGAGTGGACGGAAGATACAGAAGAGGAGAAAACAAAATGAAAAGCATTATTGTAATGGCTTCGGTGCATCATGAGAATACGAAGAAAATAGTGGAGGCTATTGCCAAAGAATGTAACGTGGAAGTGGTGGATGCCACCAGGGTGAAAGAAATGGAACTGTCCGGGTATGACTGCATCGGATTTGCTTCCGGTATCTATTATGGAAAGTTTCACCAGACGGTGTTGAATTTTGCATCCGTAAATCTTCCGGCAAACAAGAAGGTTTTCTATATCTGCACTTACGGCGGTTCCGCTGCCTACAAATCCATAGAAGAAGTGACGGCAAGCAAACATGCGGTCAACATCGGGTATTTCGGATGCAAGGGCTACGATACGTTTGGCCCTTTCAAGCTGCTCGGCGGCATTGCCAAGGGACATCCGGACGAGAAAGACATTGCGGATGCGGTTGCTTTTTATAAGAAGCTGGAGGAGAAAATATGAGTTATCTGATTAAAGACACCACCAGAGAAGAGCGGGAAAAAATTGTCGCGGACTCTCTGGGATATATCGAAGCAAATTGCGACGGCTGCATGACAGGTCTTGTAGAAATGTACCAGGATTACATCGACGGCAAAAAAGAACTCCGGGACATTAACATGGCATTTCATGCAGGCTATGTCAGCGGAGAGGATGTGCCGCAGGAAACGGCGCGTGGCAGAGGCTTCTGCAATTTTTAAGATGTCGCAAATAAAATAGCGGAAAATATAAAAATAGCTGTAAAATAAAACTGTTGTTTCACAAGGACAGGCGTGCCGGACAACAGTTTTTTACGTTATAGGAAAGCCGTCCGGCTGGATTTTTTATGCGGGAATGTGCAGGATACATTAAAGTGACAGGGAACAGGAAAATGCAGAATTTCAAATGGAAATGGAAAAACAGAATAGCCGTTATAGTCCTTGCGGCAATCTGCGCACTTGGTACGGCATCCTGCGCTGCCCCGATTGAGCAGATTATCGGGGAGATTACGGAAGAAGTTTCCAGCGGTACCTGGAAAGCGGAAGAGGAGAATAACTCCGGCATCACGGACGGCTTCACCATTCCGGAATATACGGGAGAGCCCTACATTTGTGTCAATGACAATGTTCCCTTTTTTACGGAAGAAGAAAAAACCACGGACACCTTTGAGTCTTACAGCGAGCTGGACAATCTGGGACGGTGCGGCGTGGCATTTGCCAACGTGAGCAGGGAGCTGATGCCCACCGGAAAAAGAGGAAAGATTGGCAGTGTGAAGCCGTCCGGCTGGCGGCAGGCAAAGTATGAGGGACTGATTGACTCGGACCCACCGTTTCTGTATAACCGTTGCCATCTGATAGCATACTGTCTGACGGCGGAAAATGCCAATGAAGAAAATCTCATTACCGGAACTCACTATATGAATGTGGAGGGAATGCTTCCCTTTGAGGAGCAGGTGGCAAAATATCTGGACAGGAACGACAACCATGTGCTGTACCGGGTGACGCCTGTCTTTGAAGGTGATAATTTAGTGGCAGGCGGCGTACTGATGGAGGCTTATTCGGTGGAAGACGGCGGGGAAGGAATTTCCTTCTGCGTTTATTGCTATAATGTGCAGCCGGGTGTTATAATAGACTATGTGACTGGAGCAAGTCATATACAATGAATAAAAACAAGGAGGAAAATCCTCTCCTCGCCGGAGGGGCTCGGATTTTTTACTTCGTAAAAACAAGGAGGAAAATCCTCTCCTCGCCGGAGGGGCTCGGATTTTTTACTTCGTAAAAACAAGGAGGAAAATCCTCTCCTCGCCGGAGGGGCTCGGATTTTTTACTTCGTAAAAACAAGGAGGAAAATCCTCTCCTCGCCGGAGGGCTCGGATTTTTACTTCGTAAAAACAAGGAGGATTAGTATGAGCAGAATTGATTTAGGAGCAAAGCCTCTGATATTTCCCATGCCGGTGCTGATTATCGGTACTTATGACAAGGATGGCGTGCCCAATGCCATGAACGCAGCCTGGGGCATGATTTCCGATATGAATGAAATTTCCATCAGCCTTTCTGAGCACAAGACCACCGAAAACCTGGCTGTTACCGGTGCTTTCACTGTAAGCATGGCAACGGAGGGTACGGTTGTTCCCTGCGACTATGTGGGTATTGAGTCAGCAAAAAAGGTGCCGGATAAGTTTGCCAAAGCAGGCTTCCATGCAACAAAGAGCAGCATGGTAAACGCACCGCTGATTGACGAGCTGCCCGTGGCTCTGGAATGTAAAGTAAAGAGCTTTGAAAACGGCATTCTGATTGGCGAAATCGTCAATGTGACGGCGGATGACTCCGTGATGACCGACGGAAAAATTGATGTTAAGAAATTAAAACCCATTGCCTATGATCCGGCTGCCAACACCTATGTGGCTTTAGGAGATGTAGTGGGCAAGGCATTTGCAGCCGGTCTGCAGTTAAAATAGTTCAGCAAAAGAAATTTTCTGCATCGGCGGTTTTTCGAAAAATATCCGTTTTTCAGCAAGGCAGTTTTGCGAAAAAATTCGTTTTACAGAGGTAAGTTTTGTGTATTTATTACTTTTAGCAGTTATCTATTTAGCTTTTATCAGTTTGGGGCTGCCCGACTCGCTGCTGGGCTCGGCATGGCCTACCATCCGCGTGGATTTCGGCGTGCCGTTGTCCTATATGGGCATGGTGTCCATGATTATTTCGGGTGGCACCATTATTTCGGGACTGTTGTCCGAAAGACTGACCAAACGGTTTAAGACCCAAACGGTAACGTTCGTAAGCGTCCTGCTCACGGCCGTTGCCTTATTTGGTTTTTCTACCGTTACGGAATTTTATCAGATGTGCCTTTGGGCAATTCCCTACGGTCTGGGTGCCGGCGCTATTGATGCAGCACTGAACAACTATGTGGCATTGCATTATAGTTCCCGTCACATGAGCTGGCTGCACTGCTTCTGGGGCGTGGGTACGATTGTCAGCCCGTACATTATGAGTTATGCCCTGCTGCACAGCACCTGGACGAACGGCTACCGTACCGTTTCCTGCCTGCAGTTTGCCATTGCAGCGGTAATTCTGGTGACACTTCCGTTATGGAAGGTCAACAAACAGACGGAGACAGAGAGCGGGGAAACCGCGCTTTTAGGCATAAAGGGCGCTTTCAAAATAAAAGGAGTGCCCTACCTTTTGCTGGGCTTCCTGGCATACTGCGCGGCGGAAGCCACCACCATGCTATGGGCAAGCAGTTACCTGGAAGGCACAAGGGGTATCAGCAATGAAAAAGCAGCGGCATACGGTTCGTTGTTTTTTATCGGTATTACCACAGGTAGATTTTTATCCGGCTTTATATCCGACAAGCTGGGTGACAATAAGATGATACGGCTGGGTGTCAGCATTGCGCTTGCGGGTGTGGTATGCATTGCACTGCCGTTTACTGTTACGGCAGTCGTGGGATTTGTTATCATCGGACTGGGCTGTGCCCCGGTGTACCCATGCATTATCCATTCCACACCCGATAATTTTGGGGCGGAAAATTCGCAGGGCATTATCGGCATCCAGATGGCAAGCGCTTATGTGGGCTCCACTTTTATGCCGCCCGTTTTCGGACTCATAGCCAACTATATCAGCCTGAAGCTGATGCCTGTATACCTTGCATTTTTCCTGATTTTATTATTCATTATGATTAACAAAACGGAAAAAGCGTGCCGGAAGTGATTTGGCGAAGACGGTGTTGGTGACATCTGCAGAATGGATGTCTTGCAGATATTGAGAAGGGAGGGCAGCCGTGGCTTATTCGGAATTAATTAAAAATTTTGACAACATCCGCGGCTACATGCGCGATTTCTTTTTGTACGGCTTCAAGACCAGAGAAGAATATGACAGGAAAAGCGCCCGCAGTTACGACAACGAACGCCGCCGTATTCAGAGTTATCTCGGTCACCTGATTTCGTTCCGCCAGACTCCCTCCGGCAAAAACGCCTTTATTTCCCTGGAGGGCAGGAGCGTCACCCACAATCCGCTGTATCAGGCGTTCAAAGCCAAAAGCTTCACCAACAAGGATATTACACTGCATTTTCTGCTGTTAGATATCCTTTCGGATGCGGGTGTGGATTTTCGGAAAGTGTCCGGTGCGGACAGTTATGGGGACGTTCCCCAAGTGTATTCATTGAAGGAAATTCTGCGGATTATGGATACGGAATATCTCACAGCATTTCAGAATCCCATCAGCTTCGATGAGTCCACCCTTCGGAAAAAACTGAAAGAATACGAGGAACTGGGGATAGTCGTTTCCGAAAAGAGCGGCAGGACGGTCACATACCGGCTTTCGGAGAATGAAATCTGTCTTGCGGAATATAAAGAAGCCATCCGCTTTTTTACGGAAGAAAGCCCGCTGGGCGTGATTGGCAGCTACCTGGAAGACCGCATGCAACCGGATGCAGAGAAAGCTTATCCGACTGGCAGAAATGATGAAAACGGAAAGTGTCTGCCCGACAGAAATGATGAAAACGGAAAGTGTCTGTCCGGCAGGAATGATGAAAACGGAAAGTGTCTGCCCGGCAGGAATGACTGCGCCGGAGAATATCTGACCTTCAAAAATCACTATATAATGAATGCCTATGATGCCGAAATTACGGAGCTGATTTTACAAGGTATCCATGAAAAACGGTTACTGGAGATTACTTCCTTCAGCCGGGGCGATGCAGGCGTGAAGCAACAGACGGTCATTCCTTACAAGCTTTATGTAAGCACACAGGGAGGACGCAATTACTTGTTCTGTATGGATGCGGACAATTTAAGACCCTATTCCCTACGGGTGGATTACATACAAAAAGGAAAAGCGGGAGAGGTTTGTGCGGACTATGACAGACTTCTTAAGGTGTGTGAACGTGCCGGAGAGCATATGTGGGGTGTGAGTTGTGCCAAGTACCGGCGGTACGAGCATATCGAAATGGATATTTATGTGGGGACGGACGAAGCGTTTATCGTTCGCAGGCTGGAACGGGAAAAAAGATGCGGAACCGTTTCCAAAGTGGATGAGGAAACCTACCGTTTTTCGGCGGATGTGCTGGATGCCTATGAGATGATGCCGTGGATAAGGACCTTCTTCGGGCGTATCAAGGCGATACGCTGCGATAACGAGGATGTGAAGAACCAGATAAAAATAGATATGGTAAAAATGTTGAAACAATACGAGGACGAAAATGCTTTTTCATGAAATTTACGGCTGTTATTACCGGGCGGTGGCGAAAATGCTGAACCTGGCTATAGAAGGCGGGCTGACGGAAAAGAAAATGTATGAGATAGTGGCGGAGACTGCTTTTGAGGAAAGCAGTCTTATTATGATACCGGCGTTAAAAAAACAGGAGTGGCAGCTTTTAGACGAAAACCTGCATACGCCCTTAAAGCACACCCCGGATATGCCACTGACCATACTGGAAAAAAGATGGCTGAAAACCATTCTTCTGGATAAACGGGTAAAATTGTTCTTGGAACCTGTGCCGGAGAATACAGAACAAGCAGCCACTGCCGTGTCAAATGCGGATTTTGCAGCAGCTTGTCCCCGGGAGCTCGCCGACACGGAGCCGTTGTTTTTCCCGGAGGATATCGTGTATTTTGACCGGTATGCTGATGGGGACGTTTACGATGACCCTGCCTATATTGCCAATTTCCGGCTAATCAGGCAGGCAATCGCAGAAAGAAGAAAATTGAAAGTTTCTTTCCTGAACAGCAGGGAGCAGAAACGGTGTGAAATTCTGGAGCCGGTTCAGTTGGAGTATTCCGACAAAGAGGACAAATTCCGGGTGCTGTGCGCGGACAGGCAGAGCATTAAGACCGTTAATTTAGGGAGAATTTTGCAGTGCGAACTTCTAAAAGACTCATTTCCGGAGAATGTCCGGTTGAAGGAGCGGGAGAAAAAGGTACTGAAATTCACGCTGACGGATGAACGGAATGCGTTGGAGCGCGCCATGATGAAGTTTTCCCACTATAAAAAAGAAGTGGAGCGCCGGGATGCGGAAAATTATCTTGTCACACTGGAATACGATGTGGATGATGAAACGGATGTGCTTATCCAGATTTTGTCCTTCGGAAGCTACATAGAGGTGACGGCTCCCGACAGGATGCGCGAAGAACTGAGGAAAAGAATGGAACGTCAAATGGCACTCGTCGACGAGTTCGCAACTTTTTTTCCGTGATAAAAAAGAAAACATACTCTATGATAGGATTATCAGGTATATACAATAGCGGGCACGGCAGGTAAATAATTAGACAGGACAGAGCCGGGCAGGAAGGAGTATCCTATGATAGAGATAAAAGGAAAGATGAATACAGCGCTCTGCTACGCAAAGGTAGTGGAGGAGGAAGCCATAGAGCAAATCAGACGGATGTGCGATTATCCCATGACGGAGGGGTCCCAAATCCGTATTATGCCGGATGTGCATGCGGGAAAAGGCTGCACCATCGGTACCACCATGACGATTAACGGGAAAGCCGTCCCCAACGTGGTAGGCGTGGACATCGGCTGTGGTATGTATACGGTGAATTTAGGAAAAGCCGATATTGATTTTGAAAAAGTGGATGAAGCAGCCCACTTTATTCCTTCGGGAAGGGATATCTGGGACGGCAGAATAGAGCGTTTTGATTTGACGGATCTCGTTTGTTACAGGCAGTTAAAGGAAACGAAAAGACTGGCAAAATCCTTAGGAACCCTTGGAGGCGGCAACCATTTCATAGAAATTGATGAGGCCTCTGACGGAACCAAATATCTTGTTATCCATTCCGGTTCCCGGAATCTGGGAAAACAGGTCGCGGAGCTTTATCAGAAGCTGGCGGTCAATCTGGACAGAGGTTATGGGGAATATCTGGAAAAGAGGGAGGAAATCATCCGCACCTACAAGGAACAGGGACGCAGGAAAGAAATACAGGAAGCCTTAAAGCAGCTTCATTTTAAGGTGTATGAGTCGGAACCCACGATGCCGGAGGACCTTTGCTATCTGAGCGGACGATATCTGGAAGATTATCTGCATGATGTGGTTATCTGCCAGGCTTTTGCCAAAAGAAACAGGGAAAAGATGGCGGAACTCCTTCTGGAAAGAACCGGCATGACAGGCGGGGAAGCGTTCCACACCATTCATAATTACATTGATACGGAAGAAATGATTTTGCGAAAAGGAGCCATAGCGGCACACAAGGGCGAAAAGGTATTAATTCCCATTAACATGAGGGACGGCAGTGTTCTTGCCGTAGGAAAGGGAAATCCTGACTGGAATTTTTCGGCGCCCCACGGCGCCGGCCGTCTGATGTCTCGGACGGATGCCAAGGCAAAGCTCAGCATGAAAGAATACGAAGAGTCCATGAAAGGAATTTATACCACTTCTGTCAATGAATACACGCTGGATGAGTCCCCTATGGCATATAAATCACTGGATGATATTATTGATGTTATCAAGGACTCCGTGGATGTCATTGACATTATGAAACCCATTTATAATTTCAAAGCGTCCCGATAAGGCAGAAATCAAAGCAAGTTGGGTATAGTGAGGAGAAAAAGTTATCTATACCTAAAAGAAAAAGGGAAATGGGGAAGGAAGAAAGGAAACAGAATATGGTTCTCTTTAAGAGCAGATATGAAAAAGAATTGGATGCGCTGATGACCAAAATTGACATGAACATGTCAAACAATTATAAGGACAATGCGCAGGCGGATTTTCAGGAGCTGGAAAGCAGGTTTACAGAAATGAAGGAGCAGGGGCGTCTGAAAGAAAAAACCTGTTTGTATTATGAAAACAGGGTGAGTGATTACCGGGAAAAGTTAAAAGGCTACACCCATAAAGACCAGAAGCCTTACTGGACGTAAGCACGAGAAAGCAAGGAGACACTTGCATTGCAGAAAGCGAATACCCGAAAAGAGGCAGCAGCTTTTCGGATGCAGAAAGTACAGATACAGAAAAGGAGGAATATCATGGATTGCAGACCGGAATACGACATACAGGTTATCGGACAGAACTTGCGGCGGCTGCGTGAGGCAAATCACCTTACGGTAGAAGATGTGCGGGAATATTTATGCCTTGGGTCCGTACAGGCTGTGTATAAATACGAGCGCGGAAAAGGTTATCCGCAGGCGGACACGATGTTTGCTCTTATGGAGCTCTACGGAGCCGGTCTGGAGGACATCGTAAGAAAGCCGGAGGAAACAAAGAAAGCAACACTTGTCCGGTTAAACGAAAGGCAAAGAAAGCAGGCAGACTTAAGCAAGTCCGCCTGAGTTTTTGGAATTGGTTTCAGTTGAGAAAAGAGGACATAAATTCAGACAAAACAGGGGCGGTGTCTGTTTTTCAGACCACGGCTTTTATTTCCACTTCATGCCAGTGGGAAACAATGCGGTGCCGGAGCGGATGCCGACCCCGGAACAGAGACGGTACAAGATACCCAACGGTGATGCGGAGCCTTGTGTATTTATTCATTTTCCCAATACGAATATTAAAACCCATATTATTCCGGAAATACTGCAGAGTCCGCTGTTTAGGGCATATCACGAGGGACAGCCGTTCAACAGAAACCACTTAAGACCCTGCCCCATGCTGAAAAATCCTGATTTGCTGGTACAGATGGTGTATGCAACCGGAGCACACCAGACTAATGTGGAGTCTCCGGAGTCGGTGGAACATTTATGCGAGAAATGTAAAAATATGCAGAGGACGGGAAGCCGGTGGTATAAATGAATTTTCATTTTCTGGGTCAAATTTGACTCTGTAGGAAATATCTTATCATGGGGTCAAATGCAGAAAGCAATTTTCTGGGTTCTGTTTGACTTTTCTGGGCATTCATTTCATCTGAGTCAAATGAAAATGAAGTTTTTCCTGTAAGCTTTTGACCTATTTTAAGGTTTCTTTCCACAGAGTCAAACAATGGCATTCTGAAGAGAAAACTGCTTTGACTCTGTGGAATTTTTATGCTGCCAGGGTCAAAATTTTCCTTGAAAAGTTTTGAGGGAGTTTGACTCTGTAGCGACCTTGGCGCCAGGGAGTCAAATAGAACTTCTTTTTACGATGTTACGGTTTGACTCAGCAGGCAATATCTTATTAAAAAGTCAAAAAGTAATTCCCTATCCGCGTAGCAACAGTTCTTTTTCCACTATCTTGCCGTCCCGGTAATAGATACGGGGAACGCGCTTGCTGACGGCGCAGGTCAGCTCGTAGGGAATGGTGCCTGCCAGGGCGGCCAGGTCATTGATGGAATTGCGGCGACCGAAGATTTCCACTTCGCTGCCTACGTCCACACCCATTTTGTCAGTCAAATCAATCATGCACATGTCCATGCAGATTTTGCCGCGCTGGGGAACAGGACCTTCGGATGTCATCAAGCTGCAGCGGTTGGACAGGCAGCGGAAAAAGCCGTCTGCATAACCGTAGGGAATAACGCCCATGCGGGTCTTTTTGTCGGTGACGTAAATGCCGCCGTAGCTGACAGCCGTACCGGCGGGATAGGTCTTGATGGTGCTGACGGTGGCTTTTAAACTCATGACGGGCAGGAGTCCCAATTCTTCGGCAAATTCTCCGTAACCATACAAAAGCAGTCCCGGACGGACCATGTCCAGCCAGGTTTCGGGATAGCGGGCAACGGCGCCGGTGTTGGCGCAGTGGCGAATTAAAAACCGTTTGCCCAGTTTTTCTTCTACCTTTGCAATAACATCCGTAAATAATTGGAATTGATGTCTGGTGTAGGCTTCGCACTGTTCGCCCGGTTCATCGGAAACGGCAAAATGGGTGAAGATACCTTCTGCATCCAGTCCCGGCAGGGAACAACCTTCGCAGATGCCCTCCACACCGGTATCAAAATAATCGCCGTCGCACAGATAACCGAGGCGGGACATGCCGGTGTCCACCTTGATGTGGATCTTAAGGGTACCGCCTAAACGGACGGCTTCTTCACTGTATTCCAGTGCTTTTGCCTTGCAGGTAACTGCCTGGGTGATGTTGTATTTGATAAGCCGGCCGACCTGTTCCTTCGGGGTGTGCCCTAAGATTAAAATGGGCATGGTAATGTCATTGAGACGAAGTTCAACGGCCTCGTCAATGCTGCTGACAGCTAAGTAGTCCGCATGCATCTCCTGTAAAAGCCGGCTGACCTGTACAGAGCCGTGTCCGTAGGCATCCGCTTTTACCACTCCTAAAAATTTCACATCTGCGCCAATCCGGTTGCGCAGAACCGTATAATTATGGGCAAGAGCGTCAAGGTCGATTTCAGCCCAGGTTCTTTTCAATGTAGAATCCATAAAATCTCCAAGCCTTTCCGTAGATTTTCTTTCATCATACCACATTTTACTTTTACGATGTCATAAAAAATTCACAAAAAATCGCTTGCAATTTTGTTGCCTTTGCTGTATATATTCATGGTTGGAAAAGAATAAAACCATTTCTGACAAATGAATAAAAAGGTACCCAAAGAAACAGATAAAGAAATACTAAAAGAAACAAATAAAGTAATACCAAAAAATGGAGGAAGGATAACTATGACCAAGGATTTAACCAATGGAAATCCCATGAAACTGATACTGAATTTTGCGATTCCCCTGCTGTTCGGCTTTTTATTCCAGCAGTTTTATAATCTGGTGGACACCATGATAGTGGGCCGGTTTTTAGGCGTGGACGATCTGGCGGCCGTAGGTGCGACCGGCTCCATAAACTTCTTAGTCATAGGCTTCTGCATGGGTGTCTGCAACGGCTTTGCTATTCCGGTTTCCCACAAATTCGGGGCTCAGGACTATGTGGGTATGCGAAAATATGTGGCCAACTGTGTATGGCTGGGTATTATTTTTTCCGTAGTCATGACCGTGGCAACGGCGGTACTCTGCCGGGATATCTTAATCTGGATGAGAACTCCCGAGAACATTATAGAAGGCGCCTATGAATATATTTTCATAATTTTCTTAGGTATTCCCACGGTTTACTTATATAATATTGTCGCCGGTGTTATCCGTGCCACAGGTGACAGTAAAACGCCGGTCATCTTTCTGGTGCTTTCTTCTGTAATCAATATTGTACTGGATCTGTACTTTATCATCAGCCTGCACATGGGCGTGGCGGGAGCTGCCTGGGCAACTGTTATTTCCCAGGGCGTTTCCGGTGTGGCGTGCCTGATCTATATGGTGAAAAAATTTGAAGTTCTGCGCATCCGCAAAGAAGAATGGGCTATGGACGGTCACATGATGTTGTCTTTGTGCGGCATGGGTGTGCCTATGGGACTGCAGTATTCCATCACGGCAATCGGCAGTGTTATCCTGCAGGCCGCAGCCAATACCTTAGGCTCCGCGGCGG
>ULRD01005446.1_pt1 | contig 46728 bp, 49 predicted proteins | sample 1955181 | NCBI WGS metagenome assembly ULRD01 (sample SAMEA4835675, study PRJEB28245) | human gut metagenome | biome: gut microbiome; material: fecal sample | place: Denmark | collected 2008
TGCGAAGCGGCGGAGGAGATCGCCGTGCAGCTGCGGCTCCGGGATATCGGCGGCATCGTCATCATCGACTTTATCGACATGGATCGGGAAGCAGATCGGAATCTGGTGCTTCAGACTTTGAAGAACGCCATGAAGGAGGATCATATCCGCTCTCATGTGTTCGGCTTTACCCACCTGGGGCTGGTGGAGCTTACTCGAAAAAAGACCGGCCGCAGCATTGGGGATACCCTCAAATGTACCTGTCCCTACTGCAATGGGGAAGCCAAAGTGCTCAACCCCTATACGGTTTTCAACAAGCTCCGCAAACAGACGCTGCAGGTGCTTAAGGGCAGCAAGATCAAGCGCATGTACATTGAGGTGCATCCCGAGGTCATGAAGGCCATGGAGACACTCATGAAGCGGGAAGGGGCTCTGTTCCCCGAGGTGCCAGAGGGCAGCTTTTATGTGCGGGCCAACGAATCCATGCATGTGGAAAAATATATCGTAAAGCCTCTTCCGGATCGCCGGGTTCAGGAAGTGAAAAAGAATTGCAAGGTCATGAAGTAAGCGCGAATATGAAGAAAACTTTGTATTTCCGGGAAAAATTCGTTGACATAACAGAACCGGGATGATACAATACCAAAGTGAGCCGCTTCGGAGCGGTAGTTAAGTGCGGCCTTTAGGGCTGTCACCGTATTTGAGCGAGTCTGGGAAGAAGGAGGAAGCATCCATGTACGCAATCATTCAGACCGGTGGTAAACAGTATAAGGCAGAGGTCGGCGACGTTATCTCTGTAGAAAAACTGGACGCAGAGGTCGGCGCAGAGGTCAGCTTTGACGTTTTGCTGGTAGCAGACGGAGAGAACATCACCGTAGGCAAGCCCGTAGTAGAAAACGTAAAGGCTACTGCCAAGGTGGTTGAGCACGGCAAGGCCAAGAAGGTCATCGTGTTCCACTACAAGCCCAAGAAGAATATCCGCAAGAAGAATGGCCATCGTCAGCCTTACACCAAGGTTGAGATCACCGCTATCGCTTAAAAATGGTAGCCGTTACCGTATTTACCCATGCAGGCAGAGCCGTTGGCTTTTTGCTGAAGGGACATGCGGGGTATGGTGAGCAGGGCGAGGATCTGGCATGTGCGGGCATTTCCGCCATCACCCAGACGGCTCTGCTGGGCATTACGGATGTGTTGAAGATCAAGGCGAAGGTCACCCTGGAAGAGGGGAACGCCTTATGCCTGTTGTCGGAGGATACGCCGGAAGGAGAAAGAGAGAAGGCAGACGTGGTCATTCGCACCATGGAGGCCGGGCTCAGATCCCTTTTGAGCGGGTATCCCAAAGCCCTCAAGTTATCACACAGGGAGGTATAAGCTATGTTTACGATGAATCTGCAGCTTTTTGCCCATAAAAAGGGAATGGGTTCCACCCGTAACGGCAGAGACAGCGAAAGCAAGCGTCTTGGACCCAAGAAGGCAGATGGTCAGGCAGTGCTGGCCGGGAATATCCTGGTTCGTCAGCGCGGCACTCACTTCCATCCCGGCGAAAACGTCGGTATCGGCAAGGATGACACTCTGTTCTCCAAGATCGATGGTGTAGTCCGTTTCGAGACTCGCCATCTGGGTAAGAAGACCGTCAGCGTCTACGCCGCAGAGTAAAAGCATATTGTTAGAAAAAGAGCCTTTCGAGGCTCTTTTTTGCGTCTGCCGGAACTGAATCGGTTCGGCAAAGCCGGTAGGGTGCAGGGGAAGCATAGTATATTGTGCAGAAAAACAAAAGTTTCTTGCATCGTGAGGAAATATCTTGTATACTGTTGCTTTGTAAAACTAACAAATTGCGAGGTGGTTTTTTCGTGGACGCAGGTCCAAGTACCGGCGGAAGCAGTCCCATAGGACTGATCATTTTCTTTATCTGCCTGGTCATAGGCGGCGGATATTTTGCAGGGAGCGAAACTTCTCTGTCTACCGTGAACCGTATCCGGATGATGAGTTATGCGGATGACGGAAACAAGCGTGCAAAAAGGGTTCTCTATATTCTGGATCATTTCGACGAGGCCCTGGCCACCATCCTTATCGGCAACAACATTATGCATATAGGCAGCGCAGCTTTGGCAACGCTGATGGCTACCCGCCTTTGGGGGGAGGGTGCTGTAAGCGTGACCTCTCTTTTGGCTACGCTGATCGTGTTTTTTGCGGCAGAGATGGTTCCAAAGGCCTGCGCTCAGGCCTGTTCTGAAAAGATGGCTCTGCTGGTGGCGCCTTCCCTTATGTTTTTGATGAAGATCAGCCGGCCGGTAGTCAAGGTGTTTACCACCATGAACAACGGCATGAAAAAGCTCATGGGTGTAAAAGAAGAGGACGCCCCCCTGGTCAGCGAAGATGAGCTTCATGAGATCATAGAAAACATTGGAGAAGAGAACGGCGTGGACGAGGATACGGCAGAGCTGGTGCAGTCGGCGCTGGAGTTTACCGAGACCCCTGTAAGAGATGTGTTTACCCCCTGGGATAAGGTGCAGACCCTGCAAAAGGGAATGACGCCCGGGGAGATCGTGAAGGTGCTGGAGGATTCCTGCCATTCCCGTCTGCCGGTAGTGGATGAACAGGGCACCGTCATCGGTATGCTTCAAATGCGCAAGTATCTCAAGGAATATGTGCTTCACCCGGATAAGGTCTCTTTGCTCAAGGTTATGGATAAACCCGTGTTCGTGCAGACGGGCAAGGTCATAGACGATTTGCTGGAGGCACTCAGCGCCGAAAGGACACATGTGGCTGTAGTGCGGGATGAACAGCAAAAGGTAGTGGGTATCATCACCGTGGAGGATATCCTGGAAGAGCTGGTGGGAGAGATCTACGATGAAGACGATAAGGGGGAGGAAGCCCAATGATCGGACGGATACTTGCCATTGTAGTCTGCATCGTTTTCTCCGCTTTCTTTTCCGGTTCCGAAATAGCCTATAATACCCTGAATGAAAACCGGCTCAAGCAGCATGGGAAGAATAAGGACGGCGCCCTGACCGGGGCTACTGCTGTAGCATGCAGCATCAAAGAGCAGTTTGATAGGGTGCTTATTGCCATTCTGGTGGGGAACAACCTGGTGAACATGGGGTCTTCCTCTTTGGCCACGGTGATCGCTGTGGGCCTGATGGGGGACAGCGGCGCCTGGGCGGCCACGGCCATTATGACGGTGATCATCATCACCTTTGGAGAAATATCCCCCAAAATACTGGCCAGCGAGAAACCGGAGGCGTTTGCCAAAATAGCCGCCTATCCCCTGCGGGTTTGGACGCTGCTCCTTACGCCCTTTGTATGGGTCATGCAGAAGCTTATGCATGGCATATCCCGTCTTTGGAAGAAGGGGGAGGATAACGGACCTGCCGTCACCGAGGATGATTTGGAAACCATCATTGAAACCGTTGAGGATGAAGGGGTGGTGGATGAAGATACGGCGGATCTTTTGCAGTCGGCTCTGGATTTTGGCGATACGCTTGCCTATGAGATCATCACGCCCCGGGTGGATCTGGTAGCCATCGATATGGAGGATACCCGGGAAGAAATACTCAAAACCGCTTTTGCCTCTCCTTATACCCGTATTCCTGTATATGAGGAGACCACGGATAATATCATTGGCATCCTGCACCTGAACCATCTGTATAAGGCGTTGGTGAAAGATCCAAATGTATGCATCAAATCCCTGCTCATGCCCCCGGTATTCGTTCATAAAACCACACCTTTGGATGATGTATTCAACATCATGCGCAAGCAGAAAAGCCATCTGGTGGTAGTTACCGATGAATACGGCGGCACCATGGGCATTGTGACCATGGAGGATGTGCTGGAGCAGCTGGTAGGGGATATCTGGGATGAAAGTGATGAGATCGATGAAGAGTTTAAGGAGATAAAGCCACACACCTTTGAAGTGGATGGGGATATGCGCCTGGTAGACTTTTTGGACGAGTTTGAAAAAGACGAAGAGGATGTAGATGACGACAACGCCACCGTAGGCGGTTGGGCCGTGGAGATGCTGGGAGGGTATCCCAAGCTCCGGGAGAGCTTCGTTTTTGAGGACCTGACCGTTACCATACTGAAAAAACAGAATCTGCGGGTGCAAAAGCTCCTGGTGGTTCAGGATCCGGACTGGAAGGATGAGGAAGAAGAGGACGGATCTTTCTAAAGCAAAACAGGCTTTCAAGTACAAAAGCGTATCTGCCCAAAGACAACAGGGGGCAGATACGTTTTTTGCTGCGAAGCGTAAAGCCGGGGATATAGCAGTGCCTTTGCCTGCCTTATGCAGACGGCTCTTTTCAACGGAAGAAAAAAGTGGTATACTGCCCTGACACTACAGGAAGGAGGCTCGAAGCATGAACCGACAGGAGGCTGTAAATGAATACAGGCAGGCCCGCAGGCGGGGCATGAGCCAGTACCGGGAGGATATCCGTGAAGGGAAATATCCCTATCCGGCGGTACTGGAAGAACTGTTGGAAGAAAGCAGTGTAGCCGGGAGGGTAGAGCTGGGGCTGGTGGAGATCCCCATGTCCGGGATCACCGGCATCACTACGTCCGGACGGCAAAGAGCCTTTTCTACCGGTTTTATGCCCTTGCTGGAGCCGGATACGGAGTTTGCAGATAAGTGGGTGACCCTGTGCGAGGCGCACCTGGGCAGCGAAGGGATCCGGGATCCTGTTCGCTGCTTTGAATACCTGGGCCATTTTTACGTGCAGGAGGGGAATAAGCGGGTCAGCGTATTGAAGTTTTTTGATGCACCAGTGGTCACGGCTTCGGTGCTGCGCATTCTGCCTAAATGGCAGGATACGCCGCAGGTGCGGCAATATTATGAGTTTTTGTCCTTTTATCAGCGCAGCGGTTTGTACATATTCAGGCTGGAAGAGCCCGGTGCTTATGAAAAGCTTCAGGCCGCTTTGGGCTTTGAAAAGGAACATGTCTGGACCGAGGAGGAGCAGAGACAGGTAAAAAGCGCCTTTGTACGGTTTTGTCAGGGAGCAGTGCGGGCCAATGTGCCGGGAGATGCATCACTTTCGGCTTTGTTTCTCAACTGGCTGACGGCCTATTCTCCGGAGGAACTTTTCAAATTGGAGCCGGAGCAGCTGAGGCTGTCCATTATCGCTCTGCTTCCGGAATTGGGCGCAGGGGTTGCTCTGTCTACGGAGGATGCGCCTGCGCAGAAAGGCGTGTTGGAACGGCTTTGGGGGGCCGTGACTTTGCCCAGCCATTTGCATGCTGCATTTATCCATGCATATTCCCCGGAACAGAGCGATTGGAGTGCCGCCCATGAACAGGGGCGTCTCAAAGCACAGGAAGCGTTGACGGGGAAGGTCAGCTCCAGTGTATATTGGGTAGGCATGGACGGGATGGACGCAGACGGGTGCATGGCCCGTGCCGCCGCAGAAGGGGCACAGGTGCTGTTTGCAACGGCGCCCAGTCTGATCACTGCCTGCCGGAAGGCGGCTGCTGCTTATCCCCATATAAAGATCCTCAACTGCTCCGTAGCCATGCCATACCCAGGCGTCAGGACTTATTACTGTCGGATCTATGAGGGCAAGTTCATTGCCGGGGCTCTGGCCGGAGCTATGACTCGAACAGATACCCTGGGCTACATTGCCAGCAGTCCCATCTTTGGAGTACCGGCGGGGATCAATGCGTTTGCTTTGGGAGCTCGCCTGACTAATCCACGGGCCAGAGTGCTGCTTCGCTGGTCCTGTGTGGAAGATAATTCTCTGCCGGCACTGCTGGCGGCAGGGGCGGATCTGATCTCCAACCGGGATCTGCCTTTTCCGGGACGGCCCCGGGAGCAGTGGGGACTGAATCTGCTGGAGGCCAACGGTACGGTGCGTTCGCTGGGATCTCCCATTTGGAACTGGGGGATATTTTATGAAAAGCTGCTGAAGGGGATCCTGCAGGGGCACTGGGGAGATACGGTGTATGACAGCGAACCCCGGGCACTGAACTACTGGTGGGGCATGGGCAGCGGTGTGGTGGATCTGCAGCTGAGCCATCATTTGCCGGAAGGCATGCAGACGTTGGCCGGACTGCTCCGGGAGGATGTTGCCCGGGGGCGGCTGCAGCCTTTCCGCCGGGCGATGCAGGATCAACAGGCGCAGAGCCGCAGCAACGGGGATCGGGATCTTTCCCCTCAGGAGATACTGCACATGGACTGGCTGTGTGATAACGTGGAGGGGCATATTCCCGCCTTTGAGGAACTGCTGCCGCAGGCACAGAATCTGGTGCGTCTGGAGGGGGTATACCGCCAATGGCTGCCTCCCGTGGCAGGAGGTCCTATCCTATGAAGCTGTTGTTGCTATCGGATGTAGAAGATTCCTATCTGTGGGATTATTTTCAGCCGGGACGGCTGGATGAGTATGACCTTATTCTTTCTGCCGGAGACCTAAAGGCGGAATACCTGCGGTTTCTGGTGACCATGAGCCATGCGCCGCTGCTGTATGTGCATGGGAACCATGACGGGAATTATGAAAAGGATCCCCCGGAAGGATGCCGGTGCATAGAGGATCAGGTGGTAAAAGTGGGCGGCCTGCGGATATTGGGCCTGGGCGGAAGCGTGCGCTATAACGGCGGTTCCCACCAGTATACGGAGGGAGAGATGCGCAGCCGGATCTGGCGGCGGGGATGGGCCCTGCACCGGATGCAGGGGGTGGACATTGTGCTGACCCATGCGCCGCCCAGAGGCTGCGGAGACGGAGAAGATTATGCGCACCGGGGCTTTGGAGCGTTCTATCCGCTGTTGGATAAGTGGAAACCTGCGTATTTGATCCATGGGCATGTGCACCTGAATTACGGGGATTCCGCCGAGCGGATACATCGCTATGGAAATACACTTCTGGTCAACGCCTATAAACGCTATGTGTTAGAAGTGGAGCCTGAAACGGTTCACAAAAACGGAGGCAAAAAAGAGAGTGAAACGGCAAAAGCCCCGGGATCATAAGATTCCGGGGCTTTGCCTGTTGTTTGAGGTATGTCCCCCCTGTGGCAGGGGATCAGAACTTGCTTTTATCGGCCCAAAGACCCAGAGCCGGGTTGGGAATAAAGAAGATCTCTTCTCCGTCGGGCATGGTATTACGGCCATAGGTGAGCTTTTCCGGGTCATACCGGCGAGCCATTTCATCGTAATCGGCCCACTGGAAGCCTACCCCTTCGATCTCTTCCCGGGAGATCTTCTTGGTGCAGTAGGTGATGGAGAAACGTCCGTCGCTGGATCCGTGGATCAGGTGTGCAGCAGCCCCCATGTTGGAACGGAGATCCTCGTTTTCCGGCTTTTCAAAGGCAGCCAGAGTGTTGAGACGGCCTTTGTAGCCATACTTCCGGATCAGGGCGTCTACGGTCATATCCTCTCCGAAGCGTTCTACGCCCGGCGCCAGAATGATCAGCTCTCCGCCGTCGGCCATGGCCATGCGGGTGCGGTAAACGGCTTTGTTGCCCAGCCAGGTGGTGCGGAATTCGCTGGGGGTAAGATACACTACGCACTTTTTCAGCGGCGGCACAAAGTCCAGATTCTTTTCCTGCGCCAGCTTTACGGCTTCCTCCAGCCCCTTGCGCCCTTCGCTGATGAACAGCCCGTGAGTACGGATCTGCCCGCCGGGGGCGGTGGTAACCGTAAGGACCCAAATCAGGGGCACCTTTTGCATATAGTGCTCCAGTGCATAGTCAAACACCTTCCGTACGGGGGTGTGGTCCCGACCCATCATGCGCTCCATGCCGTATACAGCTCCCACCATGTGGGATTTGTTGATCATATCGGCACCGCCTACACCCACAAATATGTTCTTGGAGTGGTTGGACATGCCGATGACCTCATGGGGCACCACCTGACCAATGGAAAGCACCAGATCATAAGTGGGATCCATGACCAAGCGGTTGACTTCTACGTCAATGGGATCATGCCAGAGCCCTTCGGTGACCTCTTCCAGATAGGAGGCGGGCACTTCGCCCAGCTTTACAACATCCGTGCGCCAGTGGTGGATCAGGAACCTGTCATGGGGAATGTCTCCAAACATCAGATCCATCTCTTCTTCCGTTACGGGCACATGGGTGCCCAGAGCGGGGAGAATATCCACCTGCACACCGGCGTCGGTTAGAAAGTGGTAATACAGATTGGTCAGAAGACCTGCATTGGAATGGTAACGGGTAAAATCAGGAGGGAGGATCAGCACCTTGTGCAGATCACGGCCCTGCAGAGAAGCTTCCACCGCAGCGGAAAGCTCCTCCCGGGTCAGTCCCTCCGCCTGCTGGGAACGACGGAAGATTTCCATAGGCCCTTAGACTCCACTGTAGGCAGAGAAGCCGCCATCGATGGGCAGCACCACGCCGGTAATGAAGGAAGCGGCCTCGTTATTCAAAAGGAACAGCATCCCGCCCAGGAGCTCCTCACTTTCCCCAAAGCGGCCCATGGGAGTAGCGGCCAGGATCTTGCCGGTACGGGGCGTAGGCGTGCCATCGGGATTGAAAAGCAGAGCGGCATTCTGCTGGGTGGAGAAGAAACCGGGGGCAATGGCATTGACGCGGATGCCCACTTTGCTGAAGTGAACGGCCAGCCACTGAGTAAAGTTGGAGATGGCAGCCTTGGCTCCGGAGTAAGCGGGAATCTTGGTAAGGGGCGTGTAGGCGTTCATGGAGGAGATGTTCAGAATGTTGCAGCCCGGGCGGCCCAGCATATCCTTGGCAAAGACCTGGGTGGGGATCAGGGTGCCCAGGAAGTTCAGGTTGAACACAAACTCCACACCGCTCTCCTGCAGATCAAAGAAGGTCTTGGTTTCGCTGTCCAGATCGCCCAGCTCAAAGTATTCCTTATCGGTGGTGGCGCGGGGGTTGTTGCCGCCTGCACCGTTGATCAGGATATCGCAGGGGCCGAAGTCCTTCAGAACAGCCTGATGGACTTCTTCGCAGCTGACCTTTTCCAGCACGTTGCAGCGGTAGGCCCGAGCCTGACCGCCTTCCTGACGAATGCCTTCGGCTACCTTTTCGGCAGCGGCTTCGTTAAGATCCAGCACGGCGACCTTTGCGCCGGCTGCGGCCAGAGCCTTGCTGAACATGCTGCACAGCACGCCGCCGGCACCGGTGACCACGGCAACTTTTCCGGTAAGATCCGTATTAAGAGGCAGTTTCATAAAAAATCTTCCTTTCTGTTAAATAAATGCTGACTGTATGCAGCCGGAGGGGACTTACAGCAGCCCCTGCTCCAGCAAAGTTTCCATAAACCGGCCTACCCCGTCTTCTCCGCAGGAGGGGGCAATAGCCCCGGCAGCGGCTTTTACGGCAGGATCGCCGTTTTCCATGGCCACACCCAGTCCCGCAGCCTGTATCATGGAGAGATCATTGAGCCCGTCTCCGAAAGCCAGACTTTGCGAAACGGGCAGACCAAGATGGCGGCACAGAGCCTTCAGTGCGTCTCCCTTATTAGCGGCGGGGGCATTGATCTCCACATTATTGCCAAGCGCCGAGCACACATTCAGATCCGGGAACAATGCCTGCATCTGGGGCAGGCGGCGGATCCGCTCCTCTACCGTAGGGAAAAAGAACTGGATCTTCTGCACATCCCGGCCCGTTTCCCGGAGAAAAGCCTTCAGTTCCGGCACAGGTTTGCGCAGCTCCAGGAGCATTTTCAACACATGAGGATCCTGTATGTAGGCAGGTCCCTGCGCATACAGGGTTTCCGTCATGTAGCCCCAGTTATCCATGTAGCAGTCGTAGATCACCGGCAGGGTGTCCAGCTGCTCCATGACTTCTATGGCCCGCCGGTTGGGGATCTCTGCCCGGTAAAGGACATCCCCTGTCTGCCTGTCCTGCACCTGTGCGCCGTTGATGGTGATGGCGTAGCGTATACAGGGCAAAGAACGGACAGCTTCGGGCATACCTTCAAAGAAACGCCCGGTGGTGGGAACAATATGCGTGCCCCTGCCGGCGGCGGCCAGCAGGGCCCGGCGGTTGCCCTCCGTCAGCTCTTTTTGGGGGTTGAGGAGGGTACCGTCCAGATCCAGGGCGATGAGCCGGTAGGGCAGCTCAAGCTCAGGCATTGTAGGTGGAAGCGGAGGTGCTGCCGCCGTGACCCGTCCAGTTGGTGTGGAAGAATTCTCCACGGGGGGCATCCAGCCGCTCATAGGTGTGGGCGCCGAAATAGTCACGCTGGGCCTGAAGCAGGTTGGCAGGGAGCTTTTCGGTAGTATAGCCGTCAAAGTAGCTCAGGGCGCTGGAGAAGGCGGGCATGGGGATCCCATGCTTTACAGCCTCGCTGACCACGTTCCGCCAGGCAGGGACCAGACCCTGGATGGTGTTCTTGAAGTAAGGATCCAGCAGCAGATTGGAGAGCTGGGGATCCCGGTCATAAGCCTCTTTGATCTTGCCCAGAAATACGGAACGGATGATGCAGCCGCCCCGCCACATAAGGGCGATGCCGCCATAATTCAGATTCCAGCCGTAGTTCTTGGCTGCTGCCCGCATAAGGGTATAGCCCTGGGCGTAGGAGATGATCTTGGAGGCATACAGAGCCTTGCGGATATCTTCGATAAAAGCGGCCTTGTCGCAGGTAATGGCATGATCGGCAGCGGGGAAGAGATGGCTGGCTTCCACACGCTCGCTCTTCATGGCGGAGAGGCAGCGGGCAAAAACGGCCTCCCCGATCAGGGTAAGGGGAACGCCCTCGTCCAGAGCAGCCATGCCCGTCCATTTTCCGGTGCCCTTCTGGCCGGCGGTATCCAGGATCTTGTCTACGATGGGCTTGCCGTCGGTATCCTTATAGGCCAGGATGTCCCGGGTGATCTCGATCAGGTAGCTGTCCAGCTCGGTCTGGTTCCACTGAGCAAAGACCTCATGCATTTCGTCGGCAGACATACCCAGACCATCCCGCATAAGCTGGTAGGCTTCGCATATAAGCTGCATATCGCCGTATTCAATGCCGTTGTGCACCATCTTGACAAAGTGACCGGCGCCGTCTTCTCCTACCCAGTCGCAGCAGGGGGTGCCGTCTTCCACCTTGGCGCAGATGGCCTGGAAGATGGGCTTTACATGGGGCCATGCAGCCGGAGAGCCGCCAGGCATCATGCTGGGGCCCTTCAGTGCGCCTTCTTCACCGCCGGAAACGCCGGTGCCGATATACAGCATTCCCTTGCTTTCCACATACTTGCAGCGGCGGATGGTATCGGGGAAGTGAGAGTTGCCGCCATCAATGAGGATGTCGCCCTCTTCCAGAAGGGGCAGCAGCTGATCGATGAGGGAATCCACAGCGGAACCGGCCTTGACCATCATCATGATCCGGCGAGGCTTCTTCAGGGACTGTACCAGTTCTTCCAGAGAATAGGTGCCTATAATGTTTTTGCCCTTGGCACGGCCGTTGACAAAGTTCTCCACCTTGGATGTGGTGCGGTTGAAGACGGCAACGGTGAACCCCTTGCTCTCCATGTTCATGACCAGGTTTTCACCCATTACGGCCAATCCGATCAAACCGATATCTGCCAGCATAGTTTTCTCCTTTATAAAATGAATTTTGATTGTAGTTTACCGCTTGACCCGGGCGTTGCCGCTCCAGAGGGCCCACACCTGCTCTTCATCGGCAGGCTGGGCATAGTCGTTGAGAGAGGTGGTAGCCAGCGCGCCGGTGGCCCAGCCAAAGTGCAGGCAGTCTTCAGGCTCCCAGCCTTTGAGCACACCGTAGAGCAGGCCGCCTACGAACCCGTCGCCGCCGCCGATGCGGTCCAGCACCTGAATTTCACGGGGTTCAGCCACATAGAACTGGCCGCCCTCATACAGGATGGCGCCCCAAAGATGTTCATTGGCATTCTTGACCTCGCGGAGTGTGGTGGCAAAAAGCTTTACCTGGGGATATTCTTCCTTTACCCGGAGGATCATCTCCTTAAAGCCCTCGATCTTGGAAGCGAGACCCTTGCCGCCGGCCTCAGGCCCCTGAATGCCCAGAGAGAGCTGGAAGTCTTCTTCGTTGCCGATGAGGATATCTGCAAGACCGGCGATCTCCTTGAAAATGGCGGAAAGTTCTTCTTCCCGGCCTTTCCAGAAGGAAGCGCGGTAGTTCAGATCGAAGCTGATACGGGTGCCGTACTTCTTGGCGGCCCGGGCCAGTTCCAGACAGAAAATGCCCGTTTCATGAGACAGAGCGGCAATGAGTCCGGAAAGATGGAGAATCTCCACACCGTCCTGACCAAAGATCTGCTCCAGATCGAAGTCCTCTACGTTCAGGGTGCGGCCCACTTCTCCTGCCCGGTCGTTGTGTACCCGGGGCCCTCTGAGACCGTAACCGGAATCCGCAATGTTAAACTGGTGCCGGTAACCCCAGGGGCCGCCCTGCGGGACTTCTTTGCCCAGATAATCCATACCGCGGCTGCGCAGATCATTCTTGATAAACTGTGCAATGGGGGAGCCTTCCACAAAGGTGGTCAGCACCAGAGCCGGCATGCCCAGAGCGGCGGGAACGCTGGCTACGTTGGTTTCGGCGCTGGTGGCCTGCAGATAATACTCATGGCTCAGGTGCACGGGCTGCCGGTTGGCGGGGGTGATGCGTACGCCCATACTGGTGGGCACGGCAATGGCATAGCGTTTCATAGCGATCTCCTTTTAAAATAGAATGTGATGACCGAATCAGTCAATAAATTCATCAAAACGGAAGTAGCGGCGGGCATTGCGGTAGCTGATATCCTCTACCATGTGACCCAGGTACCGTTCGTCCCAGGGATATTCTCCGTTTTCCGCCATGCGGCCCAACATGCCGCAGAGGATCCGACGGAAGTACTCATGACGAGTATAGCTCAAAAAACTCCGGCTGTCCGTAAGCATTCCTACGAAGGAAGAAAGGTTCCCCAGGTCCATCAGATCCCGAAGCTGCTGTTCCATGCCGCTCCTGTGATCGTTGAACCACCAGGCACTGCCCAGCTGGATGCGGCCGGGAATATCGCTGTCCGTCTGGAAGGCGCCCATAACGGTACCGATGATCCCGTTGTCGGCGGGGTTCAGGGAATAAAGGACGGTGCGGGGCAGAGCATTTTCTTTTTCCAACAGATCCAGCAGAGCCGCCAGACCCCGGGCATTGGAAACATCATTCATGGCGTCAAAGCCGGTGTCAGGGCCCAGACGGGCGAACATTTTGGAAGAATTATCCCGGATGCAGCCAAAGTGCAGCTGCATGACCCAGCCTTTTTGCGCATAGGCCCGGGCACAGGTGAGCAGCAGATCCGTATGGAAAGCCTTGTAGGCTTCTTCGGACACGGCTTCGCCCCGTTTGCCCTTTTGCAGAGTCTCATTAAGTGCGCTTTCGGCGGCATGCACGCAGAACATGCCGTCCAGCGCGTGGTCGCTGACCCGGCAGCCGTGGGCTTCGAAGTAATCTATACGGGCAAGCAGCGCCCGGCGCAGATCCTCCATGGTGTCGATGGAGAAGCCGACCACCTGCTCCAAACGCCGGATATAGGGGGCAAAGGCGGGCTTGTCTACCCGCATGGCCTTATCCGGACGGAAGGCGGGGAGCACTATCGTGGGGCAGTTCTTATCGGCGGCGATACGCTCATGGGCTTTCAGGTCATCTGCAGGATCATCGGTGGTGCAAAGCAGCTTTACCCGGCTCTGACGCAGGATCCCCCGCACGGAAAGATCCCCCTCCTGCAGGCGGCGGTTGCAGGCCTGATATACCTGGGAAGCGTTCTCCCGGGTCAGGGGCGCATGAATATCAAAATAACGCTGGAGCTCCAAATGCGTCCAATGATACAAAGGATTGCCTATGGCGCCTTGCAGCGCGCCTGCCCAGGCAACAAATTTATCTTCCGGATCGGCATCGCCGGTTATGTACTTTTCCGGTACTCCGGCAGAGCGCATAAGACGCCACTTGTAATGATCCCCAAAGTAACCTCCGGAAGGGGTTCTGCCCCCCAGCCACACCTGGGTGATATTGTCCCAGCGCACATCTTCGGCGATCTCCATGGGGTCGATATGGCAATGGTAATCTATGATGGGCATTTTTTCGGCGTATTCATGGTAAAGCACTTTGGCCGCTTCGGTGTCCAGCAGAAAATCCTTGTCCATAAAGGGTTTCATAAGAAGTCTCCTTTCCTGGTCTGATGTCAGTATAGCACTGGTATATCAGGATTGCAACAACCGGAACGGAAAAATAGCAAAATCCGTTTAATAACTGTAAATATGGGATCTTTTTGTGATATATTTGTTTGACAAACGGCGGGAGCATGCTATACTTGTATTTAGCAACCAAAGGAAAGGAATTTGAAAAGCATCATGCAGCTTCAGGATTTTTTGGATAAGCTTCATCAGGATGGATCTTTGTATGTATACCCCCGTTCCGCTGAGGAGGCGGAAGGGACCTGCTGCGCCATTATTCTGGCCGGAGAAGAAAAAGAAAAGCTCCTGGCCGTGGCCGGCGAAAAGGCAGATACATTTGCAGGCGAAGAAGTGGACGGAATCAAGCTTTGCGGCCTGACCACCGAAAATGCCAAAGCGCTTATGGCTTTGTTCCCCTATACCCGCCCTGTGAGCCACAAGGATCATCCCTTCACCATGGGCCTTGGCGACAGACTGGGGCTGGCTACTCCCGGTCATGTGCGGGCTATGGAGGCCTATGCAAAGTTCGGCGTATTCCCCGTGCTGGCGCAGCAGAGCATCCGGGAACTGACTCTTACCAACCGTACCTTTGAAGAAGTTATTGCCGCAGCGGCTTTCGGCGTATTTCAGGAAGGATATAAAAAGGGATACGGTGCAGACGGTGATCATTTGAAGACCAAGGAAGAGATCAAGTATGCCATCGAAAGCGGCTGCACCATGATCACCCTGGACTGCTCCGAACATATCGATATCCACGCTGCTGCCTTTACCCAGGCACAGGTGGACGAAGCATATGCAGCCTTGCCCCAGGAGGTTCGCAGCCTGTATGAGGAACGGTATCTGCACAAGGAACTGCCCGTTATCGGTACGCTGGAAGCCGAGGAGCTCCGGCGGATCGTGCTGGTGTTCTGGCGGGCTATCGATCATGCCCGGGAGTGCTATGCTTATATAGAAAGCATCAAGCCCTATCCTGTGGATTTTGAACTTTCCATTGACGAGACCCGGACCATCACCACGCCTGCAGAGCACTTTGTGGTGGCGGACAGCCTGTATCAGGCGGGGGTGCGGCCCGTCAGCGTGGCGCCTCATTTCTCCGGCGAATTTGAAAAAGGCATCGAATATGCCGGGAATCTTCATGATTTTGCACGGGATTTCGATATTCATCAGAAAATCGCAGACCATTTCGGTTACAAACTTTCCGTACACTCCGGTTCCGATAAGTTCTCCGTATTTTCTACCGTGGGCCGGGTGACCCATGGGCACGTCCATGTAAAGACTGCCGGTACCAACTGGCTGGTGGCTATGGAAGTGGTAGCCGAGCATGATCCCGCCCTTTACCGCAAGGCCCATACCTTTGCCATTGCCCAGCGGCATGAGGCGGAGAAGTATTATCATGTATCCACCAAGGTGGAGGAGATCCCTCCCATTGAACTGGAGAGTGATGCTTACCTGCCTGAGTATCTTCACCTGCCCGCTTCCCGGCAGACCATTCATATTGCCTACGGTCTGCTTTTGCAGCAGGAGTGGTTCCAGGAAGAATTCTTTGCCTTTATGGCCGCCCACGAAGAAGAATATTATGAAGCGCTGGTTCGCCATATCGGCCGCCACCTGAAGTATCTCACCGCCCAGATGTAAGCAGGCGGCAGACCCGTTCCTGAAGGAGAGAGCAGTTATGGACCCAAGGATACCCATCCCGCGGAAAGAGGCCGGGGAAAATGCCCGGCAATATGCCTATCGGGTGCTGTATAACGGTATTATGCGCCTGGATTTTCCTCCGGGAATGGTGCTGGTGGATGGGGAGCTTTCCGAGGCGCTGGGCACCAGCCGCACACCCATCCGGGAAGCCATTGTTTCTCTGGTGGAAAGCCGGTTGGTGGAGGTATACCCCCAACGTTCCAGCCGGGTGAGCCGGATAGATCTGGATGCCGTGGAGGAGGGAGTGTTCCTCCGCTTCCATACGGAGCGTGCTATCCTGCAGGAGGCGATCCGCAAAGCCGGGGGCGAAGATCTTTCCCGGCTGAAAGAGAATCTGCAAAAGCAGAAGTGCGCCCTGGAGGCAGGGGCACTGGATACCTATATGGATCTGGATAATCAGTTCCACCGGCTGCTGTATCTGGCAGCGGGGAAACCCTGGACCTGGACGGTGGTGATGGGCATTGTTACCCATCAGGATCGGGTGCGCAGGCTGCAGGTACACCTGGGGGCCCAGGTGCTCTGGCCTGCCTATGAGGAGCATAAGACGCTGTTCAACGGGATCATGACCCGTTCAGAAAAGAATATGGACGAGTTCCTGTATGAACATCTGACCAGCGGGTATCGGTCGGCTTTGCCGGAGCTGCTGGAGAAGTATCCGGAGTATTTCTGCGTATAAGCAAGATAAAAACAGGAAAGCCCGGCTATGCCTTTCGGCATGGCCGGGCTTGATTTTTGCGTTCGGAATCCGTACAGAAACCGAGAGAAAACCTTTTTTGCAGAAGGAGCTTACTGGAAAAAGTTTATGCATCCGGATGCTTGCTGCACGGAGCAGATATAAAACACGAACCATCCGTTTGGGGCGGTTCGTGTTTATGTATGAAGAAGTTGGTGCAAAGCACACATAAACGAAACCTTACAGCCGTTTCAATGTGGCCCGGATAATGGCGGCGGAGATATCGGCTGTTTGCCGTTCAAAATCATCGGTGATGTCGGCCGCAGTGCCGTCTGCCAGATCCGAAATGGTTCGCAGCACTCCAAAAGGAACGCCTCCCAGCGTGGCCGTTTGGGCAACGGCGCCGCCCTCCATTTCGGCAGCCAGTCCGTGAAATGCCTGGTACAGTTCTCCCTTGCGCACCGGGCCGGAAATGAACTGATCGCCTGTGACCACCAGCCCCCGGTGGACCCGCTCCGCTCCCAATGCCTGGCAGGAAGCGTTTTCCAGGGCATCCATGATTTCAACATCCGCCGCAAAAACGGAGGGCTCTTTCCGTTGGCTGCGGTCGCATATATTCCCGCGGGCATAGCCAAAGGCGGTCACATCAAAATCGTGCTGGATAAGCCCCTGAGCGATCACGGCATCTCCCACTTTAAGCCCCGGGCCGATCCCTCCGGCGATCCCTGTATGGAGCAGGGCAGAGGGGGCATACAGATCCAGCAGGATCTGGGTACAGCGGGCTGCATTGACCTTGCCGATACCGCATTTGACCAGCACGATGTTTCGCCCTTCCAAACGCCCCAGATAGAAAGTCAGCCCCCAGTGGGCTTCTTCCCTGCGTTCCTCCATGGCTTCCAGCAGAGAAGCTATCTCGCTGTCCATTGCGCCTATGATGGCGATCCGTTCAGTCTGCATACTGCATTTTCTCCTCGTTCCAGTCCTTCAGTACGTCCAGCATGTCCTTTGCCACGGATTTGGCGCCCGGCAGATCGTGCTCCTTATAGTTGCCGCATTCCCTGGGCTTGGCGCCGGGGATCTTCCCTTCAAAACCGGCAATAAAGCGGAAGCTTTCCTTCACCAGATCCAAAGCCTGCTTCCGGGATACGTCCTCCCGCAGCAGCAGATAGAACCCGGTGCGGCAGCCCATAGGGCCTACATACAGAACGGAAGTTCCATAGGCGGAATTGCGGGCATAGGTGGCAAAAAGATGCTCAAAGGTATGCACGGCCCCGTTGGTAAGATAGTCGCCGCCGTTGGGCTTTTTCATGCGGATGTCATAGGTCACAACGTCTCCGTCTATGCGGGAGACATACATTCCCTTGGTCAATGTATCGTGATTCACCGTAAAACTGGCGATCTGTTTCATACGATCCTCCATAAAATACAGAATACCTGATTATTGTAACAGGATATGGATCTCCCGGCAAGGGGAGAATCCGGTCAGCGTCCGATTGTCTGCTGCGGCGGTATAAAAAAGGGCCGGAAGTCCGGCCCCCTGTGTGCAGCTGAATCAGTTTTTACGTCCTTTGCAAAGCTGCTTTTGCAGCCAGTCCTTTCCCTCAACAAAGCGGGAAACGATATAACAGACCACATAGTCCCCAGCGGCATTGAGCATGGTCGCCGGAGGATCCACCAGATTGCCCAGTGCAATGGCAATGGGATAGGCTACGGCCATCTGATCCGGGAAGAATACCGTGCAGAGCACCAGTTCGCCTACGCTGCCGCCGCCGGGAATGCCGCTCATGGCTACGGAAGAGAAAATGGCTACCAATATGGCCCCAATGGCCCGGCCGCCGGTAAAATCCATGCCGAACATACCGAACAGAAAAGCCACTTTAATAATGGCGGACATGGAGGAGCCATCCATATGCATGGTGGCGCCCATGGGAACAACGATATCGGCTATATCCTTGTGAATGCCCGTTTCCGCCGCTTCATCCAGATTGGTAGGGATGGTAGCCACGGAGGAGCAGGTGCCAAAGGATACCGCTGCCGGACGGAACAGATGACTGAACATGACTTTATCCGCCCCCTTGCCACCGCCAAATCGGGCATACAGGGGGAAGAAAAGGAACATATAGGCAAAGCACACCACATAATAAACCAGCAGCGTCCGGGAATAGTCGCTGATGAGCTGGGGGCCGTAATAGGCAACCAGATAGGCAAAGAAACCGAAAAAGCCCAAAGGCGCATAATAAGTGATGAGTTTTACGGTTTTCATCAGGCATTCCGTTAAGCTTGACAAAAGCCGGGCTACAGGTGCGCCGGCCTCACCGGTCCATTGCACGGCAAAGCCGAAGATGATGGCCGCTACGATCAGGGGCAGCATGGCTTTTCGGCTCCAGAGAGCGGTGAAATCCGGAACGGTGAAAAAGTTTACCAGCATTTCGGAAGCGGAAACGGAGCCCACCTCTCCTTCCGGCGGGGCATATGTTCCCGTGACCAGAGGCACCAGACGGCAGACGATATACATGATCACGGCCGCAATGGCGGCGGTGACGAGGAACGTGGCAACGGTGACGCCCATGATCTTCCCGGCTCGGCGCATGCTTTTCATATTGGCAATGGCAGAGGCAATGGAGCAGAACACCATGGGTACCACCACGCAGAACATCAGGTTGATAAAAATCGTCCCCATGGGCTGCAGGCAGGTAGCACCGGGCCATACGGCGCCTACGGCGCATCCGGCTATAATGGCCAGAAGCATGCTCAGCAGGAACCAGTTCTGCTTGAAAAACTTTTTCATGTGTTGAATTCCCCCCTCAGATGTCGGATAGCTGTTGCAAGACCTGTTTAGTATATCACATCTTTGAAGCGGCTGCACTTCCGTTTGCAGAAAAACATGGAAAAATCAAAAGAAAATATGTGCTTTCGGCGGCAGGGCGTGCCTGGATCCGGAGAAATATGTGAACGATGGGGCAGGGGTGCCGACATTCAATAAAAGAACGAACCTGCGGGAAAAGCTGCAGACACCCAGCCCTTGCGTTAATGTAAATATGTTAAAAGCGGCAGGTGCCGGGGAGTGCCGAACGCCAGTCCGGTAGGGGCAGGGGCGTATCGTCCAGTTGGGCCTGGAGAAGTTTTCCATCCCGGGCGTATTTCAGGATCAGGATAAACGGCGGCAAATGCCGTTCCATCAACTCCAGAAAGATAAAATCCCCCTCCCAGGCAGGCAGTGCCTTCAGCCTTGACTTTTCCAACCAGGCCAGTTCACCTTCGTCACAGTCCAGAAGAGTTCCGGTGACCCCCTCAGCATGAAAGAGATACATACATTCTTCCGGATAGGGTGGGCAGGAGAAATAAACTTCTCCGCAAAATCGCCAGTGGGCCAGGGTCAGACCGGTCTCCTCCCGGATCTCCCGGAGCAGACACATTTCCGGGGTCTCTCCGGCTTCCAGATGTCCGCCCAGACCAATCCACTTATCCTTATTAACGTCATTTTCCTTCTTCACCCGGTGCAGCATCAGGTACTGCCCGTCCTTTTCCAAATAACACAAAGTGGTTTTTTCCATGCTTTCTTCAAAGCTCCTTGCTGCGTTTATCTGTTTATTATAGCGAAAGAGAAAGCGCAAGTCAAAAACCTCCCGAGCCGCTAAAGGTACGGGAGGTCTTTTTGCAGAATGAAGATTTGTTTTTAAAAGGGGGCATTGTCATTTTCGGGAGTGCCGGTTTCTATCAGCCGCTTTTCCGGAGAGACATGAATGGTGCCCCAGCGGCGGAGCGAAGCAAAAACCACGTCATACATCCTCCGACCGGAGGGCGTCCAGGTGCGCCCGTTGGCAATGGCTCCAGTGTCGTTGCCCCCGGATGCCATATACTCGCTGGTGGCTACGGTGTAGATGCTGTCTGGATCCAGAGGCGTGCCGTTTGGAAGCGTCACGGCCAGAATCTTATGAAGAGCCGGGCGGGTGTGATCCACGTGTACGACCACACCGGAGAAAAACAGCCCGGCATTGTTTCCGTAACGTTCCGGTACATACACCAGCTCAAAAAGCTTCCATATTTCCCGGCCGGTCATGGTGCTTTTCATGACCGGGTCATTAAACCCAAGCACCATGGTCACATCCTCGGCGGTAATGGGCCCGGGCTCCAGACCGCCCCCGGAGCTGGTGGCGTTCATATAGGAAAAGTCCACACCCGTATCCTCCTGCAGGGCCTGAGCCAGAAAGTTTCCCAAAGCACACTCTCTGGACAGGCGTATCCGCCAGCTTGTATCCGTATGCGCCAGTACATCTTCAAAAAAGGCCCGGTGGGGGCCGGTGATCTTTTCCGTAAAGGCGGCCAGATCCGGCTCTACTGGTATGTTCCAGGGGGTAAGCTCCATGCGGGCTTCCCGGGCAGTGATTGCTTTTGCTTCCGTATCATACAGAAGGTGGGCATGCCCCAGGCTTACGCCTCCGAACCCGCCCTTCATGACCAGCGTATCCTGCCACAGACCGGCATAGTCCCCGGGGATATGCCCCCCCATACATACATCTACCGGAGGGATCTGCCGGAGCAGATCGATCAGTTCCCCCGAAAGAGAGCCGTTTTCACCGATATAAAAAGGAATATGGGCCAGCAGCACGACTATATCTGCACCCAGAGAGCGTACTTCCGGAATGTATCTTTTACAGGCTTCCGCACAGGAACCTGCCTGATAAGGAGCAAAAGCAGCGGCCGTGACCATATAGGGTGTGTACTCCGTAGTTATGCCCACCACGCCGATCTTTACACCGTTTCGCTCCAGCAGCACATAGGGCTTTACGCCGGGAAGCAGGCGGCCGGTATCCTTTCGGGTGATGTTGGCGCAGAGCACGGGGAAGGAAGCGGAGGCTATGGTGTTTTCCAGAAAGGCTTCGCCGTGATCAAACTCATGGTTGCCCAGAGCCATGGCTCCGGTGCCCAACAGTTCCATACCCCGGATCACCGGCTCCCCACCCCAGTAGGGAGAGGAAATTTCGTCTCCTGCGGAAAGCAGCAGGGTACCCTTGGGGTTCTGCCGCTGCAAGGTGCGCACAAAGGAACCGAATGCCCCGAAGCCCGGCTGGTGCCGGGAGGCCTTGTGCCGGGCGGAAAAGTCTGCGTGGGCCAGAATATCTATGGGGATGCAGGCCATGGAATCACCCTTTCAGACCGCCCCGGCTGACCCCGGTGACGATCTGCTTGCGGAAGCAGATGAACAGCAGGATCATGGGCAGCACCACAATGGTGGCGGCGGCCATAAGCCGCTCGTAGCGGATACCGCTGGAAGACATAAAGGCGTACAGACCAAAAGGCAGGGTGCGCACCTCGGTCTTGTTGGTCGCCATGACCGTCCAGAGGAAACTGTTCCAGCAGGCAATGGCATTGAGAATACCGATGGTCACCAGAGCCGGTTTGGCCATGGGCACCATGATCCGCCAAAGATACTGCCAGTTGGAGGTGCCGTCCACCCGGGCGGACCAGTACAGACTGTCCGGAATGGAGAGGAAGAAGTTCCGCAGAATATAGGTGTAGAACACGCTGGAGGTAAAGGGGATCACCAGGGCGGCCAGGGTATCCACCAGGCCCCAGTCGACGATGGTCTGGTAGTTGGTGATGATGAGCATCTCAAAGGGGATCATCATCATGGAAAGCAGCAGGGAAAAGAGAATATCCCGCCCCGGGAACTTCAGCCTGGAAAAGGCAAAAGCAGCCAGAATGGTGGAGAACTGCGTGCAGGCCACGCATACCACCGTTACGATCACCGAGTTGCGGAAATAGATAAGAAAGGGAGCCTTTTTAAAGGCATAGACATAGTTTTCCCAGGTGGCCCGGGCCGGGAAAAAGGTGGGAGGCGTAGTATTCACCTCTGCCGCCGTTTTCAGGCTGGAAAGGAGCATCCACACAAAGGGGAAAAGCATGATCAGGGCCCCGATGCTCAGCGCCGTATAGATAAGAACTTTTTTGGGCTTGCTCATATCAGTAATTCTTCCATTTCCGCTGGATAAACAGCTGTATCATGGTCAAGACCAGAACGATGGCAAACAGGATCACCGCACTGGCGGCGGCCCGGCCCAGCTTCCACTTGACATAGAACTGGTCATACAGGTAATACACTACCGTGTACAGGGAATAGGCCGTACCCGGCTGCCCGTTGAACAGAGGGAACAGCTCGGAAAAGACCTTGGAAGCGGAGATCATGTTTACGATCAAGGTCAGACCAATGGTGGGGGCGATCAGCGGCAGGGTAATGCGCCGGAAGATCAGCCCTTCCTTGGCTCCGTCTACCCGGGCGGCAGTGCAGTATTGGGGGTTCACGTTCTGAAAGCCCGCCAGCAGCAGGATCGTGGTAAAGGGGATCATGCTCCATATGCCGTAAAGGATCAGGGCCGGCAGATTATAAACAGGGTTGTTCAGCCAGTTGATGGCCGTGCCGCCGAAAAGAGTGATCAGGTAGTTGATCAGGCCGTAGTCATAGTTGAACAGCCATTTCCACACCAGTCCCACCGCCGTGATGGAGGTGACCATGGGCAGGAAGTAGCAGGTTTGAAACAGACCCTTGAGGCGGATGTCCTTGTTGAGCATATTGGCAATGAACAAAGACAGAGCCGTGGCGATGGGCACTACGAACAGGGTATACAGAGCGGTATTTTTCAACCCGTTCAAGAAGTTGGGATCGCTTATAACGTCCTCATAGTTTTTGAATCCCCAGGCGGTAAATTCCCGGGTGAGCATCTTGTAACCTTCCTTAAAGGAGATCAGGATGACGTTGACAAAGGGGTACAGGGTGAATACCGCTATCCCCAGCAGAAAGGGCAGCAGAAACAGAAACGGCTCATAAAAAGTTTTGGCCGTAAGCTTCTGGCGGTCCTGCTTCATCTTTTTATAGGCGCTCATTGCAGCCGTTCCCCCGTTTGTGCATCAAAGAGGAAGAAGCCCCGCTTTTTGAACCCGATCTCCAGCTGCTGGCCGGGCTCCAGGGGATAATCTCCGGGGATAAAGGCCCGCAGCTGCTGTCCGCCGGCTTCCAGAACAGAAAGCTCATCCTTGCCGATAGAGTAGCGCTCTTTCACTGTGGTCATGAGGCGGCTCTCACCGGCGGCAGGCACCAGCACGCTTTCGGCCCGCAGAGCCAGAATAACAGGGGTTCCGTCGGGCACATTCTTTACGGGGGCTACGGGACAGGTAAGAGAGGTATTTTCAAAACGGAAGCAGCCCTGCTCCAGCGTGCCCCGGAGCTTGTTGATAGGGGGTGCTCCCAAGAAGTCTGCCACAAAATAGTTGGACGGCTGATCATACAGTTGGCGGGCGGTACCCAGCTGCTGGAGAACGCCCAGCTTCAGCAGCACCACCGTATCGGAGATAGAGGAGGCCTCCTCCTGATCGTGGGTGACGAAAACGGTGGTCACCCGGCTGGCCCGCTGGATACGCAGGATCTCCTCCCGCATTTCCACCCGGAGCTTGGCATCCAGATTGGAGAGGGGCTCATCCAGCAGCAGAAGGGCAGGCTCTTTGGCCAGAGCCCGGGCAATAGCTACCCGCTGCTGCTGTCCGCCGGAAAGCTCCCCGGGCTTGCGCTTTAAAAAGTCCCCGATGCGCACCAGATCCGCCAGCTCCATGGCCCGGGCAATGCGCTGTTTTTTGGGCACCCGCTTGATCTCCAGGGGGAAGCAGATGTTTTCCAGTACGGTCATATGGGGGTAGAGGGCATAGTTCTGGAACACCAGGCCCACATTACGCTTTTCCGGCGGCAGATCGGTCACATCCTTGCCGTCAAAAAGGATCTTGCCTTCGGTGACGGGGAGAATGCCGGAGAGCATGTTCAATATGGTGCTCTTGCCGCAGCCGGAGGGGCCCAGCAGGGCGGTCAGGGTGCCGTCCTCCATGGTAAGGCTCAGGTCATTCACCGCAGTGGTGGAGCCGAAGCGTTTGGTCAGATGGTCGATGGTTACCTGCATGTCATTTCCACATCCCTTCTATGATTTGTCCGTCGGTATCTTCCATGGTAAAGCCCAGCATCCTGGCCATGGTGGGGGCTTCATCCACCATGTTTCCCAAGGGGATACGAATACCTGGGGCAATATCCGGTCCGGCGGCGGCAAAGGCGGTCAGCTCTTCCCGTTCCGGGCTGCCGCCGTGGGTGGCCGGGCCGACTTTATGATCCCCCGGGTACCGGACCCCGTATACATCATCCAGATCCATGCGTTCCCCAAAGGCAATGGGCAGCCGGCTTTCCACAATAAAGTCAAATGGGCCGTCCACATGGTAACGGGTTTTGGCCTGCTCCCGATCCAGTACATAAGCCAGGGCAAAACGCGGATCCTCCTTCAGGCTTTCCAGCAGGGTGCGCACCCGCTCTTTCAGGGCGGTATCCGCAGGATCCCGCAATTCGATATAGGCACACAGCCCCGTGGAACGGGCAAGGGCATCATAGGAATCCAGAGAGCCGTCAGGGCGGATCCGCAGCAGCCCCTGCTGCCGGAAAAGTACGTTAAGGTGGAGGATATCCGTTACGTTGGTTTGCCCGTGATCCCCCAGGATCACTACATCCGTTTCTTCCAGCGTGCCTTTCCGTCGGAGAGCTTCCATAAGGCTGCCGAATTCTTCGTCATGCTTGCGCAGCTGCTCCAGCACCTTTTCGTGATGGACGCCCCAGGTATGTCGGGCACCGTCCAGATCGCACATCTTTATCAGCATGATGTCGGGCTGGGGGTAATCCTCCAGAATATCCAGAGCCGACGCCATGGTAAACAGATCCAGACTCCGATCAGGCCCTTTGAGATAGCGGCCGTGCTTATAGAAATATCTGTCCAGCAGGGCGGGAGTAGCGGTGTGACGCAGGTATTGCTCGGGTTCGTAGCCCGTGTAACCGTAAGGGACGATCATGGGCAGATTCATATCATAGTCCGCTCCGCCGGAAACGGGCCAACTCAAAGAACAGGTGGTCAGGCCTTTTTCACGGGCTCTGTCCAGCAGGGTAGGCACTTTTACGTCCCGTTTCATGCTGAACCAGGGTTCCCCCAGATGACCGCCCCGATGCATATTTTCGTTGTGAACGATGCCGTGACGCTCCACATAGCAGCCGGTGAGAATGGAGGTGTGGCAGCAGTATGTCAGAGCCGGCCATACGGGGCGGATCTTTTCCACCAGGGCTGCCCGCTTGAGAAAGGGGCCGAAGTGGGGCATTTTTTCCATATAGGGAATATCGCAGGCGCACAGGGCGTCTATGCAGAAAACCAGTACCTTGCTCATTGGCGTGCTCCTTTTTCAGCAGGATAGAATTTGTGGTCGCAGAGAATATATTCTTTGTTCAGCTCCGGCAGCAGCTGCACGCCGGTATTGGGCAGCAGCCGCTCAGGGTTATATCCGTGGCAGGGGATGAGAACCTTTGGGTCTACATGATCTACAAACCATTTGACCTGGGCCGGATACCCGTGGCCAAAGTAGTTTTCACAGAAGAAGGTAACGTAGGCAAAACCAGTGCGCTCTACGATCCGGCGCATATTGGCATAGGCCGGGTCAAAAGCGCCGATGGGGATGCCGTCGGCGTGGAGATACACGCCTTTTTCCGCTGGGAGGCTCCACAGCTCCATAATGTGTTCGTAACTGTTCTGGAGCAGATAGCCGCGGGGATCCCGGGCAATATCTTCCGGGGTGACCTCCTGAGAATTTGCCGCCAGCTCCCGTCCCCAGGCTTCCCGGCGTTGGCCTTCCGTCAGGGCATCGTCCGGGTAATAGACATAGGGGCGGATGCCGAAGAATTTCCATACAATATAGGCGGCGTCCGGTTCAAACACGCATTTACGCCCGGTGCGCCGGGCCCAATCCATGAACAGAGCCGCATCATCGGTTTCCCGCTGATAAAAGTTGAATACCGCCAGACCGGCAGCCTTTTCCAGATGGGTAAAAAGCCCCTCATAATAGGCCTGCTCCGAAAGCATTCCCGGAGGTACTTCCCGGCTGGGCAGGATCTTTTTGGGATCTTTGTCCGGTACGGTCATGGGCAAAACGCTGTCCATAAAGGCGGTGCAGTCGCACAGCATTACGTCTATGCCGCGCTCCTTCAGCAGATCTGCCTGGCGGAAGGTGCGTTCCGCTTCCATGCCGTGAAGACACAGGTCTCCCGTCCAGTGGATGGTGCCGTCGGGAGTGGTGATCAAAAAGGCAAAGTCACGATAGCCCGTATCCCGGCAGAGGATGGGCAGCACTTCGATCTGTCCCACACGGATGGGGGCTCCGGGCAGCAGATCCTGATAGTTCCTGCCAACGGTGGGTACGCCCCGACCCGTTGCCTCCAGCGCCGCTTCTATCTTTTGTGCGGCGGGGTGCAGGTATACGGGGATCTCCGGCGCTACGGCGCCCATATAGGCCATGTGATCCAGGTGCAGATGGGTGATGAATACGGCGGTGTTCCAGGGGGAGTCCTCGGCGCTGGTCAGGGGCAGGTCGAAAAGATCCTCCCGCCGGTACAGGCCCTCTACCCGGGGCATGAGTCCGGCACGGAGCCCGTCATAGATCCAGCGGCGGCGGCGCTCCAGAATTTTTCCGTCATATACGGCAGTGGCAGGGTCATAGGCCCCGCCGCACTCAAAGAGCACCCGGTCCCGGCCATAGGAGACGGAGGCGTTGACGCCGCCGATGGTCCGCAGGCCTGTATACAGGATGAATCTGGTGGATGGCTTTTCCATGGGTATAGCTGTGTCCTTGTCTTTTGGATCAGAATTCGGAAAAGCCGGGGAAGCCCTTTGCAGCAAGGACCTCCCCGGCGGGATTAAAGGGGCTTAGTCGTTGAGAGCGGCGTTGGAAGCGGCCACAAAGGCGTCATAAGCGGTCTTGGCATCGCTGAGACCCAGAACCACGGACTGCACCATTTTGTCGATCTCGGTACGCACGGTGGCGGCACCGGCTACGGCGGGGAGGTAGTTGATGTAGTCAAACTCCTCTACCAGTGCCTTGACGGCCTTGTTCTCGGCGGCATAGGCCTGGAAGTCTTCGGATTCCATGGATTCCTTCCGGGCGGGAACGGCGCCGAAGCTCTTGGCCCAGCCGGGGAGGACTTCCTTGGAGGTGAAGTACTTGATGAAGGCGGCCACGCCCTTGGCATGGGCTTCGTCCTTGCTCAGGCATACATAGGTGGAACCCCAGCTGGAGATATACTTAACGGGGCCTTCCTGGGGGAGGGGCGCAACGCCCATCTCAAAGTGACCGGCCTCGCCTTCGGCGGGGATGGCACCGGCGGCATAGTCCACACCGGCGGCAGAGCCAACGTACATGCCCACGGCCTCAGAGCCGAAGGGGTTGGAGAAGTAGTAGTCTTCGCCGACCAGACGGAAGTAGCCTTCCTTAACACCATCGGCAAACCAGTTCAGGTACTTCAGAGCGGTTTCTTCGTTCAGAGCGATCTGCTTGCTGGCAACATCGATGTACTGGCTGCCGGACTGCATGAGCCAGCCCTGGAAGGTATCGGTGATGGAGTCGGTGCCGAAGCCCGCTACGCCGTACTTCTCATGGATGGCCTTGGCGGCTGCTTCCACTTCGGTCCAGGTGGTGGGAACGGAAATGCCCAGTTCATCCAGCCAGGTCTTGTTGTAGTAAAGCACTTCGCTGGTCATGGTCACGGGCATCATATAAATGGAGCTGTTGCCCCACTGGGTGATCTCGGCATACAGGCCGGCGGCCAGCTGCTCTTTGAAATCAGGGATGGTCTCGTTGATGATGGAGGTCATGTCATACAGATAGCCTTCGTTCATGTAGCCTACGGCGTCAGATGCGAACATGGGGCACATATCGGGGCCAACGCCGGTGCTTACAGACTGAAGGAGCTTGGCGTCCCACTCGCTGTAAGGCTGGCTCTGCGCCACAACCTTGTATTCACTCTGAGAGGCGTTGAAATCGGCAATGATCTGCTCCAGGGCGGCCTGGTGATGATCGGTGTAGGTGTGCCAAAGGACGACCTCTACGGGTTCAGCGGGGGCTTCGTCCTTTTTGTCCTCCTGGGCGGCGGGGGCTTCCGTCTTGGTTTCGCCTTCCGTCTTGGCGGGTTCCTTGGTTTCGGTGCCGTCGTTCTTGGCGGTGCAGGCAACCAGAGCCGCCAGCATCAGCAGGGCCAGAATAAGGCTGATGATTCTTTTCATGTGTTTCTCCCTTCGTTGTTTATATACTACCGGGGGCCGTTACAGCCTGTCCAGATAGTCGGCAAGTTCGCCTGTGGTGGCTACTTCCCCATCGCATGGGGGCTTGTGGATGGCAGGATAGGGGTTTACCCACAGGGTGCGGGCACCCAAACGGGCCAGCGGGAAAAGATCGTTGAAGGCATGGTCTCCGATGGTCAGCAATCGGCGGGGTTCCTGCAGGATCCCGGGCTCCATGTCGTTGAGCGCCTTTTCCAGCCCGCTGGGCTTTCCGGCAGAAAAACAGCAGCGGGAAAAGATCCCGTCATATCCCAGCTGGCAGAGAAAATCCCAGGCCGTATCCTCATAGGAGTTGCTGACCAGAACCGTCTCGCACCGCTTTCCCAGGCGAATGATGGCGTCCCGGAGTTTTTTGTCCCCTTCCATGCCCTCCTGGCTCATATCCCGGCGGGACATGCGGTATACGGCATCCAGACGGGGCCCTTCCAGCAGCCCCAGCGTCTTGCCCAGCAGGGCTAAAACAGCCCAGGCATCGCCCAGAAACAGGCAGTGTTCCTGCTGCAGCAGCTCTTCATAGGAAAGATCGGGGAGCAGGGCTCCTTCCAGTGCGGCAAAGTAGCTTTCCGGATCGTGAGCGGGCAGGGGCAGCGTGCTGTAGGCACGGTTCATGATCAGACGGCGTCCAGCAAACACTTCTTCCGTATAGGCCAGCAGGGATTCCTGCCAGGAGGCAAAGGGAGTGCCGGCGGTAAGATTGCGGATATAGATCCGGTTAAAGGTCAGGTTCTGATAGATGGTGCCGTCCAGATCAAAAAGTACGGTGCGAATATCCAGGCCCATGGCTCTCTCCTACAATAAAATCAGCGTGCTGCTCTGATTAGAGTATAGCACGCCGGGTTTTGAAAAAAATGCACGCTTGCGTAAAAACTTTGTACGAAATTTTGTCAGGGTGCCTTAAAAAAATACTGCTATTCCTGGCGGAAATACAGTCCCAGCAATTCTTCGAAAGCCAGGATCACCTTGCCGAAAAAGGGGTTTGGCACCGGGGAAAGGAGCACCTGATCGGACTTGTCCACCAGAAAGGTCACATCGGAAAGGGCAGCCAGCGTGGAGGCGGGGGTGCGGGTAAAGCAGGCCACCCGAAAGCCATGCTGCCGGGCCCGCTTGATATCGTTGATGACCACTTCCGTTTCGCCGCTCTGGGAAATGGCGATGATCAGGGAAGGTTCTATGTTGGACTCCATCAGGGAGGCGTTGCTCTTTTTGAACACCATGTAGTCGTAAAAATGTACATGGCTGAACACCATAAAGCCGCTGACGGCCATGCGCTGGGTCATGTATACGGCGATCATATCGGCAAACCCGGCGCCCACCACAAAGATCTTCCGGTTCCGGTATTCCCGCAGGTAGCCCAGAAAGGTGCGCACATCCTCCTGAGAGTAATTGTCCAGCAGATGCCCCAGATCCAGAGCATCCAGCGCCCGGGGCGCTTCCCGTTTGCTGGAAAGGTGATACACAAAGTCCGTATACCCGCTGTAGCCCAGTCGCTTGCACATCTTAACGATAAAGGAGGTGGAAACATAGTTCTCCGCTGCGATCTGGGCGATGCTGATTTTGGACTCGTTATTTTCTATATGCCCCAGAATGCTGGTAATGACCCGTGTTTCCGTTTCGTTAAGCTGGTTGGTAAAGAAGAAGTAATTCTGATTCATAGGCCCTCCTTCTGTATTATATATGGTGGAAGGACCTGATGCAAGGTCATGCTTCTTCCAGCGGGAAACGGGCGGGATCAAAGCCGCTCAATCGGTGCATCTCCCGTACGGAAGCCTCCGTCAGGCCCAAAAGGCGGCAGACCGTATCCTGCAGTTCCTGCCCGCAGCTTTCCATCCATTCTGAGGGCTGGTGCAGGATCACACTGCCTATGCCGTGAGCCAGGAATACCGTCAGCAGCGGCAGCTCCATCATAGGCTGGGCGCCGTGGGCGATGATGCTTTTCAGGATCCGTTCCAGATAGGGCTCCAGCAGCAGCAGCGTCCGTTCCCGAATGGACAGACGAGCGGCGGGATAGATGCGGTCACCCAGCTCCCGGCGGAAAGACTGGGTGCAGTCCTGCAGGTAAAAGAAGAAACGGGTCAGGGCCCGGTAAGGACGCTCCTGGGCTTCCTCCGCCAGGCGGTCGGCTTCCTTCAGATACGGTGAAAAAAATGCCTGCAGCACTTCTTCCCAAAGAGCTTCCTTGGATTCAAAATAGTAATAAAAGCCGCCGGGATCTGCGCCTACCTGCTTCATCAGTCCCCGAACGCTTACACAGTCAAATCCTTTTTCAAAAAACAGCCGGGTGGCTACCTCCAGAATATGATTCCGGGTACCCTCTGCAAACATCTGCTTTCTGGCCATGAAGATCCTCCTGCCATTCTCAAGTTTTTCAAACATGTTGAATTATAGCATAGGGGGAGTTTTTCTGCAAGCACACATCTTTTTTAAAAAAACTCTTTACAAACGGAGTGCCCCGTGCTAAGATAATAACGAAAACAATAATTATTATTAAAAAGAGAGGAACATATGGACACCATCCGCAAGCACAGCAAAAAAAGAGACGCCATTTTGAACTGCCTGCGGGAAACGGATGCACACCCTTCCGCCGAGTGGGTGTACAGCCGCCTGAAGCCCCAGATCCCGGATCTGTCCCTGGGAACGGTATACAAGAATCTGGCTTTGTTCAAGGAGACGGGGGAGGCCATATCTTTGGGCACGGTCATGGGGCTGGAACGCTTTGACGGGCGGACGGATCCCCATATCCACTTTGTATGCACCCGCTGCGGCCGCATACTGGATCTGCCGGGTATCCAGGTGCCCCCCTGCCTGACGGAGCAGGCCGGAAAGATATTGGGCGCCCCCGTGGAGGAAACAAGGCTGACCTTTTACGGCGCCTGTGCCCAGTGTGCCGCAAACCGGGCGGCAGAAAAGAAATAACAAAGTTTAACTTACGACCAAAAAGACCCAATTTAAGTATCATCAGGAGGAAAAGAATATGAAGAAGTTTGTTTGCCCCGTTTGCGGTTATGTGTATGAAGGCGAAGAGATGCCCGCAGATTTCAAGTGCCCCGTGTGCAAGGTTCCCGGGTCCAAGTTTATTGAAGTAAAGGGTGAGATGAAGCTGGCCGCCGAGCATGAATTCGGCATTTACGATAAGACCGTGGCCAACAACCCGGATATTTCCGATGCAGACAAAGCCTATATTCTGGAGCAGCTGAAAGCAAACTTTGCCGGGGAATGCAGCGAAGTGGGCATGTATCTGTGCATGGCCCGGATCGCACACCGGGAGGGGTATCCTGAAGTGGGGCTTTACTGGGAGAAGGCAGCTTATGAAGAAGCAGAGCATGCGGCCAAGTTTGCAGAGCTTCTGGGGAGCCGCTGCGAACCCAACATGAAGGCCGATACCAAAGCCAACCTGGCCTGGCGGGTGGAGTGCGAGTATGGCGCAACCAAAGGCAAGTTTGATCTGGCTGCCTGTGCCAAGAAAAACAATCTGGATGCCATTCACGATACCGTTCACGAAATGGCCCGCGACGAGGCGAGACACGGCAAGGCCTTCGAGGGTCTGCTGAAGCGCTACTTCGGCAAGTAATTCAGCCTAAAATAAGCCTTTTGGAGAGGAAGCAGGAACAAAACTGCTTCCTCTCTTTGTCCAAAAGTAGAAAACAAGGTGGAAATTTGCTTTCCGAACCCGTTCCAACAGCGATAAAGCGGAAATTGAAAAAGTGGAATTTATGAGAAGCGGATTTTCCGCATTTCTCCGTTGCTTTGTGGGGGCTGATTACAGCTCCATTTCTTTTACTCTGCGATAGAACGTGTTAGGCTTCAAGCTCAGCTCTTTCATGGCAGCGGTGGCGGTAATTTCGCCCGCCCGCCACTTCCTGCAAAGGGCTTTCATCTGCGCCTCGTTATAATCAATGGGCTTGCGGCCTTTATACTTAGGAAAAGGAGCGGGACACGCTCCCCGCTCCCCGTGATTATTTCAGAATCGTGATAGTGCCTTTAATTCGGGTAATTTCAGCAGACGAATAAGCAAAACCATAAGATTCAACAGTATTATCCTTTACGGTACAGTCCATATATTTGTTTAGCGGGAATGTAATCACCGTGTACCCATCCGTAGGGAAATAACCATCGCTACTCCAACTATCGTATGTTCCACTCTCGTCATACGATGGCAGCAAATCGTCCGCACGATAAGAAGAACTGCCCTCTGTAAATTCTCCAATTGTCAGCTTTTGCGTATTCAAAATCAGTATAATTCTATTCAGCATGATTATACAAAGAAAATATGCAGTTGTAAAGGCGGCAGAATATGAAAGAAACGAATGATCTGCGGCAGGAGTTGATGGAAGCTCCTTCCCTCGACCACTTCTTATCTGAAAATCAGGACAGCTTCAACCGGGGCAGCGTTTGCGAATTACTGAACCGGCTTTTTCAGAAGCGGAGGATTTCCAAAGCGACGCTTGCCAAGCAGTCCGGCATGAGTGAAGTATATTTGCATCAGGTCTTTTCCGGGCGGCGCAACCCCTCCCGCAGCCGTCTTTTGTGTCTGTGCTTTGGCCTGAATGCATCGCTGGCGGAAACCCAAGAACTTCTGAAGCTATGCGGGCTTGCACAGCTTTATCCTAAGGACAGGCGGGATGCCATTATCCTTTACGGCATTTTGAATGGAATGGATTTATTTGCAGTAAATGACAAGTTGTTTGCGGAAAATGAGGAGACGCTGTATTGACGGCAGCGGTAACGGGAAAAGCAAATTCCCGCCTTTTTTCATAGTGCTTTCATTCAGCGTTTCTTCTTTGATACAGTATAAAATGCGTGTTTTTGAGGAGGAAGTATGAGCAAAAGTGTGGATCGAGTGTATGTTCGCACTTAATTCGCACACTTTCAGAGCAAAGCGCATGATTTTCTGTCTTGGCGCAAGGCAGGCTTCTATCGGACATAAAATGTTGGAACACCTCGGCAAGTGCATCCGGCAGAATAAAAGAAAATTCCACCGCCAGAGAAGGGAGGTGGGAAATCAAAGAACTATTTAAAAGGGTTAAACACATAAATGCCGACCCAAAAGCCACCAATAGCGTTAATGATGCCTAAAACAATCCCTGCAGTTCCAAAACCGGTTTTACCGCCGACCTGTTTTGCCTGCCGTGGCTGCTCTTTACCTGGCTGTTTATTGCTCCTTTGTTTCGGAAGGACGCTTTTCAGGTGCCGGGGAAAGCTTTGCTTCTGTTTTTTCCATGCGGTCGGCAACAAAGGAAACTTTTTCGATCAGTTCCCCAAATCCATATGTAGATAAGCCATTTGTCAGACTGAGTATAGCGCAGATCAAGCCGTATATTGTCACCTGTGAATATGCTGAGCCTAAAAATGCTACACTTAAAAAAGTGATTAACAAACCACCGATCATGCCAATATAAACGCCAAGCTTTGCCAATGTCTTGATCTTGCTGCCGATGCTGCCAAACAGCCTGTTGTGGATATCCTCAAACATTTTTCTTCCCCTCTTTCTTTTATAGACCGAGAATTCGGAACTATTCTGCTTGAAATTATACGGGAATACTTCCTGTATGCCAAGAAAAACAGGAAGTATAATTCCTAAAAATACGGAAAATTGAGGAAGAATAATGCTTATTTTTGATCTGCATACCATTGGCGACAGGCTGCTGGCGGTTCGCAAGCGCACAGGCCTGACACAGGCGGAGGTAGCGGAAGCGGCGGGGCTGTCGGAACGCACTTATGCGGATATAGAGAGGGGCACCGTAAACATGCGGACGGCCACTGTGCTGTGCATATGCAGCGCTCTGCACATCACGCCGGACGAGATCCTGACGGAGGAGCGGACGTCTCTGCCTGCCCGGCAGGAGGAATTGTGGGAGCGGCTGAACGCCTGCAATCCCCGGGATAAAGAAACAGCCCTGGAACTGCTTTCCGTGTATCTGCGGTCTTTATAGAGGCTCGGTCCCTCTTGTGAACCGGGGGCGGGATATGGTATCATACCCTTGCATTATGTTGTGGGCATTGCCCGCATGGAAGGAGCGCATATATGGAAAAGAAAAAGAAGTCCGGCCTTTGGGCGGAATTCAAGGAGTTTATTTCACGGGGCAACGTAATGGATCTGGCCGTAGGCGTGATCATCGGCAGTGCATTCACGGCCATTGTCAATTCACTGGTCAATGATATGCTCATGCCGGTTATCGGCCTTATTTCCGGGGGTATTGATTTCAGCGGACTCAAGCTGGTACTGACCCCTGCGGTGGGGGATACGCCCGAGGTGGCCCTGTGCTACGGATCGTTTTTGCAGAGCATACTGAATTTTCTGCTGGTCGCTTTGGCCCTGTTCCTGCTGGTAAAGGCGCTCAACGCCTTCCGCCGGAAGAAGGAGGAGCCACCCGCTCCTGCGCCCGAGCCCCCCAAGCCCTCGGAAGAGGTGCAGCTGCTCACACAGATCCGGGATCTGCTGCAAAAATAACGCTGAAAAAACAGGGCCTCGAAGGATATGCTTCTTCGGGGCGCTGCTTCTTTTTGGGCATATATGCCGGGATCATGTCTGCTCCTCGTGGCGGCAGATTTATTTCGTCCAGGCTTTCCGCAACGCTTCTGCCCGGGCCCGCCACAGAGCCTGCACTCGGGGAGCGGAGAATGCGATATCATAGCCATGGGGTGCGCCGCAGAGAGTATGACAGGTCACCGCGGCGCCGGCCTCCTGCAGGCGGCGGGCATAGAGGAGCCCCTCGTCCCGAAGACAGTCCACCTCTGCCATCTCCATGTATACGGCGGGCAGGGGATGGGGCAGCGGCAGAAACAGCGGGCTGGCCGGGCGGGGATCCGCCCCCTGTAAAAGCATGCTCCACATGGCCCGGTTGCAGCGGGCATTCCAAAGGGGCGTGGAGGGAAAGGCAGCCATGGAAGGCGTGGAAAGAGTCCCGTCCAGCACCGGGTAGATAAGCAGCAGCAGGGCCGGAGCCGGCAGTCCCTGCTGCGGGCCGTCCGTCATGGCAAAGGCCGCCAGAGCCCCTCCGGCACTGTCTCCTCCCAGGGCCAAAGCAGCCCCCGGAAATGCGGAAGCGGCCCAGGCATAGGCGGTCAATGCGTCCTCCCGGGCGGCGGGGTAGGGGTGCCGGGGCAGCAGGCGGTATTCCGGGCACAGCACGGTGCAATGGGCTTCCCGGGCCAGAAAAGCCGCCAGCCGCCGATGTTGAGGCGCAGCGGGATGACCGAAGCCGCCGCCGTGATAAAAGATCAGACAGGGCCCCTGCAGCCCACGGTCTTTGGGATAGAACAGGGTCAGAGGCAGAGAACCGGCCTGTCGTTTGGCCGTGCAGATATCCGCATAAGGGCTGTGAACGGGCAAAATGCCCAGCAGTCTTTGGCTCAGGCGCAGCAGCCCGGGTGTGAAGGGAAGCTGCATCCAGGCATACTTTTTGAATTCCGGGGACAGGGATACGCCCATGAAAACCTCCGTAAGATTATATGGTCTGCGGCACGGCGGACGGGGGCAGAATACGCCGCACCACGTACCTGTATCATTTGAACAACAGGCAGACCCCCTCGAGGAAGTCTGCCTGCATCGTGTCAGTTGTCTTTTTCTTCGCCTTTGAGCTGCCGGAGCTTTTCCTGCGCATCCTGCTTGAGCTTTTCCCGAACATCCTGCAGATATTCCTGCAGATGGACGACCAGCGGGTGCTCGCTCCACATATCAAACAGGAAGCTGAGCTTGATCCGCTCGGAGATCTTCCGGCGGCGGATCCGTTCCCGCAGATCCTCATAACGGACGATGATCTGATTCTCCCTGGCGAACTTGCGGATTCGGCCCAGCATCCGGGAGGAATGGATCAGATCCAGCAGGAGTATGCCATAGTACATGCCCATGCAGAAGGCATAGGCTGCCACCACATTGGTATCCTCCATAAGCCAATGGAGGGAGCGGTTCAGCAGTGGATGCACCAGATAATAGTAAGCAATTCCCAATATTCCCCAGAACAGGGTGAACAGGGGGCAGATGATGCCCTGAATGTTTCCCCAGCGCCGGGAGTAATCCCACAGCTGCACTTTGAAGACACGGGTGGATAAAAGCCCGGCAATATACTCTATCAGCGTCATGCCCAGAGTGATTCCCAGGAACAGCACCGCCCGGCGGAGGGAGACATCCGCAATGGGAATAAAGGGCTCCAGACTGACGATGAGCCACATGGCGCATACGCCCGTACCATACAGGGGCAGGGCCGGACCGGTGAGAAAACCAGGGTTGATCCACCGGCGCTCCGGGTTGGAGGAGGAGATGAATCGACGGTAAAACACTTCCAGCACCCAGCCGAAGCTGCATCCCAGCATGAAAAGAAACGCAAAAAGAAGAAAATACCCCATAAACGGCATAGAAAAAACCTCCAAACAGATGGTAAAAAGGATCAGCGGGCTTGCACAATGCGACGGGCGATGGCCATAGCCCCGTCTTTGGGAATGCAGGCGTTTTGAGCCTGCAGCATGGAGCAGGCCAGTTCCCTGTCAAACAGGAGCCTGTCGGCAAAGCGGGCGGCTTCATAGAAATTCCCGGCGAACAGGGACATGCCGTGGCTTTCGAAGAAGGAAGCGTTGAGCGTTTCTACCCCCGGGATAGCCATGGTATGTACCAGAGGGATCCCCAGCACTGCCGCTTCCGAGCTGGAAATACCGCCTGCCTTGGAAAGCAGCACATCCGATGCCCGCATATAGGCGGGCACCTGATCCGTAAAGGGCACGCTGCACACTTCCTCCGGCGGGAATGCTTGCATAAGGGCCTGGCGCAGCTCTTCATTCCGGCCGGAGAGCACGCAGAGCAGGGCGTTTTTATCCGGGATCCGCCGGATGGAACGGCACAGGTTCAGTGCGTCTCCGCAGCCGATGCCGCCGGTCATAACAAGATAGATGCGTTTGTTCAGAGGCAGATTCAGCGCCTTTCGGGCTTCCTCTTTGGAGAGGACGGTGCAAAAGCGGCTGCTGACGGGCATACCCGTTACATAAAGCTTCTCTTTCGGCATACCCGCCGCCACACAGGCAGCACGCACTTCTTCGTGGGGAAGAAAGTAGTCGTCCAGCTCCGTTTCCGGCAGGAAGGGGATGCAGGTATAGTCTGAGAGGATACCGTAACAGGGGATGCTTTCCTTTTCATTCCGGCGCAGATAGGTCAATGTTTCCATGGGGAACAGGTGGGAGCAGACTACGGCTTCATAGCCGTGGTTTTGCATATAGTCCTTCAGCTCCCGGGCATGGCGGATGTTGGCCAGATAGATGGGGGAGGTGACCCTCGTGGCACTGTACATGGCTCCGGCGTGGTACATCATGCCAAAAACATCCGGTGCTTTGGCAGAAATGCGGTTGAGCACCTTATCAAAGCTCAGGGGACCGGGCTCCCCGCACAGATGGAGCATATCCAGAAAGTCGGCGGTATGGCCCAGACTTTGCAGGGCTTCTCCCACGGCCATGGCACAGTGGTTGTGGCCTTCGCCGGTGCTGCAACTCAGCAGAAGGATCTTCATGAGGCACCTCCTGTAGGATCGTAATGGGTTAGCGATTTTAAAAAAGCAGTGGGCGGAAACGTCTAAAAAAGACTGCTCCTGCTTTTGAGATCTGCCATATAGTATACCCTGTGTCTTAAAAAGGAGCAACAGGCATTGTCTGCAGAAGTGCAAAAAAGGCAGCCTGAATATTTATATGTGCCGGATATTGAAGACTTCCCGGTATACGGGGCCTGGAACTGCACCATTGGCGCCCGAAGGGCGCCAACGGCAGCGGAGGGGTACAGCCCCTGCCGCTGCTACCGGAGCTGGAGCCACGGTGTGCAGCTCCCTCCCGGTTTCCCGGGCAAGCCGCTTTATCAACAAAAAAGCCCCGACAGGCGCAGGCCCCGGGGCGGCAGGGAAAAAGTTACTTGATCAGCACGGAAATGGCATCGGAAATGGTTTTTTCGTGAGCTTCCATACCGTATTTGTCTACCTGGAGCTTGCTCTTTTCTCCGTGGGTCAGACACCCGGCGCCGCCGATACAGCCGCCGATGCAGGCCATGCCTTCCACAAAGTTGGCGTCCAGCTTACCCTTGGAGGCTTTGAGCAGGGCCATGCGGCATTCCTCTATGCCATCGCAGGAAAGGGCCTTCAGGTCGAAGGTATCGCCGTGCTCCTTGATGCCCTGGGCTACCGCATCGGAAAGGCCGCCGCACCGGGCAAATATCCGCCCGAAGTAGGAGGCGTTGTCCAGCACGTCCAGCGGCAGGGTGGTGATATCCATATCCCGGCTGTCAAACAGTGCCTGAAGCTCTTCAAAGGTCATGACCACATCTACATAAGGCCGCACATTTTCCCGGCGGATCTCTGCTTTTTTGGCGGTACAGGGCCCGATGAACACGATCCTGCAGGGGGATTCATGCTCCTTGAGATATTTGGATAATGCCGCCATGGGGGAAAGATTGTGGGAAACGTTCTGCAGCAGAGAGGGGAAAGCCTTTTCTATATAACTGACAAAGGCCGGGCAGCAGGAGCTGGTCAAAAAGCCCTTTTCCACCAGTTCCCGGCTTTCGGCATCGGCCACCATATCTGCACCGAGGGCAGCCTCAACCACGGTATGGAAGCCCAGCCGCTTCAGACCGCTGACCACCTGCCCCAGCTTTGCATAGGTAAACTGGCTGGAAATGGAAGGGGCCACCACGGCAAATACCTTGTATTTGGTGTTGTTTTCACTTTTTTTCAGAATGTCGATCACATCCAGCAAAAAGCTCTTGTCCATAATGGCGCCAAAGGGGCACTGGTATACGCAGGCGCCGCAGGAAATGCATTTGTTGTTATCAATGGAGGCCGCCTGATCCGCTCCGATGGTGATGGCCTTGATCTTGCAGGCATTGATGCAGGGGCGCTTTCTGTCGGCAATGGCGCTGTAGGGGCATACTTTGGCGCACTGACCGCAGTTGACGCACTTGGATTTATCTATATGCGCAGTATGGCGGCTGTCAAAGCTGATGGCGCCCCGGGGGCATACATCCATGCAGCGGTGTGCCAGGCAGCCCCGGCAGGAATTTGTTACTTCAAAGCCGCCCATGGGGCATTCATCGCAGGCCACGTTGATGACCTCGATAATATTGGGATTATCCCGGTGGCCGCCGGCGGCCCTGCGCACCCGTTCGGCCAGAACAGCCCGTTCCTTATAGACGCAGCAGTCCGTAGCCTGACTGCCATTGGGGGCAATGCGCTGGGGAATATCCGCCGCGTTATCCAAAAGGGTGTCGGCCCAGGCCTCCCGGGCCACCTCCCGCAGCACCAGATACTTGGTGTATTGGACATTGGTATCGAACTTTCTCATAATATGGGAACCTTTCGCCTTTTGTAAAAGCGCCTTTCTGGGGGGAATTCTTTTAAAAGTAAATGACCTTGACCCGCTTGCCCATGTCCCGCAGGCACTGGCTGAGCTGCTCCACCAGGTTCATCTTTATGTTGAAGGTGATGGGCAGATCCGGGTTCTGATGGGCGGGATTCACCGCCCGGCCGACAAAGAAGTTAATATCCGTAGCTTCTTCAAACAGCAGCCGGCAGATGCGGCTGGCACCGTCCTTATTGAGGCTCCACTGCTCGTAAAGCTCATTGCCTCCGAGAGCGTCCCGCGCATACTCCAGTACCTTGTTGATGGTGATCACGCCTTCCGTGACCAGATCCACCCCTTCAATTTCGGCAATGGGGGGCACATCGCTGCGCTCAAAGTTCAGGCTGGCCCGCAGGGGCTTTCCCAAATATCTGGCGGCAATGGAGGAGGTGGTGCCGCCGCAGACAATGTGTTTGCCCTCCTTGCTGAAGAACAGTGACATCATTCTGTCGCAGTCGTCCCGGTTCCGGGGCGGGCCGAAGAGCAGATTCATGGGCTCCCGGCGGCGGATGCGCACCACGCAGGCCGTGGCATCGTCTCCCGGGTGGTGTCCGTACTGCTTGTCGCACTCATCCACCAGCATGGTGGAAAGAGTTTTGGCCGTATAGCCTGCCGGGGCGATGGAGGCCATGAAATCCATGATCTCCTCCCGCTTCCAACCGAAGTTATAGGCAATACCGATGCCTGCATGAGGACATCCGTCGCTCATGGCAATGAAGATGTCATCCTCCTGCAGGCGGATGGAGGATTTATAGATCCGCTTGCCGCCTATGTGCAGCTCCTGCATGGGGTAATCCACGTTTTCAAAATTCCTAAGGAAAATGACCGCAGGGTTATCATACTGAATGAGCTCGGCGGTCTCATTGCGGATCAGGTGCAGAATGGTAAAGGTGGAATAGGCGACCCCCCGCTGAGAGCATATGGGGAGGGTAGCCGCAATGGTGGAAACACATTCCTCCAGGGGCAGCCCCTCGGCCATCATGGTGGAGATGATCTTGCTGGTCAGGGTGGAAAGGATGCTGGCCTTTACGCCGCTGCCCAGACCGTCTGCCAGGACGATGACGGTAGAGTTTTCACCCTGTTCCACAATATCCACATGATCACCGCAGAGCTGCTCTCCTTCGTGGTTGATGCTCTTATAGCCTATATCGGCGCACAGGTTATTCATTACTGATGGACTCCTTGAGCTTGGAGAGGGCGATTTTGGTTTCGGCGGCTGTCTCTCCCAGGAGGGATGCGATCTCCTGTACGATACGCATCTGCTTATCCACCACCTTGTCGGCGATCTCTACTGTTTGGCTGCGCATGTTCTCCTTCTGGGCCTTGATCTCCTCTTCTTCGGTGACATCCCGGAGGATGCATACAAGCAGCCGGTATTCTTTATCGTATACGATGGTCTCTTCCACGTATTTTTCATATTCTGCCAGATATACCCGCTTATCGTGGATGCTCCGGCCGCTGGAAAGGACGCTCATAAAGTCATCCGGATCCATGATCCGCACCACCTGATCCCCCAGAATATCCGTGGCATAGCGGATGTTCAGGATCTTCAGCGCAATGCGGTTGATCTGCTGCACCTCCAGCTTTTCGTTCAGAACAATAAGACCGTTGGGGGTGTTGCGCACAATGGTATCGGAAAAGCTTTCTGCCTTGTCCTTCAGGTAGGGCAGGCACATGGAGATCTCCGCCTTGCCCTGATATACGGCAATGGCCTTTTCACGGCAGGTGTCATAGCCGCAGGTACCGCAGTTGAGTTCATCGGCGGCCCGCTTCTTGCCCATTTGCAGGAGAATGTCGCTGATCTCCCGCTCCGAAGGCATGCGGCTGTGCCTGTCCAGGGGCAAAAAGGGCTTTTGCAGGGAGAAATGTTCCGGCTGCAGCACCTCAAAATCCAGTTTCCCGGCGGCCTTGGCTACGGCGGTATAGCTGTGGACGGGGGTATGGTGGAATTTTTCCATTACGGGGCCGCCTACGCAGCTGCCCACACAGGCAGACATTTCTATAAAGCAGTTATGCAGCGTGCCGGCCTGGATCTCCCGCAGGGCAGCCATGCAGTTTTCCACCCCGTCCATGGCCATATAGGTATACCTGGGATTTTCGTGAGACAGGGATTTCAGCACCCCGCCCGTGGTGGGAAAGAACCGGGCCCGGGAATGTTCCAGCGGATGCTGGGCCTGCTTCAGTTCGATCCCCTCGGCCTTGAGCCAGGCGGAGAGCTCATCAAAAGTCAGCACGGCATCCACAAGCCCTTCGCAGCGCTGGGCTTCGTCTTTTTTGGCCACACAAGGGCCGACAAACACCGTTTTGGCGCCGGGATAGCGGCGCTTGATATCCTTGCAGTGGGCCTGCATGGGGGAAAGCACGTCCGCCAGATAGGGCAGCACATCCGGAAAATACTTTTGGATGAGAAGGTTCACACTGTGGCAGCAGGAGGAAATTAGGATATCCCGCTGCTCCTCGTCCAGTATGCGTTCATACTCGTTTTTTACGATGGTAGCACCCATCGCCGTTTCTTCTGCATCAAAGAAGCCCAGCTGCTTCAGGGCTTCTCGCATACCGTCGATACCCACGCCCTCATAGTTGGCCATGAAGGAGGGGGCCAGGCTCACGATGACCTTTTCCCCGCTTTGCAGGAGCACTCTGGCTTTTTCCGTTTCGTCCACGATCTGCTTGGCATTCTGGGGACACACCACAAAGCAGTGGCCGCAGAGGATGCATTCAGCCCCGATGATATAGGCCTGATTGCCGGAAAAGCGAATGGATTTGACCGGGCAATGACGGATGCATTTGTAGCAGTTCTTGCAGTTGGATTTCTTCAGTGTCAGACAGTCCATGGCAGAAATACCTCGCTTATAGGGGATTTTAGGGGATCAGCAGACCTTGCATGCGCCCAGGGGGCGGGCTATCCGTTCTTCAAAAAAGGCGGGGAAGCTTTCAGGTGTTATGCCGGGGTAAACGGCGTCGTCCACAGTGACGGTAACGCCCGTGCGGTTGCAGCGGCCGGCGCAGAAGCTCCCGGCCAGAGTCACTTCTTCCTCCAGGGCATACTCTTTCAGCGCCTGCTGAAAGAGGCTGATAATCTGTTCCGTGCCCTTGAGATGGCAGGAAGAGCCTACGCAGATCTGTATCAGCATGGGATTATACCTTATTCAGAACATTTTCCCGGAAGAATGTTTCCACGTTTTCGGGAGAAACGGAGAAGAATTTGTCTCCGATAGAAACGCACACGCCATCCTGACACCGCCCCAGGCAGAAGGTGCCGCGGAGCATGACTTTGTCGCCCAGATGATGCTCCCGGATGAGCTTTTGCAGGGCTTCCACCACCTGACGGGAACCCTTAATGTGACAGGAGGAACCGATGCAGACCAGAATCGTCATAGACTAAAACCTCTTTTCAAAACTTTATACGCCGATAAAGGCATGAAGGATCTCCCGTTCGGCCTCATTGCCCAGTACCAGCTGGGAGGCAGCCACAGCGGGGAGCCAGCGGCGGATCTCTTTTTCATCCAGACCGGATTCCCGGCAGTACAGGGACAGATACAGCTCTGCACCCTCTTTATCTTCATTCAGGGTAAAAAGCAGATAGGTACGGGCCGCATCGGCAGGGGCATACCCGCGGGTCACATGGCTCCAGTCCAAAATGAAAGGAACGCCGTCGCCCTTGCGGATGAGCACATTGGAGGGCACCAGATCCCCGTGGCAGATGTGGTTCTCCCGTGGCATGGAGAGGATATCTTCATGGAGGGAATAGCGCACCGTGGCGGGCAGATCCGTGCGGCTGATGCGGTTATCCATCTTCTCCTGCAGGCGGGTGAGCTGGGGACAGTTCCGGCTGTGCATCTGCCTTTGCACCCGGACAAAAAGCTCCATGTAGGCCGCCTTTTTTTCCGGTTCCAGGGTCATCAGGCGGGAAAGGGTCCTGCCGGGGATGAACTGGGAGGAGAGGGTCCACTTGCCCTCCACGGTGGTCACGCCCAGCACTTTGGGCACGCTGAGCCCCAGACTTTCTACACGGACCTGATTATAGGCTTCTTTAAATATATCCTCCTTGAGGTAATCCTCATTAAAAACCTTGTAGCAGGTGTCGCCGTCCACATACACGATCTTGTTGTTGCGGATGGCCAGCATCTTTTCTAACTGCATATCCTTTTCCTCATTTAAGTCAAGATAGTAAATTCCTTTTGGCATCACTATAACACAATCCATTCCGTATGACAATACGGCACAGAACGTAAAAAAGACCGAATTCGTCTGAATGGTTTATTAAATCAAGAGTACGGAATGACCGTAAAAGTATGGATTGTTTTCGGCACAAAGGGGGAGTTGTGACAGCCTGCATGCAAGGGGAAGGACAGATGGAGCGGAGCCGCTGGCTTACGGGACGGGAGTGTATACGCAGCCCGGGGGCGCACGTTCCGGCGGCTCTGCCGCCGGAACTCTGCGGGGCTATGCCCCGCAGGCGTGCCGTCAGGCACGCAGTGCGCCCCCACGCCTCGCTTCCCGGTTGTTTTCATGGAGCATCGCGCAATAAAACGGTGGAACTGCCAAAACAAAACGGATCCGCAGCCCGGCGGGCGGCAGATCCGCTTTCAAAACAGGATTGTTTTAACAACAGAAGGGCAGCAATGCAAGCAGCCTCGGGCGGAGGGTCAGGCTCCGTGTGCCCCGTGCAGATCGCTGCGCTTACCGCTTGTTGGACAGGCGCCAGATGTGCATCTTTTCTGCCTGGGCGATGAGCTCTTCGCGGAAGTCCGGGTGGGCCAGGTTAATAAGACCTTCCGCACGTTCCCAGGCCGTAAGTCCCTTTAGGTTCAGCAAACCGTATTCCGTGCAGATGTAGTGCACCGTGGGACGGGTATCCGTCACAATGCTTCCGGGAGTCAGGGTGGGCTGAATCCGGCTTTCGGCCTTGCCGGTCTTTTTGTTAAAGAAGGTGGAGCTCAGGCAGATGAAGCTCTTGCCGCCCCTGCTCAGATAGGCGCCCATAACGAAATCCATCTGCCCGCCGGCACCGGAGATGTTTTTCACGCCCGCACTTTCGGCGTTTACCTGGCCGAAAAGGTCAATGTCCACGGCGTTGTTGATGGAAATAAAGTTATCCAGCTGCGCTACCACCCGCACATCGTTGGTATATTCCACCGGAGCAGACATGCAGGCCGGGTTATCGTGGAGATAGTCATAGAGCATCTGGGTACCCGCGCCAAAGGCATAGACCTGCCGGCCGGGATCGATGGCCTTTTTCCGGCCGGTGATCTTACCGGCTCTGGCAATGTTCACAAAGGCATCCACATACATTTCCGTGTGTACGCCCAGATCCTTCAGGTCACTTTGGGCGATCATGTTGCCTACGGCGTTAGGCATGCCGCCGATACCCAGCTGCAGGCAGGCGCCATCGGGGATCTGGGGCACGATCAGTTTTGCCACGGCCTCATCCACGGCGGTGGGAGCGGCGGCGGGCCCCATCTGGCCCATGGGCGGATTATCTCCCTCCACAATATAGGTCACGTCGCTGATGTGCACGCCTTCATCAAAGCCGCCCAGGCAGCGGGGCATGTTCTGGTTGACTTCTACAATAACGATCTTTGCCTTGCGGCAGACCTCTCCCATATGGCTGGCGTTGGGACCGAAGTTGAAATACCCGTGGGCATCCATGGGGGCTACCTGAAATACCGCTACGTCCAAAGGATCGGGGCTTTCCCGGTAATATCGGGGCAGTTCGGAATAGCGGATAGGCGCATAAAAGCTGAACCCACGTGCAATGGCCTTGCGTTCAATACCGCCCATGTGCCAGCTGTTCCAGGTCATATGCTTTTCCGGCGCTTCTATCTGGAAGATGGCCGGTTCCCACATAAGGATGCCGCCCCGGAAGTTTACGTTTTCCAGTTCCGGCAGGCGTTTGGCAATCTCTCTGTCTACCGCTACGGGAGTGCCGGTGGTCCAGCCGTAATCCACCCAATCCCCGCTCTTGATGAGGGCCGCCGCTTCTGCGGCGGAGATCCGTTTCTGCTCGTACATATCCGAATAGTTCATGGCCGTTTCTCCTCTCCGATTCACCTGTAAGATCGCTCCCCGGGGGAGCAGGGCAGGGTCAACCCCTTCCTCTTGTATTTTTATAGCATGGATACGCTCTGCCGTCAACTGCGTCAATTGCACAAACGTGCAAAAATGCATCCAAAAACAACGTGTGGAAAAATGAGTGTTTTCCCCCAAATGCAGACAAAAACAAATTTTTGTTTGTGAAAAAACCGTGATTTGCGCCGATATTGATTGACAAATGACCGGATCTATAATACAATACCTATGTAAATAAGGTTGTGTGCATCCGTTTTAAGGAGGATCCTGCGCAAACCCCATACAAAGTCCCGGTGCTTGTGCGCAGAGCCGTCTTTATCTCTGGATTATTCCCCGGGCAAAGTTTTGCCCGCATGACCTGCGGCGTTTTTTTTACTCCAAGCCGCGCTTTTTCCATTTTTTACGCTTTATTTTGGGCGCACTGCCGTGCGTTGTTGAAATAAAAGAGACATCTTAGGAGGCTACTACATGAAAAAAGTTGTGATCGCTTCGGCGTGCCGTACCGCCATCGGCAAGTTTGGCGGCACTTTGTCCAATGTTCCCGCCGCCAGGCTGGGCGAGGTCGTCATTCGCGAGGCCGTGAGCCGGGCAGGGCTCAAGCCGGAGCAGGTGGATCATGTGTACATGGGCTGCGTCATTCAGGCGGGACTGGGCCAGAACGTGGCCCGTCAGGCATCCATCTATGCCGGTCTTCCCTACACC